>Ga0131853_10015349_pt1 | contig 14007 bp, 7 predicted proteins | sample TergutLab28metaG_FD_92764 | JGI IMG/M metagenome (GOLD analysis project Ga0131853, IMG submission 92764) | Labiotermes labralis P1 segment gut microbial communities from Petit-Saut dam, French Guiana - Lab288 P1 (version 2) (version 2) | ecosystem: Host-associated > Arthropoda: Insects >... | reverse complement strand
TTGTATTCCCACATAATTACAGTTACAGGTATGCCCAAAAATTTTATTTTATGGCATGTTCCAATCTAAGAACATATTATTATTTGGTACTACAAATCTGATAGATGTGGTTTGAGGGTACCATTGTGCTGAAGTCTGTGAGAAATAATTGTGGGGGGAAGTTCTATATATGACAGTGGATTGTTATGATGCAGCAACCCCATATTTAATTTCCATTTTCGTTGAACTTCACATCTTAGTCATTATTAATGTCCACATAAATCTAATTAACAAATTAACTCATGCAAAACACTTTCACACTGAAGGAAAATGTGCAAAATAGCGTTATACTGGAGTGTATTTGCCCTGCTAATTGCAGTAAAGGTAGTGTGAGAGTGTTCTGTGAGATTACTTGATACTTGCTGACATGTAGATGTGTGTTAGACATAAACCCAAGTATCATCACAGCTTTGTACACCACCCCTAGGGCTGTTACAATATTAGAGCACTAATGCAATTGAAGATGATGTAGGAGTCTTTTGTTGAGGTATTGTCATCATTTCCTAAGATACTGTGAGGCAAAATTCCATGCTTGTGTAAAGGAACAACAACCTACAGGATAAACTTTGCTAAGACTTATCTCATTTCCACTCTTGTCGTTGAAATCCTTTGCCTTATGTTGTAATATTAATATTAATAATATTATATAATATTAACTAGGTACTTCCATGGAGGAGAGTCTGTCTAGAAAAACTTAATAGGCCCTCATCTACTCCAAAATTCCTTACATTTTGTAGAACCCAAAGGTTCATTACTGTGTTCCCTATCCTCAGTCAGATAAATCAAGTTATGCCCTCACATTCTTATGTCAGGTTTGGCCACAACTTGTTTTGTGAGCCACACATACTGGTGTGGCTTTCTGTGGCTGCATTTACTCTGGCAATGAGCTATGTGGCTACTGTGTTGGACTTGGTGTAAATGGGCATGGTGGCCTATGGTGCCCTCTAAAGTGCAGTTCCCAAAGTTCATCTAGCTGGCTGCCCCTTCATTGTGAAAAAGGATGAACATAGCAGTAGGGACAGGATGGTGGCTTCTCATGGGATAGATGATATCATATGTTGTCAACCAAACCTCCACAAATGCATCATCTCCAATATTGGTTTAGTGTACTTCTTGTTACCTATGAGGTATTTGGTTTATTTACAGAATATCTATGCAGTCTTTGCACAGAGTCCATAGCGTGACCTCTTACACTGAAGTTGTGTTTGTCCATAACTCGGAAACTACCAGATGTCAATGCCGTTACTTATTTGGGCTGTACACAAACAGTTGTCACAACTCTGAAGTTGGTCTTCATCTGTATAGTAAAAAATCTGCCATACATGAAGCTCAAATCTAATTTTATCAAGTTTCCTATTAGCTTTGCAACATTAACTGTATATCTGAAATAAATTAACAGGAATGGCAGTGAGCTATGCACAGATGCACTGTATGCATTTGGAAAATGTTTGTTCTCTGCTTGAATACACTTTTCTACCCATGTTTCAACAGACATACACTGTCAGAGTGAAATGTTCACAGTGCTGACAACATTAATTCTTTTAATCTACATGAATAACTTCTACAGAAATATAAGAACTTTAACAGATGTTGGATAACTGTGAAGTGAGACAAATGTACAATCACATTACATTGTCATCTGTGTAATGTGTTACAATCATTGTTCTATACGTAAAAATATACACCTATGGATATACTTTAACATGCGTTAGTAATACATGGGCTATTCATTTAATTCATGCACTATATGTACCACTGTTGTCTTCAGCATCTTTTTCATCCCATAGTACTTTCTTTCCAATATGTACCCTCCACAGATGCATGCATGTTTCGTCCAGTGCTCCCCCTAGTTGTTAAATACTGTTCGGAAACCCTTGTTTTTTATGTCGTGCCAAGTGCCTGCATTGTAGTAGCATGAAGTTCATCATGCAGATAAGTAGTAATGCTTCAACTGTGGTAACAAATATAAATTGCATGATCATGCATAGGGTAATGTTTGAGCACCAGCATTTTTTGTGGTCTGTTGTACAGTTTGTGAAATGGCATTACTGTGACTTAAGAGCTATGTTGTCTTAACAAAACAAGGGCAAAGTAAAAAGGTAAAGTTGTTCTTATACTTCAGCACCATGCCATGAAGGCATATGGAGTAATCTGTTTTTGAAAATTTTGTTCACAAACCATTTACACCATATAACATTATGTATTAAGTTTAACACATTTTAGCCAATATTTTGTTGTAGACATGTGCATTATCAGCACATGTGGAAACTGTCAGTGAAATTTAAACTTTGTGCAATATAAAGTCTACCAGCTCTTGGTGTTATACATACACACTTGATGCATTACCAAAGATCAATGTGATGGAGAAATAATATTTTTAGGACTTCTTGTTCTATGCATGTATTTTAATAAGAAATTGCATGTGATATTTAATTAACCTTTATCCTGCTAACGTGGAGAATATGGTGAGCTCCTAATAATGCCAGCAAATGGCAGATGGGGTTTAATTTGGCGTTTAAAGGGTTAAAACGTTTTAATATGTGACAGTGTGAGCACATGAAAGTACAGGGTTTCTTTTTTCTCTGATTTGAGCACAAGAGCTGTGGGACATCACAGTGGATGCAGAGTTTCTGTGCAATAAAGTTGCCATGCCCCGGTCAGCAATGAAAGAAACTGTGGCCAAATATAAACCTGATACATGGAGCACAATGTATAATTTTAAGTGGTGTAGGTTGTGTCTGAAACAGTTTGGTAAAGAAGTGCAGTCAGCTTGGAAACATTTTTCATTAAACATCACCTGAAGCCAAAGTGAATCAAAATACTGCCATTGACGGGCGTATTGTTTTCCTCTCTGATTCTAAGAGAGCCACATTTAATCACCAGTGGTATTACTCTGCAAAGACCTCCCTGTTTTGTTCAAAACCCATAAGCGTATTTCACATGTCATACTGCTGCTGTTGTTTGGATGTCATTCAGCAAGTTCAAATTGTAGATATTTTCATATGGTCTGTAAGGATTGCATGGGTACATTAATGGAGATGGATACTAGAGATGCTAAATTTCAGACTTGAATTTGACAGTTTTGATTCATCATTTCACCCGTGTGAGTAATGTGGTGTGGGATGATCTAGCTCACTTGAACGAAACACACATTTGCCGTGAAGTGTCATCTGTCCTCGAAATGCTTGTGTCACTTGAAAATTGTTCTTGTATGCAGACATTCCTATTTATGAGCTTCATTTATTGCCTTAAAATAGCAGCAGGAGTATTTTTGAACATGGTAATAGGTAACATAACATTGCTATGTTTGCAGGTTTTCCACTTCTAAAAACATGGTAAAAAATGAAGATATGAAGAATTTCAGTAAGAATGAAGCATGAAAAATAATCACTGTGATTGCACAAAGAATAATACACACAAACCTACACAGAATGTGCGTGGCAGTGTGTTGAATAAGCATAACAACAATGAACCATTTACAAATGTTGTATATTGTGCTCGTATCTTTGATGGCACTTTGATGACAGATGAATGATTGAAGGACACCAGCTACAGTACATGAATTACCATAAAAGCCCTAGTAGCAGCACATAACAAGTATGAAATGAAGGCAAGGAAGTGTGTTGTGTACTGCCATGTCTCATTTTAGCAGAGGTAGCCATGTTTAAGAGCATTGTGTGTACAGTATCTAAGAATGAAATGACCACATTGATTTTACTGCTTCAAGTGACAACCATGATAATAAGTTGACACATGATGGAACTTGTGGCTGCATGATTCAGCAGTTTTGTGACAAGTGTCCATTCATTATGTGGCTTGATGTTTTATTTGTTAGAAACATGAGTCAGAAATTGTTATACCAGACACTAATTAAAGGTGACTAGTACCTCAGCTAGCCAAGAAATTCCCAACATTTGATGGAACCTGAAGGTTTAATACTGTGATACAGGAGACTGCCACTTGTTCCTATCCTAAGACAGATGAATTCAATTCATAACATCCTTACCTCCTTATACAACACCATCTCAATATTTTTCACCAATCTATGCCTTTATTTTCCAAGTGGTTTAGGTTTCCCACCAAATCCTTCTGTACATTTCTCTTCTTCCTTATATGTGCTACATGCCCCTGGCATATCATCCTCCTTGATTTGATCACCCTAATGATATACAGTGAGAGGTACAAAGCATGATGCCAATTATGTTATTTTGTCCAGTCTCCTGTTACTTCCTCCCTGTTCTTGAACACCTTCAGTCTCTGATCCTTCCTTAATATGAAAGACAAATTTTCACACCTGTGTAAAACACAGGCAAAATTTAGTCCTGTATGTTTTAATGTATGTGTTTTGATAGAAAACAGAAATACATCTGGACTGAATGTTATCCAGCATTGCCCAGTTTTAGTGTGCTCGTTTTCTTCATGCATTCAAGTACTTGCAGAATGCAGAATATCTGATCCATAGTTGGTCTGTTACATTGAAATCCACATGATGATCCACAATACTTACAACTACTTACGGAGTTGGGGCACACGGCACATTTGGTTGAGGCATTGCGCTACAAGCTGAAAGGTCACAGGTTCGATTCCCAATGGTGTCATTGAAATTTTTAATTGACATAATCCTTTCGGCTGCATTATGGCCCTAGGGTTGACTCAGCCTCTAACAGAAATGAGTACCAGGAATATTTCCTGGGGGTAAAGGCGGCCGGTGTGTAGGGCTGACAACCGTACCACCTTCATGTGCTGATTGTCTTGAAATCTGGTAGCCTGAACCTCCTGGAACCCTCAGGGCCTCTCCAGGCCTGTAATGGGATTGCTTTACATTTACTTATGGAGTTAGTTTTCACAGAAGAATGTTAGATAATTTTGTATGTAGTTGATAGGAGTGATATGCCTTGATCTCCCCTTCTATGAATTGGTATATCAGTAGTTTATTCCATCCACCGCTGAGGCAATTCTTCCTTGTCCCAAAAGTAGTAAGTTGATGAATCTCAGGATGTACTGTTCTACTTTCTGATGGAAACACTTGTTCTGGAATGCGATCATATCTGGTGATTTGCAAATATTCACCTTGCCAGTAGCCATCTCAAACAAAGAGGAGTTACGTTTGGGCACTAGTAGGTCAGCTGTGTGTGTTTCAGTCTGCCAAACATTAACCCCAGGTACATTCAAGATTTGACCAGTGATTCTTCCATGTATTCAAAATACTGTAGGAATCTGCAAGCACGTTGCTTTTCTCATCCCTTACAAAGTTAGTTTTATGCTTGTAACCCAATGTAAATTTATTTATGCCTTTATACAAATTTATTATATTCTTGTTCTTACTGTTTGTTTAAAGCTTGTTAATTTTACATTTTAAATATTACCAGTTTTTTTCCTGAGATATCAACTAGTTTTAAGTCATATGTAGTTTAGCATATGTGCATCCATTTGGCTTGGGTCTTGCAATCACTGCAGTTCCTTTGATCTCAAAATTTTAAACATCCTTCTTCAAACAATGGTTTATGCTTCTTCTGAATAGTAGTGACCTGGACTCCTTTTACATGAAATTTTGATGTCCTCTGTAATACCTTCCCAAGCCATGTTGATGTTTCTGCTATTGTTTTAACTTCTCCGAAGCTCTAGACCTGTTTGAGAATTTAACTTCATACTTTTCATCAACTTTTGTATCATTCAGCTTCTTGCAATCAATTCCCTTATTGTCAAATTTTTGTGTTGCTTGCTTACATACAGTCTGTCTGTAACCTTTGTAACCACTAGATAGTGATCTATTATCACAGTTAGCTTCTCTGAAAGATGGACATGAGGCATACTCGAATGTCATATACTCTCAAGATGTGATCAATGTGACTGTGAATCTTGCCATTAGGAGAGGTCCAAATATATTTATGGATGTTGTGATGTGTGAACACTTGTTGTAACAGATTTTAAGACTTTGCCAAGTTTGCTACTATTCTGTGATGACTGGGACCCATTTAACACAGTGTTAGACTAGAAATTCAGCATTAAATGTATAAACATGTTGAAGAAAAATGTAATTTCATGTTACAGACAATTTAAGGGAAGTGAACAGTGAGAAGAATATGAGATGTATGTGGGTAAAAAAATTTTAAGACTGAAGAATTGTTACAGATGACAGAAGATATGGAAATTGCAAAACTGATTTGAATGTAGAAAAAGGACCTGAAATTGTGAGATATCGCTTACTGACTCTTCAAAACATAGCAGAAATGAACATGAGTACCAAGACTGTAAGAATGGCTTTGACCAAAGATATGAATATGAAGGTGCATGTCACAACTGTTTGGAACAGTTTTAATAGCAAGCAGTAACAAAGAACAGACCTTTGGTGAGACCACTCATCAAGATTAATGGGGAAAACAGACTTTTAAACAGAGAAATAGTATGTACTGTTAAACCTGGGTCTGTCAGTGTGACCTGCAAAACAAGTGCTGAAGCCTCTAAGACCAAAATGAACATGGTGATGATGCCAAACTGTAAGTGCAAACCATACAATTTGGAATTCCTCATTACGAATTTGTTCCTTAAACAAATGGTTCCACTATGTATACCTTAAAGACTTGGAATAATTAACTACATTATTTGAAAATGCCAAAGTTTGCCACAGAAAAGAATTGAAGTGGATTTCACATTATGGCAATGAAAGTGGAAAATTTCTGTCAGCAGTATTTGGCAAAGAAATCAAAGTTGGAATGTACTATACTTGTTTGATTTGGCCCCATGTGACTTCTTCATTTAAACATCTCCTTGAGAAAACAATACTGTAAAAAACTTCTCAGAGAATGTTTTGTATGGATGGTAGTGATGCATGTACCTAGGACTTCCAGGAAGTTAAGTTACAAATGTGATGACATTTTTAAAAATGTTTATTAACAAAATCGAGTGAAAAGACTCTTAGCACATACCTTTAGCTATTTTTCAACATAATCAGCACCTTTATCAATGCATTTGTTGAGTCTGGATATGATTTTTTTTTGTGTTATAATGTCACAGAACTCCACTGCCTGCGCACCCAACCACATAGTGACTTTTTTTTTTCACCTTTTCAGCTTCATGAAACTTCTGGCTGGCTAGATGTTCCTTTAAATGCAAAAAAGAATGGAAATTGCTGGGAGCGAGGTCTGGGCTGCGAGCAGGATGGTTGCCACTTTCACAGTGGTGATTTCCCTTCCCCTCCCACCCATTTTTTTTTCTTTAATTTCTGGACAACCCTCATAGTAATGTCAGGAGGAGACCTACACTCACTGAAGGTTAGAGACACTATATTTTTTTCACAGAAGCAGACCAGTTATTTGTCAGACAGCATGTGTGTTTCTGTGAATAGTTTACAACTGTTCATCACTTAGGATGTCTGGCAATTCTGTGTAGCAGTACTAGTATTGTCAGATGTCATATGTAGTGAACTTGTTCAGGCTGTTGCATTTGTATAATTAATAAACAGTTGTGCCTGTAGAGATCGCTAATCAAAAATATGAATGGAGCATTCTTGCTTGCACATTCAACATGAAGGTCCAGGTTGCAGCATTTTAAATGTTCTATGTGTATCATGTCACCATTAGAAGTGACATAATATCCTGCCTATTCTTGCTTTACCTGTATTGCTATTGGAGTAATATGAACATTCTTCAATAAAGATAATTTATCCTTCCAGTATTCTACCTAATATGTGAATATAAAATGCACCTGACATCATAAAATAAAATAGGTTTTGTGTACTGAAGTATACTGAAGTGATGTGAGGATGCCAGTATAAATCAATATGTATCATTCTTGCATAACTTTATATTGCAAGCCCATGAATGTTACCAGCTAGTTTTGTTCCAATTTATAGTGATAAATGTTCTTGATATGCATGTAAAGATTTAGTGGACCCATAATTTCTCTTCCAAATAAGATGTGTTTACAAAGAAATTGGTGAGAAATTTTTGTATGTCACTTGAATGTTTGTGAGTTGTATCCAGTCTATAGCCTATGAACTGTGATGCTACAATAATGACAGTGAAATCTATTCATACTGAAGCAATTACTTGCTTTTAACATGATCTGGAGCATAGACTTTTGGAAGCAGTTCTATTTTTGGAACTTACAGTGCAAGAAGTTGTGTGATGAATCTGTTAGTCAGAACCTGCTTAATTTTTTCTCCAATATATTTAGCAGTGTAATACAGATGCAATGTACAAATGAAGGCCAAGAGTGGAATTCAGCAGCTTATTTTATTGGTGTACTATCCTAGTTCATTATGTTCCACTTAAAGCCATGCCCTCAATATAGACATAAGACAAACATAAGCAACACTTGTTAGGTGGTAACATTGTATAACGAAGTGCCAAATCATCTCAGCATCTATAATGTACCACTGAAATGTTACTGAAAGTGGCTACTGTGAGATACTTTTTATATGACAGTGCTGAAATATTTGTACTGCTGTATATTGATGGATAACAAATCCGTACACAATAAATTTAAAAGATTCATATTGATTATAAGAATTATAAATCCAGTAACCTGATTATATGGATATAAATTTCTTATACCGTATTAAATGGAAGTACAAATTGAACTGCACATCTGTAAGTGTATGAATCTCAACTAGGGATCCTTCCTGTATCCTACAATGTTCTTCACTAAGTTCCTTACTTCCTTCAGTCCGATGATGAGTTGATACTTCAAAATAGAACCTGATGTTTGTTTTCCTCATCTACATTGAATTTTTAGTCTATTACAATTCATTACATCCCCACAATCTCTTTTAAGTTTTGAAGCAAAACTCCATGGCTTTGAAATATGAAGGCAAACAGTGAGGACACTTTTCTCAGCATTAAGCTGAGTAAACACTCTATAATATGAATGGATATAAGTTTAAAAGGAATAAGCATTTTAGACTAGTGTAAGGCCTGTGGTTGAGCTTGTAGAGCATTGTCAGTATAGTGACTAGGCCACAGGTTTCATGACTGAGATAGTGTGTTTTGATTCCTAGCAGGAGCAAGGGATTTTTCTCTCCTCTGAAGTGCTAGTAGCTGGGGTGTGAAGTTAACCACTCATCTACATTTGTGGTGAGCTTGAACAAGATAGGATCTATGTCTTTGTTCTCCCATATGCGTTAATGGCATGCACAGAGACAACATTTAGCTGCTGAAATTTTAGTGGGACAATTTGACATTTCCCCCCATATATAACCTTTTCATTGATTGACTGTTATACATTAGAGATCTTGAGGGGTACTGTGAAATCACAGTTTCACTGAATATGCATGCCTGAAATTGGAATCTTCTTGAAAGGCAGCTGAATAGATTTAGTGGTGCTGCTATTTTATGGTACCTTGTTATTGGCACATGTCAAGGCTACAGTGTCAACTGAAGCATGACTACCTCTTGGCTGATTTACTAAGGACAGATCTCTCTGACAGTCAGTGCCACCTAATACATATCCATCTTCTTTGATGGCACTACAGTCCAATGTGGACCTGCACTTACTAAATGGACTTCTCTCAGTCAGCTCTGTGTTCTGACCTCTCTTTCCAATTAGTAATTTTGCACTGATTAATAAATTAATACAATAGTAATGTCCATGGCTATAACAGTTACCTGCATTGGAAATAATGTTATCATGGCAGCATGAAATTCACACCCTTGTGTATTGCAGAAATATCTAAAACCACAAGAAGAAACAACATTACATCTTCTTAACCTAAGCTATCCTTTGGGTGACCAGAAGTAACACAGCAATTTTATTTATTCAGCATTTCTGTTGTTGTATGTTTGTGTTAGATTCTTTTCCTTATTCTGCAACATCTAGTCCACTCACTGAGAACACAAATAATATAAACAAGACACTTGAGGTTCCCACAGCGCTGTAGCTGAAGAATAGATCTTCTGCAATGTGACACTGTGACGTGAGTGAGTGGTTCCTGACACCAGGTATGAACCCAGAATTTTTCAGTGTTATGTTTGATTTTAAAAATTTTGTTATTACATTATGCCATAAGTGTAACTGTAATATAACACTGCAACTGCATCTATGGGCATAAAAGTCCCATGACTCACATAATTTAAATTTTGTTTTTTTTTTAATTTCATGGAAGACGTCCTTAGATTTTTATTTTATTTTTCAAAGTTTTAATATACTAGTCTTCAGCCGATTTTTGTGGCTGAATTCGACCGAAGGGCAAATAACTTAAAACGTTTGATATCATCTTGTTTAAAAAATACTTTTTTTTTTAGTTTCAATTTGGGGTGGGGGAGAGGAGGCTATAACCTGGCAGGCCCCATCCCCTCGCTTGAGGCGTCCCTACCCGATGTTCCTTCGAAAGGAAAGGGTCTAAAAAGCTTACGTTTTTTTCTTGTAGCTAAAACTGGCTGAATGAATTTTTTTTATTTTTGCATCGATCGTAGAAGTTTCGTCGAAGTACCACACCATCTGTACTAGTAACAACTCACACGTCTTAATTGTAATTGTTCTGATGTCATAATTGTTAATAACTATATGACCATTATATTACAATTATATTTAAGCATTTGACATCTGTATTTTTAACAGATATTTATACAACTACTTTGACCATTTCCACATCCTTGGTACTTTACCTGTATATGGATATACGGAGAGTAAAGTGAATGAAATGAAACGAATCATGCTCAGACTAATTGAATGTAGGCCTCAAAGATCAATTCGCGCTCCGACCCCATGCTTCTACGAAATGCATTCTCACACATGTTTTATGGGCAAATGCATGATGTTATTAGAATATGATAGAGGAGGAGGAGGAAGAAGAAGAAAAGAAGGAAATAAAAGGGAAGAATAGGGGAAGGAGAGGAAGATGAGGAGGAGGAGAAGCAATGCTTTTGAGATAGCGGCAACTGTCCAGACAGTTACATGTATATTAATAAAATTATTTGTATGTTCTATCGCTATCCTCAGTATCGTCTTCCGATGCAAAGAGTTCCGATGACCACACACCTTAAGCACAGTCTGACAGTTGCTACCAAGCTAAGTTGTGAAATACCGCTGTAAAGTGACTGAAGCTAACCGCTGTGTTGTCGGGAGTGGCTCATGCATTTCCGCCTCGTTTGAGTGGGGTATAATAGGCTTTCCCCTAACAGTGTAACCTGTGGTTTTAAGGACAAATACACCTACACTCGAATTTCCTTTTTGTTGCCTTTGCTTATTAAAAAATAGTGAATCACTCCCCACACAAAGGGACCTAATCCTTTGCCACATAGAAGGAGGTATTAGGTGACCCAGGATGGCTTGAATGAAAAATAGCAGTTTTTGATTAATTAATTATTTCATGAAGACAATGCTGCTACTGTACAAGATATGAGGTTCCTGGCTGTAAATATTAAGACATCTTCTGGGATATGACACCGTTTAGTCTGGTAGATGCTTACCAAATTTCAGAGAAACACATTAAAGTTGTCCTCAGTGTGTCTTGCGGTAATTTATGTGGTGAAAAAATTACTCCGACTAAGCGAACAGTCATTTCACTATCGCTTTTCCTCCAAACCAGTCCTAGCTTCTTTCTAAAAGCGCAGTACGGTACATTACTGTCACAGTTTCAGGGCTCCAAAGAAACAGTTCTGTGCGGAAACAATTCATTAACAAAGAAATTATACCCAGAAGTGTCTTACTAATTACCATAACTGTTTATTTACTGTTCTTCCTAACCTCATCACGTAGGAAAAACAAAAGCAATGACACATTTGACAAACAGCGATGGATTTATATTGTCATTATGTAGATTTCCACATCAGTTAATGAAGATAACTTTGTATATCAGACGGATCAATGTCTTTATTAGCCTGCATTATCTTCAGCTTAAATCAAGCAATATTTGGTGGAAGTTAGCGTCGCATATTCTTCCAAAACTATATTGTTTCGTCACTGGAAGATTGGTTGCGGGGTGAGGGGTTAAAATTGTCTGTACTCGTGACAGTGCTGAATCACAACTAGTTATAATTGTTACAAGATCTCCGACGGAATTGAATTTTTTCATGATGAGATCACGACATAATTGCACGAAGTAGAATCATAAGTCAATATATCACAGTGTCATGAAAAAAGTCGTGGCTTTAGCAGAAACTTTCATAATGTCCGTTGAAAACATTAAATGTAGATTTTAATGCAATAGATTTAATGAAAGGAAAGGCAAAGAAATGAAAACTATACGTATTCCGGTATGTAATGTGACCAAATTTTGAAAGGGCTATTCGAGTTTTCAAATATCGCGACCCGTGGAATGACACCTCACATCTATAAAATAGCGAAATGAAGTTTTCATGGAAACCGATGGGCAGGAACGGCCTTTTCAATTTGCCACTCGTTTCCCTTCCCTTACTCGATTTAGTTTCTTCTTCTGTGGATAAATAAAATGATCATTGCGTTCTACCATTGCCCAACACTTTGCAGGAACTTCCTGGGAGGATATGAGCTGCAGTTCCACCGGCCACGTTAAAGAATTGGAATGCACTTAAATAAGGTAAGGTAAAGTGCACCCTTGTACATGCACTGAGGCTCTGTGCAGGCTGTACGGCACACAGGGGGTGTAGAGGTATAACTCTACTCTTTCTTGACAACGGCACTAGAAGGTGGTGAGGGAGTCAGCGTTACTCTCCGGCTGCTCTTTACCCCGGGAAAGACCCGGTACCCATTGTACAGGAGGCTGGGTGGGCCCCAGGGCCGGTCTGAACAGGTGCGGAAAATCTCGCCCCCCACCGGGATTCGATCCCCGGACCGTCCAGCCCGTAGCTAGTCGCTATACCTACTACGCTACCCGGCACACGCTCTTGAATACAAACATGTTAAATTCCCGGGCATTCATGACGACCTTATTAAATAACTGTACACTGTTAAGTGTAGGTGACAAAAACTTAATAATTTATCCTACCAAAGTACCTTGAGTGTTTACGTGGTATTTTCCAGATTTCTTGTTTCTAGGCTGTAAGATTGGTTCTTTTCCTATTTTTAATCGGTAGCAATGGAAGGTTTCTTTTTTGAAGAAAGCGCACTGCCATATTACTCCAGTATTATCCAACATAATCAGCGATTTAGCGAGTAATTTAGGGTTTTCTAAATGTAACAGCACGTCTTGAAATCTTATTTTATTAGTTCGTTGCTCTGTTTGCCATTCATTCGGATTGTGGTGTCGTTTCTTTGTTGAATAGGGGCTGCTTTCCTTTGGAGTACTTGATTACATTCGTTACTGCATGTTTAAATAGCACTTTCTGTTCTCAGTGCCTCATTCTTGGGCACGCTTGTTATTTCATTACTATTTTCAAAAAATCCCTTATCTATTAGGCATAAAGATACGTGAAAAGTAACATGAGCTCCTCTCACGCATACACATCGTAATTAGAACATTAGATAACATCATCCAGTTGTGCTAGTTAATCAATATCGATATATCATCCAGAGAAGCACAACAATTGAACATTGTACGTAGAAAAGTAAATAAATGAACGTGCGTATTTAAAATGTTGTGTTTGTCTGGATAATAAATCGATATAGGCTATAATTAGGCTATACGTGAAATGGTTTATCCGAAAGAACTATATTTCAGTTTATCGCTCATGAAAAATGCTTGCTAGATAAATCGCTGGCTCCTAGATACTAACAACAGAGGTTGTGTGTAGACAAGTAATTTGAAAGGGCTTGGGAGGAAGCTGCCGTGACGTAGTACACGACAATAACCAAGAAATTTTTGTAGGATCTGAAGAAATCCACGAAACCCTCAGTCACAATATTCGGGATCATGGCCGAAATGATTACAGCTCGCTGCTGAAACAAAGGTCAGCGCTATTATTTGCCCCCATCTTGTTACGTAGAAGGAAACTATGAAGAACTGTGCCGTACTTCTTTAAAATAACCAACACGATGTCACTTGTAGACTATCCTTTATTTTCATGGGTAGTCGTCATTCACTCTCTACATGTTTCGAGCTTTCTAGAAGCT
>Ga0131853_10015348_pt1 | contig 14007 bp, 6 predicted proteins | sample TergutLab28metaG_FD_92764 | JGI IMG/M metagenome (GOLD analysis project Ga0131853, IMG submission 92764) | Labiotermes labralis P1 segment gut microbial communities from Petit-Saut dam, French Guiana - Lab288 P1 (version 2) (version 2) | ecosystem: Host-associated > Arthropoda: Insects >... | reverse complement strand
CTGAGTGGACCCCGTTCCAGACCCACTACTACTCAGAAAATCTGGTAGCGCCGGGGATCGAACCCGGGACCTCTGTATCTGTAGCCAGAAACTCTGACCACTAGACCACAGAGGCGGTCCTCGCATCTCCATTGTGCTTTAATTATTTTATTCTGTCGTTCAGGAATCTGATCCGTGTGACAGAGATGTCATTGCAAACACAAAGTTCAATATAAACACAATTCAATCCTGACAATTCTTATACAAATATACCTCAAAATTTATCTGTTGGTAGAAAAGGCAGCCGCAGGGTAATGCTTCTCACCAATCTGCATCCTTTCATTCCCATTTTCTTCCTTACCTTCCGCCTGACCCTATTTTCTTCCTTCCGTGATTAGACCAGGTTCCATCCGCATACAAGGCATTTTTATAACATTTTCACAGCCGTCCGTTAACCACTGCTTACGCGGCTGTAAATCCTTTTGTGTTTTGCCGTAAGAAAGCAATTATGGGACACCTGTTATTTTTTTAATTCATCTCACGTGTTACCATGGTTAATGCACTATTTAGCCTTCTTAACTAACTACAATACAGAATAACTGAATGTGAAGTGTAAATATACTTGGTAACGCTTGGCTTTTATTGTTGTGCTTGTGAAATAACGGCTTGCTGACTGCGCTCTGTGCAGTGCTCTGTGTGAAGACAAACATTGGTGCCATCTGAGAGACGAGACAGCAAACAATTGGTCAGGTGACAACTGTAACAGTGTCTTCAATTAGCGTGACGAGAACAGGTTAGCGAAGGCTTAGCTTTGCTATGGTGGCACCATAAACTTTAAATCCATGTCAGCACTCGAGTTACCGTTGTGTAGGCGTGATAATGCGATTCTCAGCATAGAAACACGGCAATAAATCATTACGAAGTCTGTAGACATAGAAATACCCCTCCTGCTGCTGCGTAATGCAGTAACTACATGTAGGCTTCCTTCAGAAATTTCCCGTACGTTTAGCGTTTTGCGGAACTTTTTATAGCTAATTCAGCGCTGTAACTAGGCTACCAACTGAGAGCACAGAAACACGAGCATGTGTAGCATCTGAGGCAGGAGCAGAACATTTTGTCAGGACCACCCCATATCCTATTCAATGGATACCGAGGGTTTATTTCTTTTAAAGCAGCCGGGGTCTGAAGATGACCACTTAATTAAAACTAGCACCGAGCTTACGTAAACATGGAGCTACGTGTACTTCAATTATTCATACGTCTTCGTGTATGATGTTGAGTTAAGGACAGGCCGGGAGTTAACTTTTATACGTTTAAAGAGAAAGGTAGAAGAAGAATTAAGTACAGAAGGTGAGATATAATTAAGGATAAACAGAAGATAATAAATAAAAAATGCAAACACTAAAGGGAGACACGGAAAAAGTAAATAAAAAAAAAACAGATATGTAAGAAGGAAAACCAAGGTTATGTCAGTTATGAGGTTCTCACAGCGGTGCGTGTAGTGTTCTGCGGTAGGGTCCCCTGTAGGTACCGACGTTTTGACAGCTCTTGCCAGTGATAGAGACGTGCGAATAATTGCGAATGTCGGAGACGTGAACAGTAGGTCAGTGTCGTAGTCCTGAACACTACAGCCGGTGTCGGAGTTCTGAACATTATGATCAGTGTCGGAAGTCCAGAGTACGGCCAGCATTGGATCCCTGAATAGTACCGCCTGTGATGGTGATCCGAATAATCCGGCCATGGTAGAAGCCCCGAACATTACTGTCGTTGCTGGAACCCTAGTGTGGCAGTCGTGAACACTGCTGCCAAAGTCGGATGAGAGAGAAAAACTGCCAGCGTCGAGAACCTAACAGAATGTGCAGTATCGGAGTCCTGAACCGTGTCAATAGTGTCGGAGGAAACGATAGGATTCCCAAAGACGGAGATAAATAACGGATGACAAAGGATCTGCAAAAGAACGTAAACGGTGTTCGAAATCGATAAATTTGTCAAAATACTATATTTCGCAAGATATTATCTAAATTTTCCGATCATATGGCACGCTGAATGAAGTCGGGTTGCGACTGACCGCGGCCATAAGCTCAGTAAAATTGTGCCTTCAGGGAACTGTTCCACCATTGACCTGTACTGCTTCAAGTAGCACCATGAATTATTCATGGTGAATGCTGCATCCTGCCAGCAAGCGCTCGCAGTTTAATTTAAATTTTCAGAACAACAAAAGTCAAAAGAGTTCTGAAGCCGCTTGCTTGACTTGTGCCCACACTGACTGACTGCAGCAACGCCCAAACGACGAGAACAGGCGCCACCGGGTAAGCCAAAATTCATTTTACCCTTTTTTCCATATCTCCTACCCATGTAATTTCTTACTCCGTGATGGCTAAGTAAAGAGTACTTTCAAGATTAGTTTACTGTCGCGTTGTAGCTCAGTTACGATTAAACTAAGGTAAGGGATAGAGATTTATGGCTACGTGTCTGTGCTTCTTTTTTCGAAATAAGATGGATCTGATATCGGTCGGGAGATTGTACATACAGATATTCTACAATTTGCCCGTCACTCTGGTCAAATAATGTGACAATATTCAGTTATGCTACTAGAATTAAATTCCTTAAAAGAGACATTGCATAATCTATGATTGCATAAGAAACTAGAAAGTATGAGAAAACGACATATTATTAGTTTAAATTACAAAAAATGTAATAAAATATTGTAAGAAATTCTAATTCCAAGGTGCATAGAGCTCCTCGAGAAAAGAACAGTTTTTGACCTGGAGAAGAAATTCTCCAAAATCTATAGAACAGTAGGCTTATTAAGTCTGTTCAACAAGTCCATCCTGTGTCCTCTTCTGAGTGAAGATACATTTTTTCCATACTCTTCTATTTATTTCTTTATCATCCATTCATCATTACCCTTCCATCTAAGTCTAGGTCTGTGTTGTCTCAGTGACAACTTGTAACTCCAGTCACGAAGCACATTTTGACAACCAGCAAATATAGCTGTAGCTGAGCAACAAGCACGACAAAATGTTTTTGTCGTAAGCCTGTTTACGCAGCATTTTCTGTCGCTGCCAAGAGCTCAAGTGAGTTAAAGATTGTCTACGTATTACGCTCTATGTAGTTGGAGTCAGTAGTGCAGACATTCGTGAGTCGACTGGAGTTTTAAATTAAATAGTCCAAATTTTGAAACACGGTACTGGATAACAACATTTGCTATGGAGAAAGAGCCTCTCCGATTCTTCACATTTTTTATAATTTAGTGACTGACCGGCCACGTGGCCATGGACTACTATGTATGGCAGCTCCGCACCGTCAGGTTCAACATGAAGCCAGGAAGGTCAATCTGAGGATTATATTCATGACAGAATGTTTGGCCAAACTTTAGCTTAATTAGGAATCAGCACACTTACGTGGACGGACCTCAGCCAGATCAATAATGGTAGGACAATTGATAGAATCTGTCAAAGAAAAACATTATAGAGAAAAATTAAGTCAGAAACTTATGTAAAAAGCAATCAAGTGTTCGTTGACTACGAAAGGGCAGCATATTTTCATGAAAAATGCTTGTGAAAGGTAAACGTTCCCACTAGAACAGGCCATGAGGGCAAAGAAGAGGATAGTAGAGGTATAGCTCTACTCTTCCTTTAACCGCAGAGCTGGATGAGGGTGGATTGTTGACGCCACGCCCCCACTGAGTGGGTTCCAGGGCTGGGCTTGAAAGGGCGGGGAAATTTCGCCCCCACCGGAATTCAATTCCCGGACTGTCCAGCCTGTAGCAAGTCGCTATATCAATTTCGCTACCCTGGCCCATGGAAAAATGCTTGTAAATGATATAGAGCATGGTGTGTATAATTGAGCCTACTCTTTCCTATTCCTACTAGTTGATAAGATATCCGATTCCACACGCCTTTCCTCTAACTAACCATGCTCGGAAGCACTGAGGTTTTAGTTTAGGAACGTAGCATGCCGACAGTTGGCCACCTACTGGATAATTGAGGAAAAACCTAGAGCGATAGCAGCTAAAGCATATTCTCAAGCTACTCTGTCAATCACAAGACTGAACTTTGCTCCCGCTACCCGGTGGCTATGCTGGGTTCAAATCCCAGAGGAACGGTTTGTCTTATAAAAAGATTTTATTACGAATTGTTGCAGCTATTGGGTTCCATCCTCCGCTGCAGTGCAAGGTTATAGACCTCTCATAGGGTATGGGATAGAAAATTGGAAGACCGATTTGTAATGGGCCAAGGATTGATATGCCATCAACATTACGGCCGACATAATCTACCAAGCAGTACCGTGCCTTCAGAATTTCTCATCAAAACTCCGTATGCATTTCTCTTTTCCTATGCCTTCCACATACCAAACGGAAGAGGAAATTAGAATTCCAGACAGACAGCAGTACGGTTAAGCAATGATTTAGTGACATGTGTCATAGCTCACGCGGTTGGTTGCCGGCTTCTTGCCAAGGAGGTTTGAGTGGGATTTATGGTAGACAGAGGGACACTTAGACAAGTAATTCTCCGGGTATTTCGGCATACTCATCTTCAAAATAATTCCATTAATGTTCCATTTCGTCTATCGTAAGGAGAGGTGGACAATGGCCTCATTAGAGAACCACATTCACAGTGAGTCCCACCCAACACCAAGAAACATAAAACCAACACGATGTCTGAAGGATTCTGTACAGACAGAAGGAAGAAAGGAAGTGGGACTGTTGGTTTGATGTGTTCTTATACAAAGGCGGAACAAGAGATTCAGTGGACACGGTAGTACCCCGTCAATGTCAAACAGCTGGTTTGCCTGACAAGGTCACCCGGTTGAACTGGCAAGTTTCGCAATGATATCTCATTAACCTAGTATTTCTTTTGATTAACCACAAGCGCATTTCAACAACAACAACAACAACAACAACAATAACAACAACAACAACAACAACAACAATGCAGATGTACAACAACTTTAAGGCTTGTTTGCAAATTTGCGAAAAGCGTCTATTGGCTTCGTCATATCCGTCTATACGTCTGTCCGCATAGAACTCGGCTCCCATTTGACGGATTTTTATGAAATTTGGCATTTGGGAAGTTTTATAAAGCCTGTCGAGAAAATATAAGTTTCACTGAAATCTGACAAGAATAACGGGTAGTTTACATGACGAACAATATACTTTTTTTTTGTTACCATATCTCGGCCAGTTCTTCTCAGGAAGAGAAGCGTTTCGATCAAAGTTGTAGAGAAAATCAAAACACGCTTACCGCAGATTACAATATGGAGAATGCGCGTGCTGGATACATGGGCATACAAACACGCACTCAGGTATGTAATACTTACACATTTTCCACGGCAACACTGGCTGAAAGAACGCGCCTCAAATTTCATTATACATACTTCGATGTCTCGGTTTTCATAGTGTGGCAGCCTGTATAAAGTCAGAGCCTCCTCATAGTCGAGGCCTCGATTTCACAATTACATACACTATGCTCGGTAGGACTCCTCTGGATGAGTGATCAGCCCGTTACATAGACCTCTACCTGACAGACATTTTGCCTGCAGCAGGATGAGGACCAACGGTCCCAGAGAGCGAGCGGCCGCAGACCCACACCGTATACCGCCCGGCCACTGGGATCGGCTAAAACAATATAGGGTGTCCAAATGTATTAAAATGTAAATCAAAATGGACTTGCGTGTCTTACCTTACGAAGATCTTTTGGGGAATGTAATGAGGGTATATTTGTCCCTAGTTTTGTTGAGCATGAAACCGTAAAAACCTAAGGCAAAGCGGAGATACAGCTCGACACATTCCCACTCTCAGGACTAGATGAACACGTGTGATGAGCTTTACATAGTGACCAAGTTAACGCAGATTGGAGAATCTCATTAACAACTGGTTAAGAGGGTGGGCATAAGAGCTCGTAAGAAAGCCGTGGAGAAGCAAGAACTGCCCCAGCCAGGAATGGAATCGCGATTGCTCGGTCGTGTAACCAACTACTCATCCGGCTACACCGGCCACGGATCTGTTTCCGTTAACAGCTATTTTAACATTGCGTGCACCGTGCATAGTGTAGAGTTCAGCTTATAAAACCAACCTTACATGCACAAGATATATAAACAACAGATTCACAAAATCTCTCCCTACGATTTAAAGTTCCCCATTCCTTGCATTCGTACAATATTCAATTACACCAAAAAGAAGTACAAATTAGAAAGTGTGCATTTGTTTGGTATAATTAAAAGGTGTAAGCTAACATAAGAATGCACGTAACGGAAAACTTTAAAATAATTCATGCGCAACGAGCAAAGTGATTAACAGTTCTAAGACTGCCAAACACACACTACTTAACACCAATGCTGCGATCCGGTTCAACAAGGTTTGTAGAAAATTCACCCAACACCCAAGTACGTAAACATTAAAATGAAAGGTAAAGAACCAACAAAATATAACCCATAGACAGCAGCTTCGCATGGCTTTTAGTTTTAAGAAACCGGCGTATGGTTCATTCTAAAAGTGAACAGCTTACAACCAATCAAAATATTGAAGGTTGAGAAGAAGAAAGAAGGTACATGAGTACTGAAACATGAAGGAAAAACTTAACTAACATATGTACTAATTAGAAATTGTGCATGTGATTAGTACAATAAAGGGTTACGCCCCTCCTATGTGTTTCAGCATTCCATGGGCGCCATCCTCAGGCAGCTAAATTGTATATATTTCTTGCCTTTTGTATAAGGAACAAGTGCATGTAAGATTAGTTTAATAAGATGATTTAAATTAAGAGTGTTATAGTGAGTCAAGTTGTATTCCGAGCTGTGTTCGCGCTGTTTAGAATCCTCAGAGTCGGAGGCAGCCCGAATGCTGGAGTCGTGAGTTCTAAACCAGCTCTAGAGAGTAACAGCAAACTATACTTCCCTGTGTCCCAAAATGATGGCAAAAATCCTGAAATAAATAGATTTTTCGTCATTATTTCCAATTTAGAATATGGAGTAAGAAGGTTCCTTCGATCTTGGTCAATATCTACCAAAATAGACGGTGTCATCTTAAAGCTACAGAAATATAATCATAATATATACCACTCTGGGGACCTCAAATCACACATTTTTATAAATCTACCGTATTGAAGTCCTCAAGAAAATACTTTCACTAAAAATAAAACCAACTATATGCACTCGCATAATAATTTCTAATGGACTTGAATCTGGATCATTGGACGACCAAGAATAATGTTTCAGATAACGTGACTGAACAAGGAGGGAAACACAAGAGCGCCACCAGCACAGTTGTCAGACCGGATCTCACCTGGATCTGAACTGAAGACATTTATTATGTGTCAAGTGAGTTGCAAAGGAATTGAAACTGAAATCGGCCAGTTTGGTAAGGACCAAGACGTATTATCCACTTAATGGCAACTGGAAACTACATGCATCAGTTGATTTTAGACTACAGTTGAAATGTAATGGCACACGTTGACGCACGGGAGGGTAAGTGAAGGGGAAACTGACGAATGGAGTGGGTAGCCAGTACCCTTCACGCTAACTCGGAACATGGTGTATCCAGCATTACTACCGCTGATGCGCAAACCTCGGCTGCCAGTAGTCGACTGAACTGCCGCCCCCCGCCAATTTAAATGTACTCGTCCGTTTCGCCGAAAGACGAAATCTTGGTTTCTGCGCGTGTGCCATCACATTTCAACTGACCTCTACATCCAAACGCCCTGCACTTTTGTGCCACATAGTTTATATATTCGGATAATAAACGGTATATATCATTCACTTGACCTTCTTTGTAATGGTGACTCAGATTTGTGTGGTATAAGAAACTGGTTTTTAGGTATGTATTATTCAGAAGAACTTCTTCTTTCAAAATGTTAAATTTGTCTTACTGTGTCTTGACAGAAACTGGTACACATGGATTGACAATGCAAACAAAAATTATAGGGTCCTAGGAGTGGAAATGTGCAGTTCGAAATTTTTTCCAGTTTATATTGTCATATATTTTAGCAAAACGCGCCTATTGTTTTCGTACAAAAAATGTAATGTGTAAGAGAATTTCAATAAAAATTTGTGCTTTCTGAGCGATCCACTTCAGGTTCACAGAGTTGGAGCTAACAGCTTAACAGTTATTTTCCTTATCGGGACTGGCGCAATTTCGTGGCTGAAAAGGCCTTACAATAAAAGGATATATGAGCTTTAACTTCGAGTACATACCAATTTGAATTTTGCCGTGGAAACGTTTGGATATTACTCTGGTATTAACCTGAAGAGGAAGACGAAGAAACCCTCGGTCAGAGCAACATTTCTTCCTTCGCACTCGAATCTGTACATGTACTTAACTTGTGACTGCAACAATATTTAAGGTTAATTTCGTAAAACTTATTGAAAAACCCGGTAAACATAGATTAGAATTCATTATATTTACTTTTCACATTTTTCTCTTGTTCCCTGAGATTACTTTCATTCCAAAATGGAATATACGGAGGTTTTGAGGAAACTGTGCTGCCTGCGCGACCCCACTGAAGCTATTAAAACATATGAAAGCCTTTCATGAAACTTGGTACGAATACGTATTATGCCATTGCAGGCCACCTCAAACTCTATTTCGTAATTTACAAAATTCAGTAACAGCATGACATACGGGCAGAAATGTGCGGAGGAAGCGCCACTAGCTTTCAGGTCGTGATATATCTAACATTGGACCTCGGAAGCAGGTGGTAATTTGCTAAATTAATATTTCTTGTAAAGTATATAGAGTAATGAAGAGATGGTAATAGTGTAAATAGTTAGCCTCTGATTTCATAGAGATAAATAATAAACCAGCGCAGTTAGACGTAACAATTTTTTAATAGAGATACACTATAGGCATTTCTACAAACGATGTAGTAAGAGTGTTTGTAAGTAAAGACGCCGAAATAGTTCTGACAAATACACCGCAAGCAAAATATGCAGTTATGGTATGTAAAGAGGTAAAGGTAAAGCGATCCCGTTACAGGCCCGGCGTGGCCCAGAGGGTGGGTAGAGGTATAGCCCTACTATTCCATGACCGCGGCACTAGAAGGGGGTGAGTGGTCAGCAGCACGCCCCCGCCGCACTTTACCCCCGGGAAAGACCCGATACCCATTTTACAGGTGGCTGGGTGGGCCCCAGGGCCGGTCTGGACGGGCGGAATATCTTGTCCCCACTGGGATTCGATCCCGGACCGTCCAGTCCGTAGTCAGTCGCTATACCGACTGAGCTACCCGGCCCACAGTTATGGTACATATTCCTAAATAAATAAAATAACAGAAAATAATGACGTTAATAGATAATACAAAAAGAAATCTGTTACGCAGGAGACTAGACCTTGAGTTCTGCTGTAACTTTTTTTTTTGTTTTGAGTCCAACTGCATGGAGGATAGCAATGAATTATTATTTTCTCACACTTTAGGTTAAAAAAATTTGTTTGAAATTCTAAACCTTTCTTGGTTTCACTCAATGACGCAATTCTAGCTTCGAAATATATACTCAAACATTTTTTGTACTATAAAATCGTGGACGATTAGATTGATGGCGTATGAGAAACAAGATGGAAAATTCAAACAGAAATTTGAATGGGGAAAAAAATGAAGGGTAGCCTTAGGATTAAATGGAAAAATAATATTAAAAACCATCATACGCAATAATGTAGCATAGGAGCTCGTAGACTGGATTTATTTGGCGTAGGGTAGAGTCCAGTGGCGGACTTTTTAAACGCGAAACGAGCGTTCGGTTACACTAAACAGCTCGAAACTGAACTACTGGGTTAATAAGTATTATTTTCATACAGGACAGTTTCCAATGGAGTTAATTCTTTGAAGAGAGAATGGAAGTTACCGTATTTCAGTAGGTATTGGGGGGGGGAGGTGTGGCGGGGAGGGGGAAGGGGAAAGTTAGTAAAAGAAAATTTTGCAAGATAGTTGACCGAAAACTTTATGTTTCTGAGTATTTCCAAGCATTGCTCCTTTACTGCACCGCAAACATATTAGAAAAAACGAGCGTTTTAACTTAAAAAGGTAATGTTTTGAAAAGTGTACTGCTTAGTTTAGGCAGCAGAGGGGAGTAGTTGCGCAGTGCTGTACTGCTGTACTGCTACTACCTCTGAGAACACAGTCGGTCTTCTTTGGAAAGACCAACGAGTTAATGACATTTGAGGAAACAGTGGCTGTTTATTGTGAGAATCGCCCGAAACACACAAATACATTTTGTGGATGGAATTCCGGAGCCAATTTTAAAGCACGTGTACACACAATTACAGCTCTGCTGTAAGGGGGCAGTAGTATTAATTACAAGGGAATTCAGAGAAAAAGATCCCTTCACCTGTATCCTTTATAAAGTGGCTAGTATGCTAAATGCGACACAGTTCATAAAAAGCCGGTCCGGACGGCAAGTGACGGAACAACATGGGCACACCCGTCGTGGCGCCATGTTTGCATGACAAACAGCACCCCACTGGCTACATAACAAGCTCACTGTGCGATGTCAAGATGCGGCGAAAAGTACATTTGCCACACTCTAAATATACTACTTCAGTTTTTCTCAACGTTTGGGTCTCGACCCTAGCTATTCATTCGTAGGTCGCAGAAGTATCTCATAAATCTACTTCTTACTAACCCACATTACATTGAGACATATATTAAAAGCAATAACAGTACTTTTTTCAAAAATGTAATCACTTGTAGTGACATCGCAGCAACGTCGCCTTGACAGTCGGGTTATATAGAGGTGACACAGATCATTAACTACCAGGGTTGCCAGTCTCTCAACATATAATTACAGGATCAGCCAAACAACAGTATTGTTTTTCGCCATAGTTTTTGTACGGTTGGCAGAATTTTCTCCATTTGAGAAATACCTAGCGAAAAAAGGAAAAATTCAAGTGTATGACATCAAGAAGACCGACCCTAAATATAACAACCATAACATGAGTCAACAGAACTAAATTAAAGCTCAGGTATATATATATATATATATGGCTGTATATACGTGTATGTTCATTTTATTAAATCCTTAACACGTCACGTTAATTACACATATTGATGTTTCTATTTTACTCTTATCATTATTTCTGAGCCCTGGAGTCGCAAGACAAAGCTACTGGCCTTTTCTTTTGCGGCTCAAAAATGCTGATAAACCCTGCTCTACCCAGACCTGGGTATGGAATAACAGGGGGGTATTTCTGCAATCCACCGCTTCCCCTTCATCAGATCAGCTATAAAAGTCAAAATGAGCTCTGTCAGTACAGTTGGCAACAGTGGTAGTCCTAGCCGGTGGCTGACGGCGAAACTGGATACTGGTACTCTGCTATCTTCTACCTCACCGGCCGCAAGTTGTTATTTTTAATTATTTTGAACTGTGCAATTAGCATCTTGGTCGTTCAAACCCGGGGACATTGCAAACAAAGGCAAGAGTATACAGACATAGAGATATTGATACATGAACAAGCTGAGATGTACGGGTAGTGAGAAAGAGGTCAAATGCAGAAGCATATGTGGGGGGAGAATGAAATGGGTGGTCAGAAGCAGAGTATCACATAGGATGAATAGACAAAAGAAAGAAGTGAAATGTTTTGTAATTTCACTGAAGTCAAGGGATGTACCGGCAGAAGCCTCTGGTTCTCATCCACGTTCGGGCCTTCAAACTGCCACAAAAAAAGAACTGTGCGTGAAGGAACAAGATGGGGAGAGGGGTAGTGACTCTACATTTATTGTACGGAAACTAAATTTTAAGACACGGAATATACTCAGGGACTGCCCGATTATCCTGCTAGTGAAGGTGGGCTAGAGGCAGGATAAAGCACTGGGAAGCGAAGAAGGCTTATATTCGCTAAGTGGACCTTTTTATTGCAGCAGGGAAATGAAGCTGAGCAGTTGCTGTATTTGGCTGAATTCTGGTATTACATTTGGAGTGCTGCATGATAGTCAAGAAATTCAATACGGAATTTTGATACCAATTTATCATGTGCTCCATAATGAGGAAAAGTCCAGAAATCCTGAAAAGACTGGGCCTGTTGCAAAGTCTTCCAGCTGCCTATGGCCTTCCAGCCAGCAAGCCCACATTTAAACAGGCCTATCTAAACTCTGTATGTGCATACATTTTTCTACAGGCACAGCCAACAATTTCGTGCTAGAGAGGTTTGTTTCTTCTCCGTTCTCTTGCATGAGTAATGGGCACTTTCACATACAAAAAGTAGAGGGTCATTGTCGCAGGCCTTTCACCAGCCAATTTTTATTAGCACTTTTTTTTAAATTTTAATCGAAAAATGAAATTCTGTGCCACTTTAAACATGACACTTAGATACGCTGGATACTGAAGGAGGCTGTTGTTCTTCTAGTTGCAAACTGTCCAACAATCTCACGCAAATCACATTTAATAATTCAGTATTTGCCTTACAGTAAATAACTCTTTATAAAAATCAAGGTTGATGTTCTATGATGAAAATACACAGTTTTGAGTTCTAAATCCGGTGGTACATATAGTTACCGCTTGGCCTTAAAATGTTGAGAAAAATATTACATAATCTCAGAGCTGATCTCTGAAAAGCATTACTGAAATTACTTATGTACGGTACTCTGTCTCATGCAGTTAGACCCTGCGTCAGCGACAGATGTAGTTAAGAGTTCCTTTTACGTGAATAAGTAACATTCCTTTGAGTCATGCTCCTGAACAACTGTGAGACTGAAATATTTGTTGAAGATTACGGCCTGCTGCCATGCGACGCCTTGTAATTGGGTAGATGGCAGAAACATTTCGAAGGAACCTGCTGCTTGTTCTTCAATCCCCGAGCGAACTACAAGGTATCATATGTCCACAGGCGGTATTCCCCACAGTGACAGCAGACAGGAACTAAAACGTTTTCTAATGCTTCACTTTTTTTTACACAAGAACAGACAGCACGGCCAAATAAATGAACTGAGCGTCTGGCGGAGGATTCTGACGTAAATATCAGGTCATCAGACAAATTAGAAATTACTGTCGGTTTTGTTTAAGGAAGAAGTCCGATGCGATTCCTTGTCCCTCCTTCTTCCGAGTTGGTGTCTTCGACCATGAAGATAGGGGCAGTATTAACCTCCGAAACGTCGGTGATCGTACCGAGTACAATCGGTTTTTAGCCTGCGTTCTTTGCGACATCAACTCCCCACCTAATTCCACAGAGCAGCGCTCATCTTGAGACACAAATTTTTCCTCAGGAATTCGCTAGATCCCCGAATTTTATGGAAGCAGAGGGCTCATTATCTCTTACATAAAAGCCCGTCACTGGTCCCTGTCCGGATACCGACAGATACAGATCTCACCCTTCCCTCTCATTTATTTAAAATACATTTTAATATTATCCTCCCATCTACGCCTAGCGTAACATAAACTATTACTTGCAATTAAAGCAGGTGTCTCCACGGATCGTGAACACAGCATAGTCTACGGTTGTTGCTTGCTTGGTTCTTCCGTAATTCAATGCCTTTCTGTCCAAACAGCGTGACGTGTGGCACTTGTTAGTTAATATCACACAAAAACACTCATGCTCTGACGGAGATTCGAACCAGAAACCTTAGAAACTGACCTTCTGCTACGTCACGGCCTAATGACTTCGACCACCTAGCTCGATACAATTAATACAGGGTGTGTCACTTAATTACAATAAATTATGTGCTCATTCTTGTTCTGGTCCGATGCGTTCTTTTGTATCGTTCTTTTTTTTTTTCTAATAGCAGGGACAGAAACGCAAAAGTATGATATAAAGCCACACGCCAAATTTAATATTCAATGAATCAGTAACTATGCAATTTAATGCCTTATTCCAGTCCATAACTCTCATAAGTATAAGTGCCCACTACTTAAAGCTGTTACATATAACGCCAAATTTATGGACTCCTTAATGAATGTCAGTTCTAGCACAAAATGTATGCTTATATATAACTAAAACTAAACTAAACTCCGTGGCCTTAGTCCGCACGCGAACTATACCGACAGAGCGGCCGCCGCCGGTCGGCGAAGTTAGTGCCAACTTTTGCGGATAGAGGGGTGTCACGTGGT
>Ga0131853_10015347_pt1 | contig 14007 bp, 9 predicted proteins | sample TergutLab28metaG_FD_92764 | JGI IMG/M metagenome (GOLD analysis project Ga0131853, IMG submission 92764) | Labiotermes labralis P1 segment gut microbial communities from Petit-Saut dam, French Guiana - Lab288 P1 (version 2) (version 2) | ecosystem: Host-associated > Arthropoda: Insects >... | reverse complement strand
GGTTGCCGTTGCGCGGCGAGTGCATTCCCACCAGCACAATATCCACGTCGCTCAGGTCGGGGGCAGTGGCGGAGAGTACGCGGCCCTCATCGTCCAGCTCAACCTCGTCGGTCACTACGTTGCCGAAGTAGTGTTCGAGAATGTCCACGGTCAGCGAGGGGCCTGCGGCAATCGGGATGTCGCGGGTTTCGGCATTGGGCTGACCCAGCATGTACGTGTGCGGCACGTAAGCGGTCAGGTTGGCCCAGTCCTCGCGGGAAGATTGCGAGATGGTGCCATCAACGTTGCGGGCCATGACCACGGCGTTGAGCTGAGCCTCGAAGCCCATGTCCATCTTGTCCGGAGAACCAACGATCGACAGGGATTCCTCAAGAATCAAATATGGCGACTCGTACAGGCCAACCTGGAACTTCAAGGTCAGTACGCGGCGCCCGGTTTCCCGCCAGCGAGTGTCGGCGTCGATGGGCAGTTCCCCCGCCTCATACTTCGCCTGCCAGATGTCGAAGGCTTCCATGACGGGCACGGCGTCAGAGTTGCCGCCGAACATGTCGAGGCCAACGAGAATGCCCTCGAACATCACTTCACCCTCGCTCATGCCCTCCATGTACCAGGCTCGGCCAGGACGTTCGTGGTCTTGGGGACGGGTGACGCCCCAGTCGGTGACGACAACACCATCGAAGCCGTAGTCATTACGCAGGATGCCCATGCGCCCGGGGTCGAAGGCTACACCGCGGGGTGGATCGAACAGCGGGTTGCCGTCGGCGCCGATGGCCACGGCATAGCCGGTCATCACGGCGGCGGCATTGAGGTTGCGAGTGAAAACCTCCAGGCGGTTGTAGAAACCGCCGCCGGGGAACACCTCGTACATGCCGGAGACGGTATGTGCGCCACGGCCACCTTCGTTAGCGCCGTCGCCAGCAAAGTGCTTAATCATCGCGTTGACGGATTCGGTGCCCCAGGCGGTGGTGCCGTAGGAGCCTTGGTACCCGGCGATGTAGGCGGCAGCCAGCTGGGCGGCCCATTCAAGGTCTTCGCCCAGGGTGCCTTCAACGCGCAGCCAGCGCGGCTCGGTGGCCAGTTCAATCATCGGAGACAGCGCGGTGGTCATACCCATAGCCCGGTATTCGGTGGTAACCGTGCGGGCAAACGTTTCCATCCACTGAATGTCAAACGTGGCGGCCAGGCCCAGATTCGAGGGCCAGCGGGAGTTGCCACCAGCGGCGTTGTAGGTTGCAGCCCCGGCGGTTGAACGCGGGTCGGTGGCGAAGTTCACCGGAATCAGCGGGGTCTCATCCGAGGCAGCGGCCTCGACGAACGCCTGCATCTCGTTTACCCAGCGAACCACGGCCTCAACGTTGGCAGGGCCGGCATTGAGTACGTTGCGCAGGTGGGCTTCGGTAAGGAAGGTCTCTTGAACCTCGGTTAAACCCTCTTCAGGGTCCCGCTGGTGGGGACTGAAGAGCATCAGGCCCACGATCTGCTCTATGGAGAGTTCCTGCGCCAGAGCGGCGGCGCGGGTCTGTGGACTTTCCCGCCAGTCTTCAAAGATGTCGAGGACGCCGTTGCCGTTGATGTCCCGGAAGGCCAGCAGGTAGCCGTCCTCCTCAACGGTGACGTAGCTAACTCCGGTGTCGGCGCCAAAGGTCAGGCGCGGGCCGTCGCCTGGGTTCTCTATGACCATGAAGCTGGTGCGGCCATCCGTGGCTTCGAAGATCTCGTAGGAGGTGAGACCTGATCCAGAATCGGTATCGGGAGTCGAGGCGGCCACAGTTGTGGCTTCCGGCTCTGGGCTGACCTCAGCTTCACTAGTACAGGCGACCAGAGTGGACAGAAGGAAGGCGGCAGCAACGATCGAGGCCGTTGCTTTCGGGCCTTGCTTGCTCAGTTTGGAAGGCTTCATTGCCGGTACTTGCTCCTTAAGTAGTGATGTGTGGCCACAGCGGTGTCCCTGAGCCATGCTCAAGCATCACCTTGATCGCGCCCGAGGGGAACAGCGCTTTGATGTTTGGTCGATTTCGCTCGATGATCGGTTTAGTTCAATCGACGGCGTTATCTTCGGGTAATCTAAAATAGACTTTTTTTAGATGCAATACGATTATACTATCAACGATAGATGCACTACGAGTACATCTATTGCCGATGCATCGCTGCGGCCTGCATCGCCTTCGGCCAGCGGCGGCGAGATACCATATGCTCATGGATCGACAGCAACACATTAGCGAGTTTCTGCGAACCCGCCGCGAGCGCCTGACACCCAAGCAGGCGGGATTGACCCGGGCTTCCGGGCGACGTCGAACCGCAGGGTTGCGGCGCGAAGAGGTTGCCCTGTTGGCGGGCATCAGCGTTCACTATTACGCCAAAATGGAACGCGGTAATTTGGATGGAGTCTCACGTCAAGTGCTTGAATCATTAATCACCGCCCTACAACTAGCGGGTGATGAAGCCCATCACTTGCGGGCGTTAGCCGCGCCACAGGCCGAGGCGATAACTCCCACCGCAATAGGCAGCCTGCGTCCAAGTCTACAACGCCTGCTTGAATGCATTACCGAAATACCGGCCTGGTTTTTAGACGACCAACTCACCTGGCACGGCGGAAACGCCTTAGCTAATGTGATTCATCGCAATTTTCTCGATAATACGATGAATAAGAGAAACATCGCTCGATATGTGCTAACGGACCCAAATGCCAAGAAGCATTACCTGGATTGGAGCAAAGTTGCGGATGTGAATGCCGCCTTTTTGCGTGGCTCGCTAGCCAAGTACCCCCACGACCGGAAGCTGGCTGACCTGGTAGCCGAGCTGAGCGCTGCCTCCGAAGAGTTTCGCGAACGATGGATTCGTCACGACGTGTGCAGCCATAGAGTTGGGCGTCTGCGGTGGTGGTTGGTAGAAGTAGGCGAACTCAATGTTGGGCTGGAAAACTTTCCCGTCGCAGCCGAACCGGGCTTAACCCTCCATACGGCCACCCCCGAGCCTGGCTCCCCCACCGAAGAACGCCTGCGCCAACTGGCCGCCCGACTCAGCTAGCCACGGCCAGCGCAGATCAAAGTGTCAACGAACCGACGAGGAGAATGCCTAAATGCTACTGGCCCCGCACCTCATGAGAGATGCGGGGCCAGTGCTAATAGCTCAGCCGATTGGGCCGGAGAAGTTCAGGCCGAAGCCGAAACCCCACGCGTTTCCGTGGCTATCGATGAACGGATCGGTATCGGCCACGTCCTCATACTGGCGCTCAACGGCGTCCATGTCAGCCGGGAACGTGATCGGCAGGCGACCCATAGGCTCGTGGAGGCCGAGAGCAATCTCGAGGAGGGCCTGCTGGCTGATGCCGAAGCCGACGACGATGGCGTCCGAGTCCTCGTAGATCTCCGTGGGCACAACGGGCTGCTGGGCCTGCAGGATGGTAATCACCGGGATGTCGCGACCGGTTGCGGCCACCGCGGCCACCGCGCGGTCGAATGCCTCAATGTCCGCCCGGTTCGAGATGCGCGCCGCGTTACCGAAGTAGGAGCGGTTTTCGCGGGTACCGTCCGCCTGTAGGTGGCCGGAGATCGATGTGCGACGCACGTATGGCCCGTCGGCCACGTAGGGACCCCACTGCAACGAAATCGGGATGTAAACCTCGTTGATCGGATCGAAGCCGGCGAAACCGAACTGGCCACCGTTGAAGGGGCTGCGCATGCCGACCAACACGATGTCTACCTCGGACAGATCGGGGGCGATGATGTCAACGAGCGTCTCGATCTCCTCGTCCTCACCATCCTCATCCTCGGCTTCGACGATGGTGGTCTCCCACACCAGCTCGTCGGTGATGACGTTGGCGAAGAACTGCTCCAGAATCTCCATTTCCAGGGTCATCTGGTTGGAGACATCGCCGCCGGCACCCCAGGGGCCGGGGTGGCTGACGGTCTTGGTCCACGGCACGTAGACGGTCAGGTCGGCGAAGTCGGCGAGTGTCGAGGGTGAGATGGTGCCGTCAACGTTGCGGAGCATGATGACGGATTCGAGCTGCGCCTGGTTGCCCATGGCCTGCTTGTCGTCGGAGCCGACAATGGCGAGGGATTCCTCGAGTACCAAGAATGGGTTCTCGAAGAGACCGAGCTTGAAGTACATGTCAAGCACGCGCACGCCGGTCTCCTGCCAACGGGTCTCAGCGTCGATCGGAAACTCTCCGGCCTCGTAGGCGGCCTGCCATAGATCGAATGCCTCATTGATCGGACCCATGTCGCTGTCGCCACCAAACTGGTCGGTGCCGTTAAACAGCTGCAACAGCACGCGCTCGGGGATGGTCATGTCCTGGGTGCCGTGACCGGTGAACATCCAGGTGTCGTGGTCGCGGGTGACCCACCAGTCGGTGACAAGCACGCCTTCCCAGTTCCACTCGTTGCGGAGCATGTTCATCAGGCCCGGGTCGAAGGAGCCGGATAGCTCGTAGCCGAACAGCGGGTGACCCTCACCATCAAGCATGATCGGGAAGCCGGACATCATGCCAGCGGACTCCAGGCCCGCGTAGAACACGGACATGCGGGTCTCAAAGCCGCCACCTGGATGCACGGCATAGGCGCCGGTGGGCTGGTGGGCGATGCGGCCGCCCTCATTCGCGCCATCGCCACCGAGATGCTTAATCATGGTGGCCACCGAGTTGGGACCCCACTCGGTGGTGCCGGGTTCGTACTGGAAGCCACGCACGTAGGCGGCGGTCAGCTCACCGGCCCAGGTGGCATCCTCACCCATAGTGTCGTCCACGCGGGCCCAGCGGGGGTCGGTGGCGAGGTCGATCTGCGGGGAGAGCGCGGTGGTGATGCCCAGCGCGCGGTACTCGGCCGAGGCGGCCTCGGCGAAGGCGGTCATCCAGTCGATGTTGAAGGTGGCGGCCAGGCCGGTGCTAGATGGCCAGCGGGAGATGGCGCCGGGAGCGTTGTACAGCGTGGCACCGGCAGCCGAGCGGGGATCGGAGGCGAAGTTCACCGGGATCCACGGCTCGTCGGCGTTGCGCGCGCCCTGGGCGTATGCCTGCATGGCGTTAACCCACGGCACGATGGAGTTGGTGTCCGAGGGGCCAGAGTTGAGGACGTTGCGCATGAAGTTCTCGCTGATCCACTCCTGCTGCTCCTCGGTGAAGCCGTCGCCATGCTGGGCGTGAGGGCTAAAGAGCATCAGACCCGCGATCTGCTCGATGGTCAGCTGCGGGGCCAGGGCCTCGGCGCGCTCCCGAGCGGGAAGACGCCAGTCTTCCGCCGGGTCGAGGGAACCGCTGTCGTTGAAGTCGAGGAAGGCGAACTCGCAATCGCCATCCACCTCGGTTAGCACCTCAATGCCGGAGTCGGCTGCGAAGGTCAGCCGCGGGCCGCCACACGGGTTCTCGATGAGGACGAAGTTGGCACCAGAGTCCGAGATGTCGGTGCGGGTGAACGTGGCCAGCTCTCCGGTGGGCGGGGTTTCCTCGGTGGCGGTTGCCTCGGGGGTAGGCGTCGCCTCGGCGTCACCATTGTCATCGCTGGAGCAACCGGCCAGCAGGCCGCCCAGCATGGCGATGGCGGCGATTGCCGCTGCGCCCTTGATGCGAGCGTTGCCGCTGCGCCTGATCGTAGTCGTCATCATCGACCTTTCAGTTTCGATTGGGTCCGGCTCGGCTACCTCACCTAGCCACGCCCCGAGGGTAGAAGGCACCACGCCTGCCTGTTCCCCGCAATCGATAACCGGTCGTATCGGTTCGACAATCGGTTTAGTTCACCCGTTGGCGTTATCGACCCGTAACCAACCCCGTCGCCCAACATTCACCCGTAGTGTCAAGTATGACGAAGGGCCTGACCGGCATTTCTGCCGGTCAGGCCCTTAACTTTGGTAGCGGGGGCAGGATTTGAACCTGCGGCCTCCGGGTTATGAGCCCGGCGAGCTACCGAGCTGCTCCACCCCGCGTCGCGAGGAACTACCCTACTGCATCACGGCCAACTCGTCCACCCCGCGCGTATTTCGCCAGGCTACGGGGATTAGCACCCGGGCAGCTCGTCGCCGCGGCCCTCGCCGATGGCTCTGATCGCGGACAACGCTTCTGAGAGCGTACTTACGCTGACAACGCGGATTCCGCTGGGCGCATCCGTCGCAGCCTCGCAGTTTACGATCGGCACCAGGAACCATTTAGCACCGTCACGCCACGCTCCGTGAATCTTCTGCTCTACCCCGCCGACGGGGCCGACCTCGCCGTCCGCGCTTATGGTACCGGTTCCAGCCACGATGGCCCCACCAAGCTCGTCCGCCGGGGTCAGCAGGTCGATGATCGCCAGCGCGAACATCACCCCGGCGCTTGGGCCGCCAATGTCTTCGATGCGAATCTGCACGTCCACGGGGAAGTCCGCGAAAATCGTACTCACCCAGATGCCGAGGGCGGCGCGGGTGCGTCCATCGGGCATCTCGGCGGCGCCCGTGGTGATTTCCAGCTCCAGCCGTTCCCCGTCGCGGTCCACCCCGAGCAGCGCCACATCGCCCGGTGTGATTCGGGTAAGAGCCTCTACCAGCTCACCGTGCGTATCTACCGGGGCACCGTCGAGGGTCATGATGATGTCACCCTCTTCGACAATCCCCTCCGCTCCCGAGTCTTGCGTCGCGCCCGCCACAATCAGGGTTACCGGAATCTCGAAGCCCAGTTCGAGCAGCGCGGCGGCGGTGGCCGCCTGCTGGGAGGTAATCATCTGCACCTGGCCCTGTTGTTGCTGTTCTTCGCGCGTGATGTCGGTGCGCCACACCGTTTCGACCGGCACCGCCGACCGGGCCGGGGAGAACCACGACCTGAGCAATTGGAGTGCGAATACGTTGCTGACCGGGCCGCCGCCCACCGATACCGTGGTCATCAGCAGTTGGCCGGATGCCGGATACTGTGTCGCATCCATGATCTGCACTAGCGGCACGCCATTTTGCATGCCAAGAGTATCGTGCGTCGGGCCGGGGCTGCGCACCACGAAACCCGTGGGCAAGAACAGCGCGACAGTAGCCAGAATGGACGTGGCGAGCATGGAGCCGACCAGAATCCGGGGGCGTGCGGAGGTGGACATTGTCTAATCATCCCCTAAAGTGCTGAGCATGGCTTCCTTTGATGACCTAACCGAGTTTGGCGGCGACGATGAGCGAGAGCAACGGCTGCGCGAATTGTTGACACCCATGTTCGGTGACCGCGCCGGTGAGGTGCTAGCGCACATGCGGGCACAGGGTATGGATATGTCGGCAATGGCGGAGGGCGCCTTGCCCACTCCGGAGCAGTTTGAACATGCGATGGCCCAGGCCAAACGCATTCTGACAGACACCGACGGCGGCCCCGTGAACACCACCTTGGCCCATGACATGGCCCGCCAGGTGGCCATCACCGAGGGCGATCCCTCCCTGACCGGTACGCAGGCCAAGGAGGCGTTAGCCGCGCTTGCCGTGGCCGATCTGTGGCTCGATGCCGCCACGACGCTGCCGCCCGCTGGCGGGGCGCGGCACGCTTGGTGTCGCGCCGAGTGGGTCGAGGCGACCCTGCCCGCCTGGCACAGCCTGATCGCACCGGTGGCCGCATCGATGTCGGTAGCGATGGCTACCGTGTTGGGCGATGAAGCGGACGATGAGTTCGGCGACGCCTCGCATATCACCGACGCGACCGGGATGCCTGGCCTTCAGCAACTTGGCCTAGCTGGCCTCAGCCCCCAAAAACTGATGCAGCGGCTCGGTGCGGCCGCCTTCGGGATGCAGGTGGGTCAGGCAGCGGGCACGCTTTCGCGGGAGGTGTTCGGTGTCACCGATGTGGGGTTGCCGCTGTTGCCGGAGGCCGGAGCTGCCCTGCTCCCAACCAATGTAGCTGCCTTCGCCACCGGGCTGGACGCCCCGCTGGAGGAGGTTCGGCACTACCTGGCGGTGCGGGAAGCCGCCCACGCCCGGCTCTTCGCGCATGTGCCGTGGCTACGCACCCACCTGCTCGCGCTGGTCGAGCAGTATGCCCGCGGCATCGTCATCGACCTCGACACGCTCGGGTCTCATCTGCGCGGCGTGGATTCGGCCGATCCATCGCAGTTGCAGCGCGCCATGTCCGGCGGCGGGCTTTTCGCCGTCCAGCCCACCAAGGCGCAGCAGGCCACCCTGCTGCGCCTAGAGACCGCCCTCGCGCTGGTTGAGGGTTGGGTGGACGAGGTCAGCGCGCAGGCCGCACTCCCCCACCTACCGTATGCCGTTCCGCTGCGCGAGATGCTTCGCCGCCGCCGGGCCGCAGGCGGGCCAGCCGAGCAGACCTTCGCCTCCCTGGTGGGTCTGGACTTGCGGCCACGCCGCTCCCGAGATGCCGCTGCCCTGTTCGCCCACGTCTATGTGGCCGGAAGCGAGGCGGGGCGCGATGCCGTCTGGGATCACCCAGACCTGCTGCCGGACGCCGCCGACCTGGACACCCCCTCGGGCTACCTGGCCCGCCGGGAGGCTCAGCGCCTGGCCGACGAGGAAATAGACGCCGCCCTATCCGCCCTCCTAGACGGTGATCTAACCTGAGAGAAAGTCGCGCCAACACCTACGGCCCGAGTAGTGCCAAGGGGACAACGCCAACGCCATCAGGACGGCGATAAGCGGTGGTACCGGTGTTGACGATGAGACGGTCAACTAAACGGTCGCCAATCTTGCTGTGAAGCCAATTCAAATGCCGAACGTCATGAGCGTCAGCGGCACCGGACATCTTTGACTCAATTGCCACTATCCGCCCGTCCCGGCCCTCAAGAATCAGATCTATCTCGCGGTCACCGCGATGAGTGCGCAAATGTGAAACCTCCAACCGCGCAGGTGCGGCGTAGGCACGTACGCTAAGCGTGACTAGCGATTCAAAAAGCGCCCCGAATAGCGGGCCATCGCGCAACGCGGCAAGGGAAGGATCTGTATCGCCAATGCCGCTAGCCAGAACTAGGCCATCAGCATCCGTGCCAAGCAAGCTCGCGGCCAGCGCCGGATCGGCAAGATGGTGTTTAGGAGCCTGCATCACCTGAGTTAGCCGGGTACCCGCTGGCTCCCAAGCTGGAACCTCGTCGAGTAGCCAAAGCCTAGAGAGTACATCGCGATAGCTGGCAATAGTCGCTTTACTTGGGGCATCTTCAGGTGAAGCAGCGGTGGCGATTGTGCGCAATGAGGTCACACTCGAAGTTGCGGCGGCGTAAGGGCGCAGCCACGCACGCAGCGCAGATGGCCGACGGCGTCCGCCGCCCAGATCGGGTACGTCGTGTTCTAGCGCATAGCCAAGGTAGTCGGCAACGATGTCCAAGCGAACTGAACTTGGCTCGGCGCGCACCGCCGGTAAGCCCGAGGAGACAATCTCATCTGCGTAATCGCGTAGCGATACCGATGTCGTTCCGCGCAAGTCACTCTCCCCACGCCACAAGGCATTGAGGCTAACCGTTGGGTTCTCTAACGCGCGTTCGGCAAACGAAAGCGGGCGCATCCGTAACCGTAGAAACCGCGCTGCACCCGGATGTCGTTGCAAATCACCGGGATCGGCACTACCGGTCAGCACGAACCGGCCAGGGGTTGGCTCATCATCGACGAGACGACGCACCGCGTCCCAAACTGGCGGATCGAGCTGCCATTCATCCACCAACACCGGCGCTTGAAGATCGCGCAGGTAACCGATACGGTCTGCGGACACAATGGTTCGCGTGGCCGAATCGTCTAGGCGCAAGACGCTTCTAGCTACTCGACTGGCGGTTCTGGTCTTACCCACGGCACGCGGCCCCTCAACGGACACCGCACGGGTGCTGGTCAGGTACTCCTCCAGCACTCCATCCACAATCCTCGGCAGATACATCCGCCCACCTCCTGGTCCTGCTGATCCATTCCGTCAGTCAATACTATCCCATTTCGCCAGTCAGTATTATCCCGTTTCGAGGGTCGAGACTGGCCCATTTCGTCTGTCTGCCGATTTTTATGCGTGTGTTTGGTTGAGGTGTTGGGCGTGGGCGATGCCGTCTAGGAAGCCCTTGGCTTTTTCGGTGTGCGGGTAGGGGTCGAGTAGCGCCCAGAACTGCGGGCCGTGCCCAGAACACAGCAGATGGGCCAGTTCGTGGAGTAGCACGTAGTCGAGTACGTACTGCGGCATCCCCTGGAGCCTGGTTGAGAGCCGAATCGAACCCTCCGCCGGGGTACAAGAACCCCAGCGACCATTCTGGTTGGTAACCCAACGCACGCTGGTCGGCTGCGCCCGCCCACCCAGATAGCGGCGGGACAGCTCCCCGGCCCTGGCCCACAGCCCCTCATCGGAGGGGCGACGCTTGGCCTGTTTGCGTTCTAGCCCGGCTAGCATCTTGGCTACCCACTCGCGCTCCTGCACCTTCGATAGATGCGCGGGAATCGCCACGATCACGCGGTCACCCTCCTGGTGAGCGCTAACGGTCGTCTTGCGTCGCTTTGAGCGACGCACCTCCACCTGGGGCTGGGTACTCATCTCGGCCATGACACGACCGTACCCGCAACTCACTCCCAAACACGTTATCCACAGCCCTGTGAATACGGAAAGCGGGAATTGGCTCTGCTCTGGCAGGGTGGTTACATGACCACCGCAATCAGCCCCAAAAACTCTGGCCGACTTCGCCTTCGCCCTGGCACCATCTGGCTGGATCGCGGCGAAGGCGCAATACAACTGGGCACAGACCCGCGCTGGGCGCTCCGCATCGACGGACTCACCGAAGATGAAGCCGCCTGGTTGCGTGATCTAACTCACCGCCGCCATGTGAAAACCGCAATCTTGGCTAAGAGACGAGGCATCACCCCTGATCGCCAAGCTGCCTTGATCGGCCTACTTCGTCAGAGCGGCTTCACTCATCTGCGCCCCCGAGCAGCAGCTGAGGTTCCCCTGCCGGGCAATTGCGCCGCCGATGCAATCGTTCTTGGCTTGCTCCGAATCGACGGTATCGGCGAGAACACACTGGCCAACCGGGCGAGCGCCGCCGTCGCCCTCACCAGCCTAGATCGCCTCGGCGCCACCATCGCACTCGGTCTAGCCTCAGCCGGAGTCGGCACCCTGATCCTGCCCAACGATGACCTAGTTCAATTTGAAGATGTAGGCCTAGGCCCCTACTGCCCTGGCGATGTCGGTCGCGATAGACGCAAGACGCTGGCTAATGCGCTGCATCGAGCAGCGCCGCAAGTGGCCATCGCGCCAGATGGCCGACCTGCCGTGGTTGTTTTTGGTGAGGCTCATGCCCCAAATCCGGCGCGGTATCTGCGGCTGATGGGCACCGGGGTGGCGCACCTGGTGGTGACCACCCGCGAGGCGGATATGGCGGTCGGCCCGTTCGTGCTGCCGGGGATCACCTCCTGCGTTTGGTGCCTAGACCTGCATCATCAGGATGAGGATCCGGCCTGGCCGGGAATCAGGGATCAGCTATTTACGGCTGCGGCGCCGCTCCACGAGACCGCCGTTACCGCCGTGGCCGCCGCCGTGGCCTGCGCGCAGGTGTTGGCCCACCTAGACGGGCTTCGGCCACAAACGGCTAACAACATCCTGGAAATTGCCCTGCCCCAAGCGATCCCGGCTCATCGCTCCCTCCCGCCACACCCAAAATGCGGCTGCTCCTCGCTGAACCAACGCTAGCTTTCTAAGCAGCGATGGTGATCTCGTCTTTGCGGGGGCGGCCTCGACCGCGTTTGGTCGCAACGATGGCGCCGTCTACGAAAACTTCCCCGCCCCAGACGCCCCACGGCTCGGCCCGTTCTAGGGCGCCGTCGAGACAACCGGCCATCAGGGGGCAGGCTCGGCATAGCGCCTTGGCCTGCTCCACCAAGGCGGCCTGTTCGGCGAACCACAGTTCGGGGTCTTCGTTGCGGCAGGGCAGGATGCGTCCCAGCACGGCGTTGAAGGCTTCGTCGATGCTGGCCTGCTCCGCTGGCGGGGTGGGAGCATGGGGCGTCCAGGCATCGGGCGTGGTCAGCGCGGCAGTTCCGGGAGCGGTGTTTAGATGTTGGCTGTCGAGTAGATGTGCGAGTCGCACGGCGGTCTCCGTCGGGTCTGGTCTGTCACAGTTGTGGCAATCAGGACCAGCTACGAAAAAAGCCGCGGGTCCTGGGTGGACTCCGCGGCCATGAAGGGCGTCTCGCAGGTTTAGGCTGCGGCGCTCCCGGCGGGGGCGGAGTCGTTTACGAAGGCGAAGTGATCGGCGTGTCCAAGAGACATTTGGACAGATGTGTGCCTTGGCTTCCGGGGCATAGGCGCAAAGCCGTGCCTGCCAAAGACCACATTACGTACGCTAGTCATCGTCATCGAGACCTGGTTTTCCATCACTTCACCTCCTTGCTTTCAACTTCGGCGCATTGCCTCTCACGCGCGCCGCCGACAGGGACTCCCGTAGCCTACCGTTCTTCCGCAAGATTCGTCACATCTTTTTTTGACCAGGGCTTTTACTTGCCGATGCCGTCAAGAAACCGGGTGCGTTTCCGGGTGGCGCGGGTGCCAGATGCGCGGGCTTGGGCGTAGCTCACCGTAAGATGGGTGCGCGCGCGGGTGATGCCAACGTAAAGCAGGCGCCTCTCCTCGGCCACCGCCTCATCGGTTTCGGCCAGGGAGATGGGGATCAGTCCCTCGCTGGCCCCGACCAGGAACACCGCATCCCATTCCAGACCCTTAGCGGCATGCAGGGTGGCCAGCGTCACCCTCTCTACGGTGGGGGCGTGTTGGGCTAAGGCCCGTTCGTCAAGGTCGGCGACGAGGGTAGAGATGGTGGCTTGGTTTCCGCCGCTTAAGCCAGCGGCAGCCAGGTCGTCGGCCAGCATGACCAGCGCGTTGAGCGCGTCCCACCGTTCCCGGATGGCACCGCGTACCGTCGGCGGGTCGTCCGTCCAGCTCAGCGAGGCGAGTACGTCACGCACCTGCGCGGGCATGGGCATGTCGTCGCGCTGGGTATGGGCAGCGGCGCGAAGCAGCAAGATTGCTTCGCGCACATCCTTGCGTTGAAAGAACCGCTCCCCACCGCGCACCTGGTACCCGACCCCGGCCTGGGTCAGCGCCGTCTCGAACGCCTCGGATTGACCCTGGGTGCGGTACAACACGGCAATCTCGCTCGCCTTTAGGCCACCGGCGATGAGTCGGGCGGCTTTCGCGGCCACCCCGGCGGCCTCGGCCTCATCGTCGTCGTAGACGGTGAAGGTCGCGGTCGGTCCGGTGGGGCGTTGGGCGGTCAGATCGAGTACCCCGGCCACCTTGCCCCGGCGCAACACGTCGTTCGCTAGGTGCACCACCTGGGGCGTAGAGCGGTAGTTGCGGGTCAGGCGCATCTGGCTGGCGTTCGGGAAGCGCTGCTGAAAGTCAAGCAGGTAGGCCGGGGTGGCTCCGGTGAACGAGTAGATGGTCTGCGCGGGATCGCCCACCACGCACAGCTCGTCGCGATCACCGAGCCACTGGTCGAGCAGGAACTGTTGCAGCGGCGAGACATCCTGATACTCATCGACCACGAAGTGGCGGTATTGGCGGCGCACCTGTTCGGCGACGGGGCGGTGTTCATGCAGAATGCCCGCGAGAATCATCAACACGTCCTCGAAGTCGAGTGCTCCCCGTTCAGACTTCGCCTCTTCGTAGGCGGTGGCTAACCGGGCGACCTGCTGGTGTGTGAATCCGGCGGGGGCCGCCCGCCCCTGGCTAAGCGCTCGGTTTTCATAATTGTCTGGAGGAACGAGGCAGACCTTGGCCCATTCGATCTCAGAGGACAGGTCGCGCACGGCCAGGCGATCAACGTCGAGGCCAATGCGCTGGGCGGCGACGGTGACCAGCGACGCCTTCTGCGGCGTCAGCTCGCCCGGCGCTCCCCCGATAACTTTGGGCCAGAAATACCGCAGTTGCGCCAGCGCCGCCGCATGGAAGGTGCGCGCGGCCACCCCGGAGGTGCCCAGCGCTCGCAGGCGAGAACGCATCTCACCGGCGGCCCGGGCGGTGAAGGTGACGGCCAGCACCGAGGTGGGGTTATAGACGCCGGAGCGAACCCCGTAGGCGATGCGATGAGTGATCGCCCGCGTCTTACCGGT
>Ga0131853_10015344_pt1 | contig 14009 bp, 10 predicted proteins | sample TergutLab28metaG_FD_92764 | JGI IMG/M metagenome (GOLD analysis project Ga0131853, IMG submission 92764) | Labiotermes labralis P1 segment gut microbial communities from Petit-Saut dam, French Guiana - Lab288 P1 (version 2) (version 2) | ecosystem: Host-associated > Arthropoda: Insects >... | reverse complement strand
TTACAATTGATGGCGATGGTTATGTTTTTTTAATGAATTATAACGGTGAAATTATTTACCACCCCGACCCATCTTATGCACCTGTAGATAGAATGTACAGTATGACCAACAGTGCCGTGTATAGAGACATATTTCCAAGATTGATTGCCGGTGAATATTTCATTCCGTTTACGTCAATAAACGGTACTGCATCATATGCCTTAGCACACAAGCTATATGGTGCAGACTGGCTTATGGTTAGCATTGTTCCTTCATCAATTGTAAATGCGCCAATCAACCGGATACTCACACTAATTATGGGGATATCCATTGCAGTGTTGGTTATATTGTCAGTGTTTGTGATGTTTTATGTTTCAACGCAAATAAGAGGAGCAATTACACGTTTTGTAACAGGATTTGAAGAATCCTCTATGGCTTTAGCAAGAGGAGAAGGAATCATTAAAAGCAATGACAATGATAATTCTTTTGGTTTGGACGCTGTTAGACAGGAGTTTGAACACAACTTAACGATTATCTCAAATATTATGGACGACCTCTCTCTTATTTCCCATGAGTTTATTGTTTGCGGAAATATTAATTACCGTGCAGATACAACAAAATACGAAGACGCTTTTAAAAAGCTAGTCGAAAGTGTTAATACTATCCTAGATGAAAATGTTAAAGATGTAACCGGAATACTAAGCATACTTAACCAAATTGCAGACGGTGACTTTAATGTGCAAATGGATGACATGCCGGGCGATAAAATGATTCTTCCGCAGACTATCCGCACTGTTGCCGCGAATATCAAAGATATTTATGACTCAGCAAATTATTTAGCTTCAAATCTAGCAGACGGTAAGCTTGATGTAGAAGTAGACCCTTCAAAATTTAAAGGAAATTGGGCTGAACTTGTAAAAACTTTAAACAATTTAGTAATAGCTGTGGAAAAACCACTTTCATCTATCAAAGCATCTTTGTATGAAATGAGTGAGGGTAACTTTGAACCATCGCAAGTAAACAAAAAATATAAAGGTGCATTTGAAAGCGCAAGAAAAGCTATTCATGATACCGAGGAGATAACCCTTTCTTATATTAGTGAAATATCTGATGTGCTTGCTTGCATTGCTAAAGGAGAATTAACCGTTTCTATAAACCGTGAATACCTAGGCTCGTATGCACCTATAAAGACAGCACTAAATACAATTTTGGAATCTTTAAACGATACAATGGCAGAGATTAAAATGGCAGTTGACCATGTGGCACTTGGTGCAGAACAAATATCTCATAGTGCAATGACACTTGCAGATGGTGCTACAAGACAAACTGCGTCCGTAGAGGAATTAAGCAGTTCACTTACAATTATTCATGAAAAAGCTATACAGGCAAGTGAAAATGCAACTGCCGCAAACCAAACTACAATGCGCTCAAAAGAAACTGCTGAGCAAGGTGGTGCCGTTGTTAAGTCCATGTCTGAAAAGATGAACATGATCAAGGGTTCAAATGAAGATATTTCCAGGATTATTGATGTTATAACAAATATTGCTTTCCAAACTAATTTGCTTGCATTAAACGCATCTGTTGAAGCAGCAAGAGCCGGAGAGCACGGCAGAGGCTTTTCTGTTGTGGCAGACGAAGTACGCACTTTAGCCGGAAGAAGCCAGCAATCAGCATCTGACACAAGCGAAATAATAAATGAAAATAGTAACAACGTGAAAGATGGAGTAAACGCTGCCACAGAAGTTGTAACATCGTTTGAAACCATTACCAGTAACATAGGCGAGATTTCAAGCCTAACTGCACAAATTGCTAATATTTCCAACGAGCAGTTGGAGTCTATCGCCAATATAAACACCAGTGTTACTTCAATCACCAGTGTTGTAACCGGGACATCAGCAACAGCAGAAGAATCTGCCGCAGCCTCACAAGAGTTAAGTTCCCAAGCCGAAATGTTAAGGCAAAGAGTTGAATTTTTTAAGATAAAAAACAGGTAATCAAAACTTATTAGGGAGTTTTTGGTATGAAGCTAAAAAATAAAATAACAGGCGGTATGCTTTGCATTTTCATGTTGGCAATATTTTTAGGTGGATATAGTTTATTTGCTGCATTACGTCTTAACTCAATGAAAGCAGAGTTAGATAAAATTACCGAAGTAGGCTATGAGGTTAGAGGACATGTAGTTGCACACCATGCATGGCGTTACAATATTTTTTTTGCATTTACCTATGACACCGAGTTTGGAGGCGGCTTAGACCCAGACACCTGCGTTTATGGTCGATGGTATCACGGCAGCTATGCACGTCAAATCCAAGATGCACGAGTATCAGAGCTTTTAAGAGCGATTGACCAACCGCATAGGGATTTGCATGTACAGGGTGGTATTGCACTCCAGTTAAGGGCAGAGGGTCGTACAGATGAAGCCCAGCAGCTTTTACAAGATGTGGTATTGCCGGCAGGTGCAGAAGCTATTTCCTATCTAGCCGCTTTAAGTGACCGTTTCGAGGAACTTAGGGTTGCGCAATCAGAGGCTATGAGCGATATCGTGACAAGAACAATAACGTTTGTAATTATTTTTTGTATCACTGCCTTAATTATTTTTTTGATTCTTCGTCACATCATCACTAACAGCATATTAAAACCCATAAAACGTATTGTAATGTTTGCTTCAGATGTTGCAGACGGAAATATAAATGTAAATATAAATAGAACCAACCTTCCGGACGATGAAATTGGAATGTTAACTCAAAATGTTTGCAGCCTTGTGGATGTAATAAAAAATATAGTAGATGATTTAACTAAATCCTATAGTGAATATATTGAGGTTGGAAATACAAGCCATACAATAGATGACACGAAGTATAAAAATTCTTTTAAAGAAGTTGTAGAACTTGTCAACAACCTCCTTTCGCAAAATGCCGAAGATATAATGAGCTTAGCAACTGCTCTTAATCTAGTAAATGATGGTAATTTTGATGTAAATCTTACGGAAGAAAACTGGCCTGGTAATTGGGCTATTTTGCCTCATGCTATAAATAGCTTTGCCAACAACCTCAAATCAGTTAGTACTGAAATTAAAGAAATGGTTAAGGCGGCAGCAAAAAAAGGCAATCTATCTTACAACATTGATGCTTCAAAGTTTAGTGGTGATTGGTACAAAATCATGAATGGTCTTAATAATATTTGTAAAGCAGTTAATGCACCTATTGTAGAGATACGAGATGCACTATCTGTACTAAATAAAGGATTTTTTAATACTAAAATAAATGGTGATTATGCAGGTGATTTCTTGTCAATAAAGAATGATTTCAATTTCTTTATTAAAGATACAGCAAAATATATGGCTGAAATAAATAAGTGCTTAGATGCAATCGCAAGCGGTGATTTAAACCATCATATTTCAATAGATTTTATTGGGGAATATGCTCCAACAAAGCAAGCTGTTAATCATATTGCAGATACTTTGCACCAAACCATGTCAGAAATTTCTGCAGCATCAACGCAAGTATTGATGGGCGCAAAGCAGATTTCTACAAGTGCGATGGATTTGGCTAATGGTGCGCAGGAACAAGCCGGTGCTGTAGATGAACTTAACAACACAATCAGCATAATTAGTCAACAAACCCAAAAGAACGTTAATGACGCATCTGAGGCAAGCAATCTCTCCAATAAATCATCTGCCAATGCCCAAGAAGGTAATGATGCCATGAAACAAATGATGATAGCCATGACAAAAATTAAAGAATCATCCAATGATATTTCAAAAATTATAAAGGTCATACAAGATATTTCGTTTCAAACAAACTTGCTTGCACTTAACGCAGCGGTGGAAGCAGCTCGTGCTGGCGATCATGGTAAAGGCTTTAGTGTGGTTGCAGAAGAAGTGCGTAATCTTGCAGCAATAAGTCAACAGTCGGCAGAGGAAACTACCGCACTAATCGGTGATTCTGTAAAACGGGTGGAAACCGGTTCAAATATGGCAGAATCAACCGCACAGACCTTGGATACCATTGTAAAAAATGCTACAGAAGTGTTGGAGATTGTCAACAACATTTCAATCGCATCAAAAGAGCAAGCGGATGCGATTGAGCAGATACACTATGGACTTGATCAAATATCAAGTGTAGTACAAAACAACTCGGCTGTTTCAGAACAAACGGCTGCTTCATCGCAGGAGCTTAATTCACAGGCTGAACTTTTGCAGCAGCTTGTAGCATATTTCAAGCTATAGTGCCATTTTAATAAGCAGAACAAAATGCCCTGTTCATTAAACTTGGACAGGGCACTTTATTTTGCCTTTAGTTATTAAATTATTTCAACTATCTATCTATACCCCTCTAAATGCCCAAACAGCATATTAAGCTGCATTATACTTGTCACCTGCCAAACATCTGCTCCATCAACGCTAACTGCAAAAAAGTTAGCAGTACTGTCAAACGGGAAAAACTCTACAATAGTATTTGGATTGTTAATCCTGTTAAAAGTTATCCTTACATAAGGCTCGCCTTCCGCTGCAAAAGGTGCAACTGTTGAGTCCGCAGAAAGTGAAATAATTGTGCGGTAGACAGTTCTAAACTCACGTTCGGGGATTTCATTACCATTTATTGTTGGGCTTATTGCTCTTGAACCTTCTGCCGGGTCATGATTAAACACCATATCAAATTCTATTACACCTTCACGCTGAACTGTTACAGAATAAACATCAAGATTGTCAACTAACGCAATATGCCGCTCCAACAAGCTAAATACATGAATGTCAAGAATCGAATCAATTAGCCTCTCCGGAATTTGAAAAACATGAGGGCGGTCTGCAAACATTACATAAATCATAGCCTCGTCATTTTCGTCAATAAAAGTACTTCCAAAAATAAGGTGAATTCTTTCAAAAGCATTTTCATAAACAAATTCCAGATGAGGGGCGTAAAAACCAAATTCTGTAGTGCTTTCCGGTTCAAGTGCCACCAAATCATTAATCCTTAAAGCGGCAAGCGGTTCAAAAATGGTTTCGTTTATAACAAAATGGTTTAATCCAAGACCCGGGTATGGCTCTGCCATATTTAAAAACTCATCAGGGCGGTTTGGTGAAAACTCAAAAAATTCCGAACCATCTGCCATACTAAATATTATGTCCTCGTTTCCACGCTGGGAAATTTGAACAAACCTAGCTTCATGTATATCAAAAGCCGGCAAAGCCGTATCAAGCATGTCACCGAGTTCAAGAAGCATACGGTTTACAGCAAACGTGCTGACTAAATACATAGCCGGGTCATCGTTTATCATGACAAAGTGGAAATTCATATCCGATGTTTTTCCGCCTACTCTAATTACATTATGACTTCCATCTTCATAATATACATCTTTAGTCAAAAGCGGCGGATTAAAGCCAAACTCACCCAAGTCAAGTTCAAGGGCATTTTCGTGGGCGATACTTTGTGCATTAAGCCCCCATGCAGAACGTGCTTTGTCCCAAACTCGTACCGGGTTTAATAAAAAGGCAGTATCCACTTCCCACACGATACTTCCATCACGTGCTTCTACCGGCAATAGTTCTTCACTGCCATCAGTGGTTGTAAAAACAATTCTTGTTACATCTGTCTCCTCACGGTCTATCAGTTCGATAAACAAAGACGATGTATCCTCCTCATCTTCATCATCTTGGCTTATTTGCCAAATGTAAATTGCACCAAGCCCCAAAATAAGAAGTACAACAATTGTCATATAAATGCTTTTTTTTGCTTGCGCTCTCATAAACTAACTATGCCTCCGTTTAAACCAAACCGCAGCACCGGCAGCAATAATCACAACCGGAATAACACCCATTGCAACCCCGGCAAAAATATTTGCTTGACGTTCGTTTATTAAAAGTTGTGCTTGACCGGGAGGAACTCTGCCGGGGACAAAAATTGAAGGCGGCTGGTCTCTAAGCCAGCGGAGGGAGTTTAATACAAACTGCCAGTTGCCGGGGCCAATATTTTCAATTAGCCCGGAGTCTAAAAACCCATTGCTTCCTATTAAAACCATTTGAGTATAGGTTGAAGCTTCAACTTGTGGGTTTCGGTGGGTGATTGCGGCAGCCAAAATAAATGGCCCTGGGATATCACCCGGCACTTGTTGAAGTGTTTCCACTTGTGTATCAACTCTTGCAAATGCGTCACGAGAGGTTATCCAAAGCGGTTCTATTACAGTGGTAGCGGCACGAAGCTCGAGCGGCAAAATTGGAATGGAAAAAGCCACGGCATTTATAAATCCAATTGCAATTGCGTCCTCTGTAATTTCATGCGGCACAACGTTTGGCAGTATAAAAAGCGGATTGCCAAGCATGTTTCTTGTGTCACCTTCCATAAGGAAGTTCGCCCCAAACTCCACCCCATAAGCAGAAAGGACAGCATTAACATTTTCTAAGCTTTGGGAAAATTCCATTGCAAAAAACGCACGCCCATCATTTGCCAAAAACTGTGAAATACGTTCAGACTTGTTAGCCGGCCAGTCACGTGATGGTGTTGGAATAAATAAAATATCCGCATCTTCCGGAACATCATCAGTTATAAGATTAACTTCACGTACAATAAAGTTTTCATGCTCTAAAAGCATAATTAAAATTGGGTCAAGTGGCATTTCACCACTTCCGACAATATAGTAAACTACAGAAGGCTCACCTTGAGTTACAAAATGGATTGCACGGGTTATTTCGCTTTCAAAATTAAAACTTACTACACGAGTTTGCATAGTAAACGGGTTAATAATTTCCTGCTGCACCATTTGCATTGGAGTTACAACACGAATGTTTCCCCGGCTTTCAACAACAACACTAAACTCGGGGATTCCGCCTTCCATGCCTGCATCTGCTGCAAGCTGGTGAATTAATGCAGGAGTAAGCATCGGGTCACGTGTGTGTACTGTAATATATGATGAGGCAGCAGAGTATTCATCCAAAAGAGTGCTGATTATTGGATGCTCGTTTCCTGTGCGAGCTATGGTTGTGATTACAACATCTTCATCAAGTTCGGCTAAAAAATCTATACTTTGTGAGGAAAGTGTAAAAATCTGCTCGTTTGTTAAATCTCTAAAACGATTAAACTCTCCTGCAACAAGATTTACAAGCACAAAAACAACAATTGCAAAAAGCATCATTACTGTAGAAAAAGTACCGTAGCGGAAACGCTTATCTTTTAAAAACTTCATTAACGCCACCTCCTTTTTTCGATTACATTAACCGTAAAATATATAAATAGTGCGGCAAAGGAAATGTAATACACCACATCAGAAAGATTTAAAATCCCACGTGTAAAACTTCCAAAACGTGCAAAAACCGAAAGCCACAAAAGTACACGTACAATAATTCCATCAAAAATTAAATTGTTAAACATATATAAACCAAACGCAATAAAAAGCAATACAGCGCAAACAATAACCGATGCTAAAATGTTTCGTGTTGAGTTAAACCAGATTACTGTAACAGCGGCTATTATAAATGCTACAAATATTAATGACGCAAAAGTTGACGTTGGCATTGTGCTTGCAATTGAGTTCATAAGAAACATGACAAGGATTGCTGCCATTGTGCCAACAGCAGCAATGATTTGATTTTCTGTAAGCACAGAAATAAAAACTCCAACTGCAATACAGCACACAGCAAGTAAAAAAAATCCAATATATGTCCCAACAATTTGGCTCACTGGAAGCTCCGCATGACTTCTAACCATAAACGGCAACACAAATGAGATAATCGTACCTATAGCAAACAAAGAAACTGCGGCAAAAAACTTCCCTAAAACAATCCCGGTAATAGAAAGCGGACTGGTGAAAATAAGCTGGTCTGTTTTTTGTCGTATTTCTTCGGAAAAAAGGCGCATGGTTAAAGCAGGTATTAATATGAAGAAAAAGAATGTGACATCGCTTAAAACCATATGAAAGTTTGCGTTGAAGCTAAAAATATTTTGCATAGAAAACCATATTCCAACAAGGAGCAAAAAGATTGCCAAGAAAATATATCCTACCATCTGCGTAAAGTAGGTACGCATTTCTTTTTTATAAATCGCTTTCATTTTCGCTTGTACCTCCTTCTTTTATTGTTGCATCAATGCCTAGGCGTTCGCTTTCTGTTAGAGACAGGAATATTTCTTCAAGGGTTAGCTCTGTTGATTTCATTAATAAAATTGGGTGATTGTTTTTTGACATACAACGGAAAATTGCTTCCCTAATATCTACATCTTTGTCACCGCTTAAAATAAGCGAAACTGTTCCGGCTTCTTTTCCAACCTCTGCTGAAACTTCTTTTATTACAGAAAACTCTTCGAGGGCTTTTTTTACTTGCGAAATTTCACCCTTTACGCTTACCTGCATTTTGCTTGCACCTTTTGTCAGGCTTTCGGAAAGCCCTTCCGGTGTGCCTGTTGCTACAATTTTTCCACGGTTTATAACAAGTATTCTATCACAAACCGCACTAACTTCCTGCAAAATATGACTTGAGAAGATTACAGTATGTTTTTTACCTAAACCTTTTATTACATCACGCATGTCAATGATTTGCTTGGGGTCAAGTCCAATTGTAGGCTCGTCCATTATTATAACTTTTGGCTCACCAATCATTGCTTGAGCAAGCCCTACACGCTGGCGATACCCACGGGAAAGGTTTTTGATTAAACGTTTACCAATATCATCAATGCGGACGGACTTCATTGCGTATGAAATCATATCTTTGCGACCTTTTTTTACTCCTTTGATGTCGGCTACAAAGTTTAAGTATTCGATTACTCGCATTTCACCATACACCGGAGGGGTATCCGGCAAGTAGCCGATGTTTGCTTTTGCCCGCTCGGGTTCTGTAATTATATCAATTCCACTTATGGTTACATCACCGCTTGTTGCGGCAATAAATCCGGTCATGATATTCATAGTTGTGGTTTTGCCTGCACCATTTGGGCCAAGGAAACCTACAATTTCCCCTTCGTTTATTGTAAAACTAATGTTGTCTATGGCTTTATGCTGACCGTAGATTTTAGTTAGGTTGCGTACTTCTATCAAAACTTTCACCTCGACATTTTCTTATGTGACAGGAAACTGCTCCGCATTTTCCTGCCGAAACCTTTGGTTTCGGTTTTCACGACTGGTTGTAAAAAGTTTGCGAAGCAAACTTTTTTAGAAACATTAAATCATTGGTTAGTATAGCATATGTGGTAAAAGGTAAGCTTAAATTTTTTGTGAATATTTTGTGAACTGATGCTATTTCTTCTAGTCATATACAACTGTTAACAATATAATAGAGGCGACATACAAAAATTTCGACTAAATCAAAAAGGTGGATGCAAAATGGCTAAAGAAGTTAAAGGTTTTCTTCGTTGCGAGGGGCAGAACTTTGTTAATGGTGATGGCGAAAGGGTTTTGCTGCGTGGTGTGGGGCTTGGCAATTGGCTTTTGCCCGAGGGGTATATGTGGAAGTTTGCGAGCAATCGTGCAGATCGTCCGCACAAGATTGAACGAGTTATCGAAGAACTTACCGGTGCTGATTACGCAAAAAAATTTTGGAAAGAATTTAGCGAAAATTATATTACAGAAGTTGATATTAAAGCCATTGCAGAAATGGGGTACAACCATATTCGTATACCAATGAACTGGCGTGGGCTTATGGAAGATGGTCCGGATATTAAGTTTAAAGAGTATGGATTTTCACTAATAGACCGCTGCCTTGACCTTTGCGAAAAATATGGGTTATACGCATTTTTAGACTTGCATGGGGCACCCGGTGGACAAACCGGTGCAAATATTGACGACTCAATTGATGATTTACCACGATTGTTTATTGACCGTGATAGTTATGATAAAGGGGTAGCACTTTGGGTCGAAATTGCAAAAAGATATAAAGACCGCTGGATTGTTGGAGGGTACGATTTATTAAACGAACCTATCCGAACTCCAAATGAGTTTGGAAATGTTGACCATTTTGTGCCTAAGCTAAAAGAATTTTATGAGGATTGTATCTGTGAGATCCGCAAGATTGATGATAAACATTTGTTTTCCCTTGAAGGTCATCACTGGGCAACACGACTTGATATTTTTGATAGGAAATATGATGATAATTATTGTTTGCACTTTCACCGCTATTGGAATGCACCAGACACTACAATTTTACAAAGTTATCTTGAAGCCAGAGACAAATGGAATATCCCTCTTTGGATTGGGGAAACAGGTGAAAATACTATAGAATGGTATACAATGCTATTTTTCATGTGTGACCAACACAATATTTCATGGAATTTTTGGCCGTGGAAAAAGATGGACACAATAAATTCGCAATATTCTATCAAAAAGCCGGAAAATTTTGCTTAATAAATATGAAAACAGAAAACTGTGTTTACAATGAAAATGTAGTAAAACAAATGCTGCGTGAAATCACTTGTCATGTTCCTGCACTATGTTATGACACGCTGCCACGAGAAGGCTCAAGTGAACCGCCATTTAAGGGAAACTGGAATCAAAAAGAGCCTCTTAAATACAAAAATGGTGAGCATTTGTTATACCGTAAAGATGACAACATGCGTTTCGTTTCAAAGCCAAGTACAAATACTCGCAATGACAACCCGTGGCAAGAGTTTAATTTGCTACTTATTAACGGAGAATATGCGGATTATACTGTGCGTGGAAAAGCAGGCTCGACGGTTTATGTATATGCTTTAATTAAAGGTGTGGCAACAAGAAGCAGAGTTGGTGTTTTTGTTGATGATTACTATGCTGATGAGACAGAGCTTGATGAAACAAAAGGTTTAACAAAAATAGAGTTGTGTAAATTTGTTTTTGAAGTTGACGGAGAAAAAACAATACGGTTAATGTCTAAAGCCGGTGCTATTGAAATTGATACGATTTATTTTAAATAAATGCATTAACAATTTTTAGATATGGAATGGCTTGACCTTGACCCAAGCGAGATAAGGGCTTTAAAAAAATATCGTGAAGCAAACAAAGAAACTTTCATTGACTAAATTTAGTGAGTCTAAGTAACAGGGAGTAAATTTACTCGCCTGTCATACATATTGCAATACTTACAATTTCGTTATTTGTACCAATCCGTATAGGTGGTCCCCATGTGCTTACACCAGATGTGACAATAATATGTGGGCTGTCTACATTTTTTTGATAATACCCATAATCCAAAACATACATGTAGTTTAATAGTAAATGCCCCGGAAACATTTGCCCCTTGTGAGTATGCCCAAATAACAATAGGTCAAATTCCTTTCCATATTCCCCAATATGCAAAGGATTGTGGTCTATCACGATAATGGGCAATTCGGAATTTACAGAAACCATAATATCTGCAATGTCAACACGCTTTAATCCATCAAACCCAAAAAGAGGGCTTGCATCAACTCGTCCGATTAAAACAAACCGACCATCGATAATTGTACACTCATCATTAAGTAGCATTATATTGCTTTCTTCAAGAAAACGCATCATTTCATTAAAAGTCAACCCCCCGTCATGATTTCCTAAGCAAGCATATACCCCATGCGTTGCTTTAATACTTCTAAACAACTCCTTTACTACGACAGGATTGCGTATAAGGTTTATATCATCACTAAAAATATCCCCGACCAAACATACGATATCAGGCTCTAAACTATTGATACCTTGAATTATTTTTGATAGATTTTTTACGCTATACGAAGCACCCAAATGTAAATCGGATATCATGGCTATCTTTAATTCACCGGACTCAGCAGAATTTTTTAGTTCAATATCGTATGAAACGTGCTTAATCTGTGTTGCTCTGTATTTTCCGTAAATCATTAGTACGGTAGTTATTAAAACCACAATTAAAGCAGACCAAAAACGGATATTTGGCAGCAGTGGGCTTGAAATTATTTGTGCCGCATTTCCAAGCAGAATCGCTATGTCAGCGATAAGAAAAAGGATTAAAAGATAAACAAAAGAACCCAACCAATGTGAAGCAAAACCATTTATAACATTCTTTAATTTATAAGAATGAGGTGCATAGCCCACTATCACTAACAACATGACAAATATATAAAGTACTGCATATATCAATACACTTATGTTTGGAAAAAGTACGATAGCTCCTTGATAAATCCTTTTTGCTATATAAAAGTTTGTTCCCACTACAAATGATAAAATAAATAGAATACCTAAAATATTTTTCATTCGCCCGATGGAAGCAACTTCAATTCGGGATTCTTAAAACACAGTTTATATTTACGCATGTTAACTCTCCTCTAAATTGATTTTCAAATTATACCGGTATAATATAGCAGTAGTATAATAATCGTCAAGAAGTCCGTGGAAATTTTTTATGTGTCAGGAAGCTGCCATTTCTCTATATTTTGATTTTGATGATTGACAAAATGACAACAGTGTCATATAATCATAAAAAAACAAATGACGCTGATGTCACTATCATTATACATAAAATTCATGGAGGTGATTTGCCCTGTCTCGTCCACACAATGAAAAACAACGAAAAACAAAAATAAAAAAAATCCTTGAAGCCGCAAAGCAAGTCTTTTGCCGAAAAGGCTTTCTTGCGGTAACAATGCAAGATATTATTGACGAATGTGGTATAAGCCGTGGCGGAATCTATATTTATTTTGCATCAGTTGACGAAATTTTTCTTGAAGTAATGAAAAGACGTAACAAGGAACGGTTTTCTGCAATAAGTAAATCGGTAGAAGAACTCGAATCATTTGAAACAGTTTTGGAGACTTATATTAGTAAACAACGTGAACGCCTACTTAACTTCCAAAATAGTTTGTTCCGTGCGTATTGCGAATATATCTTTTCTAAACCAAAAGCCGCAGTTGAAGCCTTTAGAGACATGCAGCTTGGACACCTTAAAAAAACAGTTTCTTCAATACTTAGACTTGGTGTTTCGCAAAACAAAATAAAAGAAAAAAATATAAACGAGCTTGCCGACCACTTTATTGTAGTTATTGACGGGCTTAGTGTACTTGCTCTTGCAGAGGCTTTAACAGAAAAAATGATAAACGAACAACTCTCAATTTTAATAAAAATGGTAGACGACATAAAAATTTAAAGGGGAATATATATGTTAAAAAAGTTTTTGTATACTATTATGATTGTTTTAGCTTTGTTTGTATTAGCAGCTTGCAGTCAAGATGATGATGTTATTCCAATTCGTATTGGGCTGACAATTGACGAGTCAAACCCCGTTGCAGGTGAAGCGGCAAGCCGTGCTTTGGCTCAAGCAATGGAGGATTTTTTGGGAATCCCTGTTGAACCAATCCTTGATATTTCTTATCTTGTTGGAGTTGAAGCAATGCGTGCAGGTCACTTAGATATTATGCTTGTATCTGCATTCAACTATATCCGCACATCAGAAGTTGTTGATGTAGAACTGCTTGTTTCGCTTCCAATGCGTGAAGGGGCAGCAAACTATTCTGCATTTATTACCCGTGCCGACCGTGATGATATTAACTCCATTGAAGATTTGCGTGGAAAAACCTTCGCTTTTGTTGACGCAGTGTCAACCATGGGTTTTATTTTCCCTAAATATCATTTAGTATCCGAATACGGGCTAAATCCTGACCTTATAATGCACTCCGGTTATTTTTTTGACACGGCAACTTTTTCCGGTGGGCATGAAACAAATGTTATTGGCGTAGGCATGGGGGACTTTGATGCTGCGGCAATTGGCGCAATGTTTATAGAAAATATGGAAGACCGTGGGCTTATTAGCGCAGCCGATTTTAAAATTATAGCAAGCACAGAGCCTGTACCAAATCCAAGTTATATAATAAGAAGTGCACTTGATGATGAGTTAATCGTAAAAATAAGAGAGTTTTTTCTACAGTTTGATGAATCAGCATATTTTGCAGAAAACTGGGGCGACGGTACACTACGATTTACAAACCCGGATATAGCCGGATACGCATATGTGCGTTCTATTGTTGAAACCCTTGGTTTAGACTAGGGCAAAATAATGCTTGAAATAAAAAACCTAAAAAAAAGCTATACCCACCCGACAGCAGAAGTTTTACATGGGATAACTTTTAATATAAACG
>Ga0131853_10015342_pt1 | contig 14010 bp, 12 predicted proteins | sample TergutLab28metaG_FD_92764 | JGI IMG/M metagenome (GOLD analysis project Ga0131853, IMG submission 92764) | Labiotermes labralis P1 segment gut microbial communities from Petit-Saut dam, French Guiana - Lab288 P1 (version 2) (version 2) | ecosystem: Host-associated > Arthropoda: Insects >... | reverse complement strand
GAAAAAAAAAAAAGGGGATAGGAACAAATATTAATATCCCCCCGAATCAAAAAGGATCCAAAAAAAAGAAGACCCCCCCCCCCCCCCAAATGAAACGTGTCTGCCTAGGGAAAATATACTTATCCAAATCTAAGATGACCCCCTAAAATAAAACGTCTGCTAAGAAGTAAAATTTTGTTTTATACACTTAATACAGAAACCATTTCAGATTATATCTACCTTTACCAATTAGTGTCACTGTCTCCAGCTTCACAGTCAGTGCCTTCCTCTTCCGTACACTCACTCCCAACATCCCCACCCTCTTCATTGTCATTCTACAACACCATTATTCATCATTCCCTTCCACTGCATTGGATATGCAGCACTTCTTAAAGCCCTTCAAAATTATGGCCATGTAGTTGTGATACACAATGACTAAATAATACATTTGTATTTCTTGGTTTATAAACTTGCTTGAACCCAAGATAATTCACAGTTTTCTCCACAGATGGTGTTAGTGGTGTTAAGAATATTAATACATGTGTTGGATTTTTGTGTTATATGTGGTGTGTGTGTGAACTGTTCAGTCTGAATTCATGGCTGTTTTTATGGTTTTTAATTTGTGGATTTGTCCAGGTTAGTTAATTTGTAATTTTGCAATAGCAGTTTTCATGTTACTACCATTGGACTAGATCTGTTCTGAGGTAAATATCTTAACACGTTATTGTTTCAATAGTGCCTAGTGATCAAGAATAACTCAATCTAGAGGGTCATCCAGGTTAGGTGCTTCTTTGCTTGATTAAACAGAAACATAACCAGCTGCCGAAACATTGTGCTTCTTTAAAAAATTAGATAATGGGCCAAGTTCAAAAAATAAGGTCGTGTCAGTTAACTTCAGTTGTGCTCTATTCCGTCTTTTGGATTTCTTGACCCATGAAGATGGGACGAATAAGTTGTTCCAGAATGTCGGTGAAGAATTACCACTCTACATTGCGTAATGTCTCACTAGAACGCATATCTCACATGATGATTTGGTGATACAGGTCTTAGTTTGGCTCTGCATGTTCCAGTTTAGAGACATCCAGTTTGGGGCATTCTGGTTCGGCGCTTCATACCCGAATTTTAGGTGACCGCACATATTTAAATGCCTAATTTAAAGAAAGAACTTTGTCTTGCATTCGAGTAAATTACAGTAGATTCCATATGTCTAAAGTTTAAGATCATTTGTGTAATTTAGAGTGCTTTCCTATTTATATTAAATATGTAATTATAAAATTTCATATTCCATTTTGCATTTTCACAGATTTTAATGTTGTTATGTTTTGTTTGACTGAGGAAGAAAATTCCTGCTAACACTGTTCTTGAGATGGTGATCTTGAAGGATACCTTTTATCTGTTGTGATGGGATGTAGACTAAGAAGTTTACTAATGTTTTGGAGGAATCTGCTGCCTCCATCTCCTACGCTGAAGATGATATTCTTTATTATAACTTTTTGTGGTTTAGCATACAGTGGTAAATGTGTTGTTAAGGTACTCCAAGGTTGAAGTGTTAACCTTTCTGTGCCAGAATTAAATGCCCAGTATGACAGGCAGGAGTGTTCATCAGTGAAGAATTTAAAGGCTTACACAAGGTTAGCTGTAATTTACCATCAGCAGTGGTCAGTGTTCTGTGCTTTTGAGCATCACATTGTGTGTTAGATATCTAAAATGTTTGACTTCAAAAGTTAAAAGAAATGATACATTGAGCTGGAATTTGATTTAAAACAAAATAACTTGGTTTTCATGCAGATAAACACAAGGAGTTAAGTAGGAATATATCTTGATTTTGGAGCTAATAATTTATGTTACCACTTTAAAATTGCCAATGTGAGGTACTAATTTGAGATTCCACGCAGAGAAAATGTAATTCATGTGCAAGGTTCTTGATTGGTATTGTTATCTCTTTCTTTGCAGTTGGCTGCTATAGGGCATTTTGTTGCATTGTCATTAGAACAACTGAACATCAGCAGCATCTCCATGTTTGAGGTGGAACGAATGGTTATCATACCTCAAGCCTCTAAAAGCCTCTCTGTCCTGATGACAACTCTCCTGAGGTGGGACATGAAGAATGTATTAGTGTATTTGTAGTCATACTTGAACATTCAAAATTATTACGTGTAGTGAACAGATTATTACATAAAGCAAATGCTTATGACTAGAAATGTGAACAACTGAAGAATCCATCCTGTCAGTGCTAGGTGACAGATATGTCAGCCACCAGTTATCTTGAACATTATGCTCAACACAGGTATCTTTTAAAACCACCATACTTTCATTGGGTACACTGAAGCCTGGGATTTGTAATTTCATACATAACTAGAAAGGAAACTTCTCAATAAAGTGACATGTTCCTGTAGCTGCCAGCCGCCAACATTGTTTGCAATAATGTGTGTTCAATTAAGCATTATAAAAATGTCCGCTTTGGTTACATTAGCTAGACTGCTGTTTCCTCTAAATATTTAGTTGTAAACTTGCAACACCTGCTGTGGTAACAATTAAAAGTTATTCATGTATGAAACCATGCGTAACATCACTGTGGGCAGATACTGACTTGAGACTTGGGGTCAGCATGGCAGCTGGTTTATTACCGGTTTATTGCAGTATACCGTTACAATAAGGCATGAAAGATATCTTCATTTGTAACATTAAACTTGGTGGTAAAACAGTGTTTACATTTTGTAATATTTTGTTATTCTTGCAGCACTCCACTGTGCAGACTGAAACTCCATACAAAACCACCAATGCCGTACAGAACTTGGACAAAGAAGCTGGAATTGAAAGTGTCATACTGGTACAAGATGTACATAAAATCATACAAAAATGCGAATTTTGTAAGTAGAGTTACGTAACTGTATGGCTGTACTAACTTCAGAACCTTTGTACTTATGTGCATTGTACTTTATATTTAATCTGCTCACTTAGAGTCTGCTGATAATACTATGTTTACTAGACTATGTGATAACCTTTTTGATAAGGTGACCTCACTTTAAAATATTTAGTGTTCAGGAAAATACCTATATTCATGTCATCTAGGTTTTTATGTTACTGTTCACATGCTTAATATTCTTGAATTAAATAACCATCAACATTTAAATATTAGAGTACATTAGAATTCAAAATTAATGTTTCTCAGTTTAATATTTTCCCTCATTTTAGGTTCATATTCTTGTTGTACCAGCCAAAACCCCAAATAAATAATGTATAATTTTTCTTAATTTAATGTTTCGTACTTTTAGTTTGTGTTTTGCATCCAAGACACAAAAATTTGGTCCGTATATTGGAATCTCAATGTAGGGCTCTTGTTTACAGCTTTCCACCAGCTGATGCAACAGCTTGACAGACTGGCTTGGCATAGGCCAGCTCATATATGTATCCACTGAGTGATGTCATGAAAGATACATGCTGTTACCTTTCCTATTAAAATGATCTCCCATGATTTTTACAGAATATTTTACTTTAACAGCTCTCACATCATTATTCAGTATAATTATTGCTGCAGCTGTATACAGTTTTTTTATTCACATAGCCATTGCAGATACAGATACAATTACCATATTACCGTATTCATAGAATGTGCTTAACTTGGTGTGTGATCATAAGGTGACGTCTCTCCCCCTACACCTTTCACATTTTTTGATGTTGAATTTAGGAATGTTTTCATCTAATTTACCAATAGGTTTGATAAATGGGTTAGAGTCTTATTTCTGTAGTGCTGACAGGCACATGTGAAATGCTTTTCTGTTCCAGATGTTTGAGAAGTTTGGGATTGAACATCAGTTCTGGAAGATCTTGGGTAACTGGAATCCTTTGGAGGAATATGAATTCCATGAGCTGTCTTTGTATCAAAGGGTCATACTCATCAAGACCATCTGTGATTACATTTTGGTAACGGTTATAGAATGTCCTTACATTTGCTAGAACTGTTTCCCAGTAAGACTAAACTTACATTGAATCCAGTTATAATATTTTTGTATGTCAGTTTTTGTAACATTATTCTTCAAAGAAGACTCATCCATGTGTTTTATTTACATTTCTCTAATGTCATTGGCGTTCTAGAACATGTTTTCTCAAAACTGTGATCTTTACCAGCTAAGCAGCTTTAATATAAAATGCAATATAACAATGGATAAACATTTTTAAAAATAAATGAAACATAATCCACATACATTTGCTAATATGTGACTTTGCTTGCAGCATAATGTAAGTCATTACTGCTGTCATTTAGTCTCCAATTTTGACTTTTCTATTTAAAAAAAAAAGGGGGGGGGGTGCATTGAAATCATTAAATTTCATGTAGTGGTAAGCCAGCAAAAAAGTTCAAGAATCCCTGTTCTAGAAAATTTATTTGTATGACTGAATAATATTTTGTGATTCTCCTACACTGTCATCTACATATTACATTTACCAAATTACCTGTTTTAAAAAGAAAGCTTTGGTTTATACATCCTGTTGTGAAGGATATAAACTAAAATTAAAACTTTTTCTGTCTGTAGTTAAACGGGTTGTAGAATGTGTAATATGTTGTCAAATAATTAATAGCTTATGCAAAGCAGGATGCTCAGAATAAGGTGGCTTAGAAGTATAAATGCCTAAGACTACGTTTTGTGATGGAATATTATCACATCCACTGTAATCGAAATGACAGTGTTCATGTATGAATCCTTAAGACTAATCATTAACAGCTGCCTAATACCAGTTTTTCTTTTTGACTAGCAAAACCATAAAATCCTGAGAGACACAATAGCAGAGAAACGTGATGAATTTGGGAAATGTTTGGGTCAGGATCGTTCTGGTGCAAAGTTTTTCTACTTCCCACAGTTATTGGATCATTGCATTAGAATCTATCGGCAGACTGCAGAACCAAAGAGCTGGATGGACAGAGATCTGGAGTATACAGAACTTTTGGCAGAGAAGGTAAACATATGTATGAAATCTGGAAATGTAATTCTGAAAATGTTTATTGCTTACATGTAACACTGAATTCTACACTATATAGAATTGTTATGAAAGTGGGGGCATGTTGAAATTATTTTTATGTTTAAACTGTGTGAGATGAAGAAGGATGCTGTACAGTAGGTGATTAATTTCCATACATTTCCTATAAAAAAATATATGTTTATATTGAAGATGTGTGAGATGAAGAAGGATGCTATACAGTAGGTGATTTACTTCCATACATTTCGTATGACAATAAAAACATAACGTTAAACTATGTCATTGCACATGACATGAATTACAACAGCATTAAGACACAACTTTTTGTATGTGTGTCTGTTAAGTGGATTTACATCATATGTGTGTGTTTTGAATGTGTTTGTGGTAATTCTGAGAGGAATTACTTTTTATCGGTGTGTGATTTGTGGTTATGTGACTTAAAACTTAGTAATTAATGCAGATGAAAACAGTAATATACAAAGTCAATAATAAAATTGATGTGGTACAGCCTGTGTCAGAGGAAGTGGAGGCTGGATTAGCTGAACTGGGGAATTGACATTGATGCAGTGGGATGCCCTTATGGCGCAAGTGATTTGATGATTTGTTTTATCAAGTAAAATTAAGGTCATTAGAAGCATTGTGGCTTGTGTTCCAATGAGTGTCATAATTTCCTGTGTAAGTTATCTGACCCTGTCCCTTGAAGAGATGATAAGGGCCTTGTTTTTATGACTCGAGAGTGAGACAGACAAATGGTTGTCAGTCAGTAGTGCTGTGGCAAGGGAAAAGACCATGCCAGTAAAGGCATGTTTAAAAACTGTACCTGAAACTCAGGAATCTAGAATTAAAGGCTTTCCTTGTCATTGTTAATGATCCAGGGCATCCACAGGACCTTGATCTCACCCATTGAAATCCAAGTTTAGTGTCTGTCCAACACCACCTCACTTATGCCGCTGCTCAACTGTTCACAATTTTCAAGAGTTTACACTTACCGTGCCTTCCACAATATCTTGGATGCAAGTTAGGAGACCTTTCTTAGTGTCAGCAAACACTGGAAATTGTGCAGCTTGGCTGATTGTGTAGTAAATGCAAGTATAAAGGAGTCTGTATCCAGCTGATCGCACAGCGCTGAATGACTTGTGGAAGAAATTTTGACCTTGAAGCAGTTACGATTTTCAGGGATTCCTCAACCAGCAGGAAGAAAGAAGGAGCATCTTTGTTTTAGCCCATAAAGTTGATATCCAGGAAGTATGCAACTCTGATGCTGCTCACATAACTGAGGATGGTCCTGAGCAGCTGACAGTGCTCAGTGTTCGTTGAACCAGAAGACATAGTTTATGACATTGTGGAGAGGTGCCATCTGACTACCATTAGTGTAAAGAAAGGTCTCTAGATGACGGGTGACAAAGTTGGTCATTGCTTTGACATTGATTATTTCATGGACATATGCCAAAAACTTAAGTGTGATATGAAGACCGTCACAGCACAATGGAAGGAGGTGTATAGGGACGTGGAGAAGAGCGTATAGCAGCAAATAGTTGCCTGTTTTTTTGCTAAGTCTTCTGTCTCCCTCCCCTGTACCATGCCCTTTGTGTTATTTTGAACACTGATAGTCATACTCGTAAACAGCAGCACAAGTATTTTCATGTTTATTAATCATTAAATTACAGTTTGTTGTGGTTTGTATATCTATGGTACTCCTAACCCCATGTTTCTGACTTTTATTGCATGTTATGAAAATGTTTGTTAAGAAATGGCAGTACCATTAGCAATAGATTTTCAGCATTTTCAGTTTATTTACGACAGGTCTGTCATTCAATATTATTCAGCTGTTACAAATCAGTCTGGCAGTTTTTACATTGTCTGTAGACACATAAAATTGCCTCATTCTGGGATTTATACTTCCAGTCAAATATCATGCTGGCTCTTAGAGTGCTGAATTTTTGGTGTTACTGCATCTGAATACATGAGTAGTGTATGTTCCCTGATACAGAGGAGGCAGCGAGTGAGTCATACTTCATAATACTACTACTACTACTACTACTACATACTACATAATGCAGAAGTTTTCATTAACTCTTTGCTTTCAAGTTTTCTTATTGCACATCAGCCAGCCAGCCAGCCAGGTTAAGTTAACAAAGATACAGAAAAAATCCATTGGCCACAATTCAGGAGTTTTTGTTATTAATATATGGGGGTTATTACAACATGTTACGGTCAAAAGGGACCATCTTCACATTATATATATATATATATATATATCCAAAATTACTAAGAAGATACATTGGGTTTATGGGTAGTTTATGTAAGAAAGAGATCACATTTGTACAAATAACCGATTTATGTTAAAGGGTAATTCGTGTGTGTATTAATGTCTGTTTTTCCTTTGTAGATTTTGTGGTTAAGTGGATGAGAGAATGTTTTTCGTCTTTATTCCAAGCAGTCTGTTGATTTTTGTAGTAGTCGAGGTAATTTTTGATAGGTGGTATGAACCAATTTAAGATCAGCTCAACTTACCTTCTTGTCGCTTTGTAGCATCTGTGGGAGTTGTGGAAGTAGTTCACACAGTTGTCTACTAGATGCCAGACATTTATACAGCAACAGAAATTTGTGTTATGTTCAAAGATGAAATTGTTACATAACCAGTCTGGTAAATGACAATGTAGGGAAATGCATGAAATCAGATTTCTGGCAAATGAGGACATGGAATTAAAATGTGTTATATTGCCGGGGTGGCCAGCAACATGAGCTTTGTGAACCACACTTCAGGCAGCAACTTAGGCGAGAGCCACTCATTAAAACATTTCTTTGCTTATTTTGTTGCTTTTATTTCTGTTTATCCAGTTACAGTAGGTTAGTTGTGGTTGGTTCTGAGTCTCCTTTCTTTAGATATCTTTTAAAACGTTATTCATATTCTGCCTTGTGTGTATGTAAACTACCTAAAGCCGTGTTATATTTTTACAGGCAATTTGCGTGAACCATGTTGTGGCCACCCCTTTTCTGTAGCTTAACCTAGTCTTGTTTTTGTGTTGTGATACAAAATATTTTTCCATATTGCTATATAAGAGGTTGAAGGCTGATGACCAAAATTTCAGGGGGCGGGGACAGAGTGGGAAATGCCTACATTAATGAATCCTGTTTCTAATATTTGATGACTGGTGAATTTCAGTGTAATGGCAGCACCACCATAAATGGAAAGCGTAGGGGAAGGAAACCAAAGAATCGTGGTAAAATAGCAAAGGAGAAAAACCATTCTGTTATTGCGATCACCAGGAGGTCACTGAGAAACACACCCAGACCTATGGAAATTAGTGTGAGTGTAGTGGCATCAGCATCAGGCCAAGCCAATGAAAGCTCAAATTGTGGTACAGCAGGGTATGAGGGCGAAGCTTCGTCAAATAAAAGTGGTTTAGAAGTGTTAGGTAATAAGCACTCCAGCCCACAAACTGGACATTCTTCAAGTACCATTAATGAAAATCTGTCTGAAGAGACACGACATGAACCGTCCATTAGCACATCTTGTGGTATTGATACACATTTAGAAAATGGACCTAATTCTAGTCAGACTTCTGTATCAGAAGACGTTTATACTTCTTATAATGAATCTCTTCGTAACAAGTGTTCAAGTGAATGTTCTGACTCATTGTCAAATTGTAATTTAGAGATCAAGCCTGCGTGTGATGTTGATCACAACAATAAGGTACGGCCTATAATGGTTGAGAATAAAAACAATTCCACAGTGGATCAGTCTGAATGTGTGAATGTACAAAATATGCCTTCATACCAAACACAAAATATACATGAGGACAGCAGTGCGGTTTTAAAAGTGTCTAAAACAAGAAGACCACTGTATAATCCACACTGGCTGGAACCAAATCCAGATGACTTCAGATTAGTGGTAGACACAGTCGAGGGCGTGAGACAACTTTTGACGAAGTACTCTGATGATGACAGTGTGGTAATGAGCAGGCAATCGAATAAAAAGGTGAGGTATTGCCATTTGACAATTAAGTTGTTATTGTGTAGTAATTGCCTTAGTTTGTTTATTGCTTTCTTTACATGATTTTGCAATTTAGTTACAATACAGCTGCATGAAAAATGTCAGAATTAAACACCTGTAATTGACAGTAAAATAATTCTGGGAACTGTGTTAAAACCAACACTATACTGTAACTTGCTATTGATGGTTATGGTGTCTTGAACTGAGAGAAGGAAGGAGTTATGGGTTTAAATAGGCATGATGTTACTTTATGTGACTTCATTGCACAAATGATCGTAATTTGCTCAAAAAAAATGCTTAAGTTTTCTAGCATTCCAGGATGCCATTACCTTACTAAGTAAACAATGTCCTGGGTACTTCCAGTGAAGGGTTTGGGGACTTGATAGGTTCATTTCTGTCACACATAATATCTTTAACCAACAGGGGAATTTTAACATTTTTAGGTGCACTCTCAAGTCAGTGATAAAGTTTCATGCAGTGAGTTTCTCATGCAGGCCGCCAAAAATTTGACTCAGACCTACTGAGTGACCATGCATGTGAATGTAGTGATAAACTACGGTTAAAGCAGTGAAGGTAAAGGTAAAGCAGTCCCTCTGCAGGCCTGGACAGGCTCTGAGGGTTCCAGGAGGTTGAGGCCTTCAGAAGGTGGCTGGTGCATAAGGCTGCCAACCTTACCACCTTTATGTGCCAATTGTCTTTGCCACTGTTAAAGCATGTGTGGTAATTTCAGTGGTCTGCTTTGTAAAAATTTACATAATTGTTAGAACTTTATGTTGATATGTATATTAAGAGGTTACAAGAAGACTGTTTTTTTTTTTTTTGCTGTTTTATTATAGGTATCTGTTTTATTATGTTTTTACTGTTGAGTGTCCATGTGGTGTGTCTTGCTGAATTAAATGAGAGATGCCTTGTTCCTAAGGTTGTTTCAAAGGGGCAGACGTATGGAGAGGCATGATGGTATTATAAGTCTCACTGTACTGATAGAATAAGTTACTGGATATGTAACAAGTAATTGAAATGATTCACAGTATTTCTTAGTGTATTTTTTGTTTCAGTCAGGGAAAGGATGTCGTCCAGTTTGTGAGGTTAAGTTGTTTCATCAGTTGTCATCACTTTTGAGTGACTTGGATTGTGTGGAAATAAAAATTCTGACAAATACCAGATCTGCTCGTGAGAAATTGTACAAGGAGTGGGTGGAGTTCAGCAACAGGTATAGGTGTTCTGGATATTGTTTGTATGTTGGTACTGCCAAAACGGGATATGCTGATGAAATTTTAGGTTCTCAAAGTAAAGTCATACCTTGATATACTGCTGCTGTTTGTTCAGTGCAGTCTGTGGTGATGTATCAAGGGTAGCAGTAAATAGAAATACAGTATTACAGGAATTTTTCTTCACAGATCTGTATTGGTGCTAAAAGAGGATGATACTGTACTGGGGGCAGCTATATTAGCATTTGATGGTAGTGATTATACAGAATGCTATCTTGAGGAATATGATGCCATTTAGTTTACTTTATTCCAAAATGTTTGTTAGTTTTTACCATACTATAGAGTCACATTTCGGAAGAGGTTATTTTTCAAGACTTTTTTGGTTAATTTCGAAGTATCAGGAATTGGCCTTATGTATCACCAAAGGCTTTTTAGATGCCAGTTTTTTGCCAGGGATTTGTTCATTAGATTTAATATGAAAGTAGTGCTTGTCTAATATGCACACTATCTCTCTTGTAATCATTTAAATTCTGGACTGCTCAAACATCACAACCAATTTATTTATATTCTGGACTGCTTGAAGATCACAGCCTACTTTTGTATTCTGGACTGCTCAAACATCACAGACTGCTCATTTACATTCTAAACTACTCAAACATTACAACGTGCTCATTCATGTTCAGGACTGCTCAAATATCACAGCCTGTTTTTTATATTGTGGACTGCTCAAACAGCACAGCCTGCTCATTAGCACATCTTCATGTTAAGGAATTCCCAGGTTCCAGTGTCTTTAAGAAGACCACCTCTTTTGGTCATTGTTTATAAAGAATTTACTTGGTCCCTGTAGGCAAATACTAGAGTACCTCAAATTGTGTTGAGACCACTTTCACATCATTTCAGACTGATTTCTAATCATATCACGCAACACTCTCTAAAATATTTGTAGCTGTTGAAAACAGGAAGGTGAGACTTATGAATGTAAGTCTTTATCGGGCTCTGATGTGGCATGACAAATCCCACATTCATGTTATTGACATGACATCATTCCAAAGGGATGAATTAATGACCCATGGCCTGCATCTAAATTCATGAGGCCAGAGGAAGCTTACACTTCTTATTCCTAAGAGTTTGGGTGATAGCAGTGTGTGAAGTATTAGCAGTAGGCCTGTTATCACCAGTACAAGACCCTCCCCTTTTTTAGCTTAAAAGCAGAAGCACAAGGGTGTTTAAGATATATTGATTGTATTTATCTAGAGTCTGAAAATCAAGACAGAACTGTAGATTCATCTAATTCACTACACATCTTTCATCAAAATATTAGGGGACTAAGAAACAAAATTGATGAGTTAATAAATTGTGTAGCAATAGATAACAGTAATCCCCATGTACTATGTTTTAGTGAGCATCACATGGAGGAACAGGACCTGCTACACCTCACATTACCAGGCTATTTATTAGGATCAAGTTTCTGCCATCAAAATCTACAGCAGGGAGGTTTGTGTATTTTTGTTTGTAGAGACCCATATTTCAGAAAAATTAATATTTTATGTAACTGTGAAAAAAGTATTTGGAAATTTGTGCTGTTGAACCAGGGACTAAATCTGAATTAAATGCATTGAGCTTCCACAGAGTGTCCGTAGGAGATTTCAATCAATTTTTAAAAAACCTAGATGATGTTTTGAAACATCTCTAAAGCAGAACTTTTAATTTGTGGAGACATAAACACAGATTATCTCATTGAAATCAACTGATAGAAACAACTAACCTCATTATTAGCAACATATAATCTGTCACACATAATAAATTTTGCAACAAGAATTCAAAATGACTCAAGTACTGCCATTGAAATATAATATATTTGTGGATAACAGTAGAATAATTTATCTTCTTTATCTCCCATAATAAAAGTTATAAAAAAAGCTAAGAAGCAACACTGCAGTAGACTTAACAGCAAAATCTAATCACAAAATGATGACAGCGGGGAACATTATGAAGAGACAGGAACAAGTACATTCATTGGAACAGGTTCCCACCTTACCTGTGAATGATGAAAAATTAAAGGATCCAAGAAACATGGCCAGTACCTTTAATAATTTCTTCATAACAATTACTGAAAAATTAAACATTCAAGGGATGCTATATCAATTCTAAAAGGTTCATTCCCTGGAAACGTCCTCAGCATAAAAATAATTCCAATCACTGAAGCTGAGATTAAAAGTATAATACATTCCCTAGAACCAAAAAAAAAAATCATCAGGTTATGATGAAGTAACGCGTAAAATCTTAAAAACTTGTGCTTCTCTCATTAGTCACCCATTAAGCCACATTTGTAATTGCTTGCTATATACAGGTGTTTTTCCTGGCCTGTCTTAAAATTGCAGAAATAAAACCACTTTACAAGAAATGAGGCAAAACTAGTATGACAAATTACAAGCCTGTTTCACAATTAAGGGTTTTTGTAAGGTATTTGATTCCGAGTCGGTGTCAGCAACCAGAATTTCACCAATGGCTTCCTCCTCGAGTTTGATTTTTTTTCCCGGCCATTGCCATAGACACCTTCAACAGTCTGCCTTATTTACACTCCTCTGTATGAATGGGCACAGTTGCAATAACCTAATGCTGCTAAGATATAAATGTCTTGTACAGGGACAGCAAAACAGATCTAAAACTATAATGTGACTACTGTATAAAATTCCAGCTATTCGAGGGTGCCCAAGATGTTTTTAGTAGATAGATGGCTGTGTGTTGCATGTTATTACCCCACAACGCCTACAGATTACCCCAGCACTACAAGAGGCACGTGTGTGGCCCCTCCTGTACCTGTAAACATCGATTTTTGTGGATATCTCAGATTTTTTAGCATTAATTTTGTCTCAGTTATATAGGCACAGTAAACCACTGACCACCTTTCTGGTTAACAACTATGGTTCATTTCATAGGCCAGTGTTGATATTTCAACCCACAGTGAACTGCAGGGCAAGTGATAAACAAAGGCACGCTGTGTCTCGAACAGCATTACTGACTGAAAGAACTGTGCAGTTGCTATGTGTCGACATAAATTGGGGTTTTTGGAGGGGTTTAGGAGGTGGAGGGGGTCCATTCTGGCTACACCGAGAAACCGTGACCTTCATGGGTCCTGCAGCTTACCAAAACACTGTGATTTTTCAGGTAGGAGTGAACAAAATTCCTCCAAACTTCAACACACTATTTGTGACGTCTTTATAAGTCATTCAGCAACTTAAAAGGCTCACTGTGCGATGTCTTTAGAAGTCATTCAGTGTTAAAGAGTTAATGAGCTTCATTATCAACCATCAGGAAAATTTTCAAACGGATACATCTGTACACGGTATTACTACAAGGAATAAGCATCATCTTCGTAGACTGTATGCCAACCTGACTTGTGTAAAAAAAAAAACTCATTTATGCTGCCTTCAGCATTTTCAACAGATTACCACACAGTCTGCAATCCTCAAGAATGATAAGACAAAATTTAAAGGAGCCAAAAGAAAATGCCAAAATACAAACTTCTTTTACTCTGTAGGTTAATTTTTTTTTGTGTAAAGATGATCTGTAATTCTGTCTTTGTAAAATGCTTATAGTTTTCTCCACTGTAAAAATTGTTTATATTTGTGTATTTATGATTTCTTCCACATCCTACTGTCTCTGTGACACTTGCAGATCCATGGAATGTATGTATGTATTTGTGTGTGTACACTGTTAATTAACCATAACTAACTGTGTGTTTGAGAAGCTAATGGCTCTGCATCTGGTCAAGAAATTTTATGCATTTTATATATCCTGAGGTATCAGTATTGTCTTCAAAAGAGCTTCACAGCTTCAGTTTTGTATAGT
>Ga0131853_10015341_pt1 | contig 14010 bp, 7 predicted proteins | sample TergutLab28metaG_FD_92764 | JGI IMG/M metagenome (GOLD analysis project Ga0131853, IMG submission 92764) | Labiotermes labralis P1 segment gut microbial communities from Petit-Saut dam, French Guiana - Lab288 P1 (version 2) (version 2) | ecosystem: Host-associated > Arthropoda: Insects >... | reverse complement strand
TCCTAAATATGAAAATGGGGAATGGAAAAGTTGGACAAATTGAGAACTAGAAGAGATGAGAAAAGGAGAAAATATAGTAAAATGGATAAAAGGGCAAAGGATAAGCTGGTTAGGTCACCTAGAGAGAATGGAGGAGGATAGGATGCCCAAAAAGATCTTCACTCGATAACTGGAAGGGACGAGAAGAAGGGGAAGACCGAGGAAAAGATGGAAAGAGGAAGCAGAAAGAGATCTTCAAGTGCTGGGAGTGAAAAGATGGAGAGAGTTGGTGGCAGATAGGAAAAAATGGAAAGACATTGTTTGACAGGCCAAAGCCCACAGTGGGCTGTAGTGCCAATGGAAGAAGAAGATATACCTAATTATATTCAATATTGTACAGGGTGGGGCAAAATAACCTCCATACTTTCAGTAGGGTATTGTGAAGGGAGGGGAGGCCATAGAAGGGTGGGGTTGGGCTCGAAAGGTGCGGGTAGTTGGGAAGTTCCCGTTACAACACACTGCAGTTGTAAAGGTGGTGTGGTCCAATGAGCAGCGCGCATTTGCCATTGAAACCTACTTTTCGCAAAGTCACTCTTATCGTAGTGGTGCAGCGTGCATTCCGTACTCGCTACCAAATCCCCCCCAGGGACCGAGTACCAGACCGAAAATCCATTCTGTTGTGGGTTGAGAACTTCAGGGAAACAGGAAGTGTGTCTGAAAAAAGATGAGGACGACCACGGACCACTCGAACACCAGAGAACATTGAGGCTGTCAGACAGTCCGTTTTGCAGTCTCCCAGGCGCTCTGCACGCAAACACCACGCAAACAATGGCCACCACTTGTAAGATATTCTTCTTAAGACTATGTGATTTAAAACTTCCCATGTTGTAGTTTCAGAATCCAAAAATAAAATTTTTGTATCTCGAATAGTTTTTTTTTATTAACCTTAAAATTTAGGGAGGTTATTTTGCCCCACCCTGTACAACTGTGTAGACTGTCAGAAGTCAATGTGTATTCACTAGCTGCTGTTGATGTCCTTTTTCTTTCTTGATCAAGCAAGTTAGTATCATAAAACACTGGGAACCTGCGTTTGTAGGGTTACCCAGTTCAAATCCTGCCTAGGGAACAGTCTAAACTTTTCATGCTACATTTCTTAATCCAGGCAAATACCAGGGTAGTTCTGTTGATCGAACATGACTACTTCCTTCCACTTCCATCCTTGAAAGAGAATTATCTGATTACCACTGTATCTGTGTGTCTTAATATAGAGTGGTAACAGTGCTGATGCCAGGGGCTCCACTGTTAAACTCTGTTCTAGGCCAAGACAGCAGAATGTAGTAAAATTGAGTGCCACATGCCAAATACAATAGCAAAATGTGTAAGGGTAATTTAAAAGAGATGATCTTATATCATCAGGATACTGCTTCATTTTTTTCTGCAGAGTTGCTGTTGAGAATGTGGTGGGCACTGAATTAGTCCAGAAATTCTATATCTTTCAGAGCTCAAATGTTCATTATTTTGCTGAAAAGTGCAGAGCAGTAACTTGCCTTTTGCCATTTTAATCCAGGCCACACCCTCACACTGCATAAAATTTAATGGGCGCAGAAAAAAAAAATACTTGAGCAGTCAGTGTAAGTTAATGGGTTCAGTCCCACCAATTAGGAGGATGTCTGTGCCAGTGTGTATAACTAGGCCAGTCATCTTACTGATTGTCATAAATCTGGTGGTTTCGTGCTGTACTGAATTAAATCAGTAAATCCAAAGACAAAAGAAACTGAGAGATCCTTTGTTATAATATTGTGCAGTCCATATGTGAAATGTACTGCGTATAAAATGAGTTGTGTATATTTGTTATTCATGAAGCTGATTATGTATGGTGAATTTTTCAGCTAAGTAAATAAGATTAATAATGTCTTACTTTTTTAATGGGAGATTCCTTTAGTAGCTTCCCCATATGCCTGATGGCTGTGCTGCCCTCTGTGCCTGGTCTGCATCCTGTTGGGTACGTGTCGCACTGTTATCATTAATACACAAAACTCTGGAGGTACTGTAATGTTGGTAACAGTGAGTTGGTGACATAGTGGTAAGTACAGTGGTTGTTACTCTATGTACAGTCTGTTTTGATTTCTATTAGGAAGGACAAGCTATTGTGCCTGTTACTTGTGTGAATGTAGTAGAGCTTCAAGGAATTTCAGATTATGTGGTTGTTTGCATTACCAAACCTGTCATTCTTGTAAAGTCCAGAGACTTTGGTGGTCTAAATGCTGCTCCATCATGATCGTCACTTTTCTGGTCCCATTTGATAATCCATGGACAAAATTGATGTTTTAATGTAATGTAATTTTATGTAGCTGGTATTTTGTATACAGTACCATACTCATGTTAACATATTGTTTTATTCTGTTTTACAATTCTTCATAAAAGTGCTTGGATGCTTGTGTTTATGAATTAGGTTACTTTATGCCCCTGTAGCCTAACAGTCTGCATTGGAGTGTCTCCACATTATGTCTTCTACAGTTCACCATATCAACTTAGAATTCTGTGTTATCTCCATGTTATTTCTTCTACCCTTCATCACATCAGTTTTAGAAATCCATGTTGATTTCCAGTTATCTATTATGGTGGTCTTGCCATCTTAGTAATCTCTGTCTCACCAACCATAACTTTTCTCTTTGTGCTGATGGTCTTCAGGGTCTAATTTTTTATGCAACTGTGCTTCTTTATTTATCAGCTGGTTGAAGCAGTGTAATATTTATAAATTTTGCACAAGTCAGAATTGAGTATGCTTATGGTCAGTTATGTATATGCAAGAGAGCCCAATCAAAATCCAAACTCCGAAACTCTGGAACTGCATCAGCCACAGCATTACTGCCCTGTTGCCCATGTTATTGCCCAGCTGTATTCTTCCACCACCTTTGTCTCATAATGTTTTCTTTCCTGCAAGGAAAATTTGGCACAATTTAAAAAAATATATTATTTTATTTTTTTCTTCTTCTTTAAAATTGCAAAAGTGGAGGAGTGTTTGTAATGGTATCAGACATGCATCAATACAGATGTGGTCATGTTGGGCAAACACAACTCCCAGGCGGGGGATTGAGCATCTTGCTGGGAAAACATACATGAACTGCCTAATCACAGACGGCTCAAAAAAGGAAATGCTGGCATCATGCTAGGGGGTTCCACAAAGGGGCTTGAAGAAATGGGGCATAAGGTGCCCTTCACGTTTAGCCACAGGGTGTCTGAAATGCCAATCGTTAATATATAGGATTTTGGAGAACTTTAATTTTTTGTGGTACATGGGCTGATGATGAGAGCAAAGTCTTAAGGTAAATAATGTCACTTACCATCACATAATTGAATATTGTTCCTGAAATACTGTGTGGATGTGCTAGTATTATGTCATTTGATATGTATTCTTGGAAATTTTGCCAAGTTCGTCCAGATTATCTTGTGTATTTATATAAATGTTTCCATTTTATTTTCCGGAAGTCTCACCAGCTAGGGTTATTCAGTATGTTCAGTATTTAAATTCACATACTGGTAGCCCTTGTTCTATGCCCATTTGTTTTATGCCTTTTCTGCTTTAATACCCCTTGCCAAGTTGCATCACATCTTAATTTGTGTCCTCTCTTTTTTGTTTTAACGCCCTGAGGCTGGACACACACTAGGACTCAGCCAAGAGTGTACAAAACTCAGAGCATAGAACAAGGCTGTGAGACAGCGTGCAGAGTGTAACTGCATCATTTGCTCACCATGCGTTTCAGATTGATACTCTGTGGTGTCATCATGTGCTTAAAGTTTTTTTTTTTTATTGAATGGTGAGAAATGTTAACTTACTTCCCCTATTTCAACCACAGTAAGAGAACAGCAAAAGGCAATCTGTGTGGAAGAGAAATTAGACACAATAAGTTGGCTGGAAAAAGTGAACTTATGACAAATGTCTGTTGTGCTTTTACTAGGGGTGTGCCTGATTATGTGAGGATTGTAAGGGTGTGCACATCAAACAAATGTGATAAATTTTGCACTCTTGTTTGATTTTAATGAACTGATGTCATATTGGTGCTTATGTGTAAATAAAATGATGTTGCCTTGTATGTAGACAAATCTGTCAGTTCCTAATTCCATACTACTACAATTGCAGCTGCCACACCAATCTGTCTGGTGGCTGGCAATGGTTGGAATGACTGGGTGTGTTCCTGTCCCCTTCAACACAGTCTCTAAAATAGTCCTGTTATGTTTCTTTCAAAGTGTGGCAACTAGTGTACATTGATGGCACTTGTTTGGTTTATGCTTTGTCATCTCATATCACCTTCATGATGGGCTTAGCTGTCATCCCTCTGCTAATGAAACCAGAAGTTTCAGTGCCACTAGTTCAGTACATCTGTTACCAGAATCATCATAGAGGTAGCTCTGATTTATTTGTATCTGCCTCTCACTCTCATGTTTTACTTCTCTAATTTGTATTAATGTTATCGCCTCTCCAGTCTGAACAGTGTCTCTAACCAAAATTTTTAATGAATTTCTTGTATGACAATCTTAGCTACACATGTAACCCATTTGATTTTTTTATTTTATTATTGTGGCAGTATTAGTAAGGGGATTGTTATGCGATCAGCATTGCCCACTGAAGGAATTGATGTAAAATAATAGAAATTTGCATGCTCTCTCTTTCATCATTTAAGTGAAAGGGGGTAAGCAGGAGAGTTACAGAAGCATATTCAACGGAATAAGCATTTTGTAGTTTTGTGGCACTGCACAAACACAGGTTTCAGTTGTGTCAGGAATATGAAGTCATGGCTTTATTCTTTTCTATTCTAATTGTCCTACAAGGACTGAAGTTATTCAGTTGTGCATCTTAAAATAGTATTTATCATGATCACAGGGTTTCATGGCAGGGAATATTCTTATTCCATTACCTTGGTTATGGTACAGCGTAGTGGGTAGAAGGATGCCAGCATTGAGTCTGCTGGCTCCTTACCGTGCCATAATGAAGAAAACCTGGTACAGTCACATATATTTCTGGAATCAGCAATTATGTTTTCTGTAAGTACATACTACCACCACAGCATGCTCACTGTAGGTCATATTTAGTAAGTAGATAATGAAATGATGTCTCGCAGTTTTAAACCTTGGTGAAGTAGATAATACAGTATCAAAATGAGGTAGGGGGTAAAGTAAATAATATGGTGTCAAAATGAAGTAGTTCATGTTCTTAGATTGTGTTGTTAAAGGATGAGGCAAAATCCATATCTGTTCACTGGCCAGGGACTTCAGTTTCTGATTAATGTTTAGAAAGTGGAAGTAATTTAATTATGGGTTTTGTCATATATCTGTGTTGTCTGATTCAAATATGTCCAGTTCTTAAGCCAAGATGTAATTGTATCTAAATTAGCCTGTCCAATAAAACAGGGCTTTCTGATTAAACATATTTTTGGTTGAAACTTCACTTCTGAAGAAGGTGGCAGGTTTTGTTTGTGTTTTCCAGCTTTTCTCCACCATGCATTCTGTCAATTTGTCCATATGTGTTAACTGATAGGGCTGCCTAGCACCTATGATCGCATCAACATCCTTTGACATTTGTGCCAGGCTATTGTTTTGACATAAGCCTTCTCCAATCCTATCCATCTTATATCTCCCTTGACTCTATCCCTGCCCTGTTTTATATGACTAGTCCATTTGGGACCAGCCCCACTATTTGATATCTTCATTCATTGTTCCTAAACCATCAGCATCTTCCACATATCCATGCTACTGTGTTAATTGTCACCAGTTTTTCTTGCAGTGTTATCTCCTTACAGAATGTACCTAATGTCCTACTTCACACTTCATCATTTCTTGTTAACTTCTAAATAGTTTAGGTGTAAATGAGTTTCACCACTACTGTTCATAATTTCCTTCTACCTGTCTTATTCAAATTTCTCATCAAGAACAGGATACCCATGCATTTCTTGAGACACTGACTCAAGTCATCCTTGGTTTCAATACATATTTTCAAAGGAGTTTAAAAATGTAACGTAAGAAATACTCTTGCTACCAAGAACTGTAATCTGACTTCAGTGTATGCATGGCACATGGGTAGCAGATGGTACACATCAGACCTCCACGTAGTCACCATTGACAATTAAACATTCGTCACACTGGCACCAAGCCTTGTGTTCTGGTATGTCAGAAATCAGTGTCATGTTTCTGTAGCCAGGAGGTGACTGTTTTAGGTCAGTGTCTTTCGCTTATTAAGGGGTCCAAAGAACTGGAAATTGCCAGGCCCCGAAACTCTCACCTGGATTTGTAGCTATGACACGGTGTTTGGGAGGTTACAGACAACTCTTACCTTCCTGATCTTGTGCCCAGAGATTACCATTTCTGTTGACCACATAAGAAGCTCCTGGCTGGCAGGTAATTTGCAACAGATGCTGATGTGAGGCAAGAACCCCCATGCATAATTTGTATTTTCCTTTGTTATGGAGCAGCAAGTGAACATGAAGTTATGCTGCAAACTTATAAAAACAAGTTAAGGAACACACAAAATGCTTGAAACTGTCTATAGAAATAAAGCTATGTACTCAAGAGTTTAAATGATTCAGAGAAGGATGTGAAGATCTTAAAGATTATCCAAGGAGTGAGCAGCCTTCAAGTGCTTAAAATACACAAACAGTTGCAAAAGGTAGTGCAATGGCAGCCAGAGATCATCCAATGACTTACAGTTGATGGAGGATCATTTTTACTATACATGGGATATGAGTGGTCAGATTCATTGTGAAGATTGGAAAAGAAGTTGTGCACAAAGTTAGTTCCACACAGTCTTGTGGATGAGCAAAAACATAGTCACAGCTTGTAAAGAATTCATCCAGACCTGTCAGATCAGCACATGTTTTCTCAGTTACATCATGAATGGAGATGAGTCTTGAAAAATTGAGAAAGATGTAAAAAGGGTGTTGCAGTCAAGGTATATTATGTGAAAGAAAATAGAACAGTTTTCTTCTGTTTTCCATGTGTACCAGTTCTTGTAGACCTGTTCCTGGAGCATTATAATTTAATTTTGTATCTCTGTCCCTGCTGGACATCAAAGCCATATTCCCCATTCGTCCAGCCCAGAAGGTAGTTGCAATGCTGAATGAGCAGTATCCAAATGCCTGGGTATTTCTCGACACACAGACAGGTGTGCAGTGCTTGTGTGTTTCCTAAGTCACTCTTAGCAATGAATGTAGTGTCTGTATCTGAAGATGTTCTAAGAGTGCAATGTATCAGCCTTTCTTGAGAGAATGCTTCTTATGTGTTCCATAAGGCAATGTCACTAGCAGTGCATTGTGTTTCTTGAAACATTATAAATGTGGTGCCTGTGTGTTACTGAAGCACTCTGTGTGTTGCATTTCTGTGTTGAGACACCAATATATTATGTGTGTGTTTCCCTTGTCAATGTCACTAAGAATAAGATTTACACATATTTCTCCAAGCACATTAAGAATGCAGTGCCCTTGTATTTCTGTAGATGGTCTCACTGGGAATGTGTTGCTGCTGTATTTTCTGTTGCTGTTACATGCGGAATGTGTTGTCATGTGTTTCTGATCATCACCAGTAGGAATACAGTGTGTATTTGTCAAGGCACCCCTTCTAGCAATGCAGAGTTTGTGTATAGCACTTGGTACTCTCGCTTAGAATGAAGAGTCTGTGTATCTCCTGAGACATTCACTTTGAATCTGGAGGCTGTGCAGTCCTGAGTCAGCCTGCACAGGAATGTCATGTACACATATTGCTCGATGCACTTGGTCACCAGGAATGCAGTGTGTTTATACACTTTCTTTCTAGATTTTTGTGTGTAATAACTGGGCTCAGATCTTTGTAGACCTATATCTGGGGAAATCTGTAAGATGTAACATCACCTGCCCATGGAGTGGAATGGATTGGTGTAGATGCTGTTTTCCTGGAAATGTTCTTGTTGCAAGCACATGGGGATTATGAGCATAGAAAAAGAAGGAAATATGTGTATATTAATTCAGTGTGAAATATGACTGTATGTGCAGGGCTTTGGTGGGTAAGCCTGAAGGAAGGAGATTGCTTGGAAGACCTGAATGTTAATGGGTGGATAATACTACAACTAGTATTGAAGAAACAGGATGAAAAGGCTTAGATATAGTGTCTTCTACAAATGGTAATAAACCTTATGGTTCCATAAAATGCAGGTAATATCTTGACTAGTTGAGCAACTACTAGTTTCTCAGGAGGGACTGTGCCATATAGAATTAAAATGAGTTATGTAAGTTGACTTGTATAAGGTGGTGAACATGTCAATAAACTTACTAGTCAATCAACAGAGCCAAATAGTACTGCCAGATGTGTGTTCCACTCGCACTGTGCAGTGTACAGACCTGCTGTCACAAATAAAGTGAATAGGGCAGAATTTCACACCCCAGCTGCCATTGCATTCTGCATGTGAACGACCGGACGAGGTTGTGACCCTATTGTGGGTCACGAGTTCTGTTGACACCAACTGCCTAATCTGAAAGCTACACTGGTCTGATCGTCCTAGTGCCTAAGCATCAAACCATGGCGAAACGTGTAGGGAGCATCAAGCACTGTTCCACACTTTACATCGCTAAATCCCAGCGCTATAAGGCTGGATCAGACTCGGGTAGTTTCGAAAAGAAAAATGCTTCCTTCCAGGAATCGAACTTGGTTATTAACATGTATCCAGTCTGGCTGACCTGTCCTGCAGTTACGTTGTCCAAATTCGACTCTGCCGTCAACATTTTTTCTACCCGATGTTTTAAGTCACGGTAACCGCACAGGGGATTTTCAGCCTGTTCATTTTTCCAGCGCGACTGTGGATGTTTCTTGGTCATAACTAACTCCACGGAACAGACCATTTTGACAAGCTAATAGTTTCTCAGCTAGTCAAGAAGTTCCAAGAATTTTATGGGACCCGGAAGGTCATGACCGCATTCACAAGAGCCCGCCATTTATCCCCTGCCCTCAGCAGATCAATTCAGTGAATGCTCCTCATTACCCAGTGTTTTTTCAGCCTCCCATTATTGCCCCATCTTTGGCCGAAACATCTTCAGCGTCCTAATGTCCAGCACTTTCGGCCTATATTACTTTTTTAGTACGAGAGACCAAGTTTCACATCCTTACAGAACAACGGAAAAAAATTACATTTCTATGTAGTTTAATCTTTATGTTTTAGATAGCCAGCGAGAGGACTAAAGGTTATGGGCAAAATCGTGGCAGGCATTGCCCGAAATTAATATGCATGCAGTTTGTTTCTGTCTTCCTAATGTCTGAACCTTGCCATATTTTCAAAGTATTTGTTAGATGTCTTCATATGACTGCCGGATCCTGTGTTCTGTTCACGAGTCATCAACATGTAGGTCTACTTCCTTTTCTCAGCATTTATGCTAGATCACCCTTCTTACTGGCGACAAATAATTTTGTGTTTTCGTGTATTGTATTTGTGTGTTTGCCCAACACGGTAACAGCAGCTGATGTGTCTGTTTCATTCTTATCTATAGACTGTTTCAAGACACTGGTTGAATGACTTATCTCCGATGAACATTGTCAGATTGAGAAGCTGATAGTCGCTTAGTGAACAAGAAATTCCTCGCCTAATTTAGACCTCTAAAGTTCAATGTTGCTTTATTAGTTCTCAGAACAATAGAGCACTATAAATGATTGTATATTCATTTATTCATCACATTCATTGCGACACGTTTCGCCACCGGTAATTGCTGCCACCATCAGGTTGTACTATAATAATATAAAAGGGAAGAAGTGAGGTAGAGGCCTCTTTACAATTACATTACTAGCTTATAATTTTATTGTCCCAAAAATGTGATAATGAAATGTATACCAGTAAAATAGTTAAAATGTTGCAGTGTCCCGATACGTAAAATATGAGTAGTGAGAGTACTCTATGCAACCGTCTTCCGAGCGTTGTCATACACGTGTTCTGTACTATTTTACAAATCCGAGTTATTTGTCGTGATTACACCCATGTTTGACGTCCCTGTCAATCGATATAACCTGTTTTACTTTCTTGAACTCCCTATGCTGGCATCAGAAGGATAATGACTTCCTTGATGTTTACTGCATGTAGGCAACTGACATTTTTTTATCTCTGTGTTTCTAAGCGGCATTTGTTTTTATCCAGGTTAGTATTTACGCACGTAAATGGACAGAATGACGAATATGCCAGATCGGTACGGTTCGTTGCCATGTTAACCAGAAAGTAATCTAGACCCTATCCATGACTAGTCCACACTTCCACGCGCTACTTTTGTAACGTTATTTTCCTTTCTGCGTTCAAGTCCCGCAAATAGTCTATTCTTCAGCTTTTATAAGATTAGAATTTTGCAGGCTGAGGCATCGTTTCAAACAAGTAATTCGTTCAGAGAACCAGAGCATAAATAGCAGAGACAGGTAGTGCACGTGGGGTAAATAAGAAATAAATGCAAAGTTTCGGTGTCAAAACAAACCAGTGTGGAGAACTAGGAGCAGAGGGAAAGAAAATACTGAAATGGATCTTGTAGAAATAGGTTTAAGGCAAGGTCTGTTGGTGGGCCGTTGGGAACAGAGTAATATCTTAACCGACCGTGCGACTCTTGTCTTCTAACGAAGTCTGCAGTTTGATAGTAAATTAGTGTAACACCGATGTTAATGAAATGTAATTACACAAAATTAAACAATATAGAAACGCCACTGTTTCCAGTCGCTGAACGTGACGCAGCTTCCCGGTTTCAGCCACAACGCACGGACATTCGAGTACTGAAAGACGACAAAACTGTGAAGGGAACTCCGATTAGCAGTTCAGGTGTGACGTCGTCACTTTCTCCCGCTGCCATACGGGTCGACAAGGTAGACGTCAGACAAGCTTCTGGTGGTTCGTCGATGCGTGTAATCCAACTCAACTCCCAAGCGATAAGCAGTGCACTTGACGTCACTGAAGTGCTTTAGTATATACGCAGGCTTGTGGCGACAGTGGCTGTCAGTTGTGCGCAAGAGAGAAGCTGGTGATATGGATCTGACGGCGTGGCTCATGGTTTTAGCTATCACTGTATCCACAGCGGCAGCAGTTCCACCAGGTGGGATATTTACTGTATTAAAAACCGGGAAATATTAATCATAACGTCACTTGTTCGTCTTGATTTCAACAAGTTGCAAGATTTATCATAAATACGAAAATACGTCCCACCGTTTTCGCATGGCACGCATGCCGCTCAGGCTCTAAAACGCCGTTTTTGGCGCGTTGGCAACGAAAAATAGCACGAATTCAACTGTGACATTCGCCATGTCTGTTCGCTCATTTCTGCGCGCGTGTGTGTGTAAACTCAAGAATTGAAAGAAATGTTTGTGAATTTTAATGTGCAGATTTACTTCATTTTGTCTACATATTCTACTTGCGGCTAAAACTGGACAAAAAATAACAAAACACGTCTTTATGTACACATCTGGAGCGCATTTCGCTAAATATTAATAATGACACATATTTCCAAGAAAAGTTGCATATAAGAACACAACGCGTACTGTGCCAGTATACATTTTCCGTAAGGCTTCTTGAGAAAATTAAAGAACGGGAAATGTTATAGCATCTGTAGGCAATAGGGCAGCGATCGTCTCGTGTTATGTTTGCGTTTCGTAACTTGTTTGACTTTCTGTACCATCAATTCGGGTAGGGGACCGCGGTAGCACAGTGGTCAAGGTGCTGTGCCACAAATCGGAAGGTCGCTGGTTCGATCCCAGCTGATGTCATTGGATTCTTCATTGCCATAAAATACTTCCGATCGCACTATGGCCCTGGGGTCGACGCAGCCTCTAACAGAAATGAGTACCAGGAGCATTGCCGTTGTCATGAAATCTGGGAACCTCAACTTGCGGCAACCCTTTGGGCCGCTCCAGGCCTGTAACGGGACTGCTTTTACCATCCCTTCGGGCACATTTTTTGTTAAATTTAAAATCTTAAGGCATCGTATAAATCTAGATAATATATTAAAAATCAGTCCCTACTTCGTATGAAATAAATTCCCTCTCCATTACATAGTAAAACCGGATAGTGCCTTCAGGGACATGTTAACCTCGTTTTTAATACGACTCTTCTGAAGCGCGCTACTCTATATGGCGAAATGGAGAGATTTAAAATTATGAATCAACAGCTACAGTACACAGAGTGACCATTGAGATTTGCAAAGATTGAGGGTTAATTCAGAAGCTAATAGTGATAAATTCTTATGTTGTGTTTCGGAGGAATTTCTGCTTTCATCTGCAGGGAAAGAGTCAACCGCTCGAGAAGAAGTTGCGGGTATAAGGAGAGCAGAAAAGTGCAGCAGGCTGAAAATGAGTCAATAAGATATGGGGTTAGAGAGGTAGTGGGGCCGACACTCCAAGGTTATATGTTGTCGACTACCGCAGGGGTATGATCATGAAAGCTGCAGAGACCATCCTGTGGCTTTACACTGCAATCGTGACTTGTGGAAAGGTTCTGTGCCTGCGTTCATCTATAGAGTTCTCGCAGTGTAGTTAGGGCTGGGGGCGTAGATCGCAAATAAATAAATAAAAGTGTAAGAAGGCTTACAGAATTGTGGTGGAGAACCCTTCTAGTCGGAAGCCACTTTGAGTTCCAAAATATTTGATTTAATTTCATATATATCACAACCTCCATGTAAAGGGTAGGTGAATTTGAAAAGTTTGGTTCGGTTAGAGGGAGAGTGGATCATGAGAGACTTGGGTGGAAGTAGTTATTGACACTTTCGCTTTGTGGTGATCTTGTTTACTTTACTGTTGTTAATTAATTATTAAAGTATTTGTTTTGTTTTAGCTTCTGTTGAGGTTTGTTGCTACCAAATCTTTCGGAAAAGAGGCAAATTTCAAATTTATCTCACATTAGTCTAAAGGAGTAACGTGAATTAAGGGTGACTGAGAACACTGGAGTGGGATGATACTGGAGAAAAATGTATACTAGGAAATACATAATCTGTGTTCCACTAAGAACTATAGGGATGATGAAATGACGGCAGGTGAGATATGCAAGGAATGTGGAATGGACAGGGCATACAAATTGTGGCCGCTATGTCGGAAGAGAGAAACAATTTAGAAGACCTAATCATAGATGGGAGGAGAGTAAGGAAATGAATGAGATTTTTTATTAATGTTCCTCTGGATGGGCTCCAGTGTCTGAATTGTGTCAGTATGGAAATGAACTCACGGTTTGTAAAAAACGGCAGGCAATTTCTTCGTTAGCTGGACGATTGCTAAGTTCTCATGAAGGACTCTACTTTATGGAATTTGTTTAGTGCCTGCAAAGCTTAACCGCTGTATAATTTTGATATTGGCGAGCACTCCAGCGAACGAATTATAAATTGTATTACAATTATTATTATTATTACTTTTGCTAGTAGTAGTAGTAGTGGGTGTTTATTATGCATGCCGTTATTAATGCACAAGGAAATAAAATATGTCTGTGAAACACAAGATGACGTTAGACTTAAAATTAATTTTGGTCTGAAAGCCTATTGAAAGTTTAACGTCCTGCAATTTGCATTTGTGTAATTATTAACTTTTACTGCCAATAAAGCCGGTCCCGGTAGCAATGCCGTCTAAGACTTGTCTGCAGATGCTTGCTTGCTTGGATCGCGGGTTCGAATTCCGCTGAGGGCATACATGTTCGTATCTTGTGTTTGACGTGTGTTGTATAGGTTGCGGCCTCTGCGACGAGCTGATCACTCATTCAGAGGAGTTCTGCTGGGTGTGTGTCTAATGCTTGCGATCTAGAAACCTCAAAATTAGGCCGCCTAGTTGGGCTATTGCGCCACAGACAACAGAAAACTGTCAATAAAGTCTTAGTAAAAAATGAAAAAGGCCAAGTACTTAAGAATTTATTGATTCCAATAGTCACTGTTAATACGATCGGGATATCCCAGTCTGCGTTTCACGACAACATGACTGGATTCTTAACTCTTTTCATCGAAACGATAATTACGTCAACCAGTTACTGGATGTTCAGTGACTTGGCATTTCGCTCAGATTGTGAATGTGCCAAGTGTACAT
>Ga0131853_10015339_pt1 | contig 14012 bp, 9 predicted proteins | sample TergutLab28metaG_FD_92764 | JGI IMG/M metagenome (GOLD analysis project Ga0131853, IMG submission 92764) | Labiotermes labralis P1 segment gut microbial communities from Petit-Saut dam, French Guiana - Lab288 P1 (version 2) (version 2) | ecosystem: Host-associated > Arthropoda: Insects >... | reverse complement strand
AATGGTTCGCCACTGGGTTGGCATCAGTTTGGCTAGATGTAAAAGTTTTTCATCTTCTTCACGGCTCCATTCTGTTTTTTTGATACTTGGATCCAGCCATTCATACCAACGAGCTTTACATTGAAATATAATTGTAACCTTATCTATAAAAATATGTTTGTACCTGTTGAGTTCCAGTTTGGGGACACATATTCACACAGGTTCACATATGCCAGGTTTACCTTAAAAAGTATCCTTTGTTTAATCTGTTTCTCTTGTTTTACATGTTCGTTACTCAATTTAGCGTGAGCGCCGTAAGGATAAGCAGAAACTGAAGCAACGCAAGGAGAATGACATTCCAATGGCTATGCTACAGAATCAAGAGCCAGCTAAGAAGCGTAGCAAGTTGGTGTTACCAGATCCTCAGATTTCAGACCAGGTAACATATACTGAATTGTAGTTTCAATATTTATTGATTTATCCCAGTTTCTTTTAAATATACCCATCCATAGTTGAGCTGTATACCTAAAATCAGAGGTTTAAGAACAGGGGAAAATGAAAATTATATAAAACTTATGACTTTGTATTAGTGTTGTTAAGTATATTGTATGACTGTATAGTTTTTTTTGTTTATTTTGCAGTATTTATGATTAACTACATTTTTAATTGCATCTTTTTAGGAGTGCTATATGATTTTTTCATGTAGTCCATAGTACATGTTTGTGATTGAGCTTTGCACAACATTGGCCTGGTTTGCACAGAAATTTGTTGGCATTGTTACTGCATGCTTACAGTATTATTGCACTTGAGCTTAGATCAATAGTCTGGCTGAATCTTCTGATTGTTGTTTTACTAGTGATAGCATGAAGATACTGACCCAAGAGAAGTATTTTCTTATTGTGCAAATTGAAGGCAACCCATCATTTCTAAGGTGCTGTAGAAGGACTTAATCTTATATTCTGGTATGTGCAGTGAAGAATGATTATGATTATGGTTAAAGAGTTCTGTGTTCTGTGTTCCCCACCAAATTATGACTGTTAAATTTCTCTGTTTAAAGCTTCATCATTTTATTGTTCAGGTCTGAAGAAGGGAAAGCTCAAATACAAATGTTATTGTAACCATTTCAGACACAAAGTATCAGGAATAAATAATTGGTATAGTGAGTGTGCTTTCTTGAACAGTAGAAGTGTGGAGATGACATAAGTATCAGTTTAATTTCCACTCATTGAAAACGTTTGTTGAAATGCAGTTTTTCTTTCTACTCCTGTATGTTCATCTCTTCCCCTTTCTTTCATTCTTTCTTTTTCCTACCTTCCCTTCATTCCTTCCTTCCTTTCTTTCCTTTGCCACTTTCATACTTTGACCCCTGTCTTCCTACCTCCAATATGTGTTATGTTAAAAAAGTGAATTGATACATCGTCGTCTTTCAGATAGTCCAGTGTTGAACATAGGGCTGCCACCCACATAAATACTGAGCACCGAATATTTCCATGGAAGTAAGACACACACACACACACACATCATTATAAACTGTATCCTGTTTATATATATGTATACTTCTTCCCTGTCCTGAGCCAGGTGTATTTCTGTCTAAAAGAATTTATTGTATCTTTGTAGAATATTACAGTACTTAGAATTTCTTTTTCCCCTTAAAAAAACTGAACACTAAAATTGCTAGTGTTAGCGGACACACGCATGTTTATGCAGTTTCAGACTAATGTAAGTAGGTGCTCTTTGTGTGATGAGATAATATTTTGACCTGCACACATGTGCATGTAGTGTTTGAAAGATACTGAAGTTATTTTTAATCTTTCTCCATGCATATCGTACAAATTTACATTTATTTGAATTACCAACACATGCACACTGCTGTTAAAACGTCCTTCGTTAGCTCTACGAAGGACACGGGGAAGACGGTCAACACCTTATCCAAAACCATCGTATACATTAAACGACATGCTGCCATCATACCATTCACATCATAAACATATATCACAAGAGTAACTTTAGTCAAACTACGCAGCTCCCTGATGATAGTTGGAAGAAACAACCGAAACATGTCGGAGAATTATGTATGACTTTTTAAAATGTTTTTAACCAAGTGAGGTTTTGTAACGTTTTAATAGCAGTGTGCATGTGTTGGTAATTCAAATAAACACTGAAGTTAGTTTGATTTTGCATGATTTGCCCCACAGGAGCTGCAACAGGTGGTGAAACTAGGACGTGCAAGTGAGGCAGCCCGAGAAGTTGCCACTGAGGGTGGACAGCAGCCCTCAGATACATTATTGACCGATTATTCCCTAACCCCTGCGGGCGGCACACGAACACCTCGAACTCCAGCACCCACAACTGACCGAGTACTGCAGGAGGCCCAAAATATGATGGCACTTACTCATGTAGACACACCTCTTAAAGGAGGACTGAATACACCCTTGCATAACTCAGACTTCTCTGGCATGACTCCACAGCGGGACATTGTTACTACACCAAACACAGTGCTTGCAACACCATTCAGGAGCCAACGAAGTGATGGTTTGTGTTTTATTTTGTATGTCGTTCTACATAGGAGTCATTAATTTCCAAGAACCAAATTTTAAAATGCATTTACAAAGGAAAACTTTGAACCATTAATAGTAAAGAATTAGTGAATTTTAGGTAAAATGTAACTTAAGGGTTAAAACTACGTGAGTGGGATTATTTGTAATATGAATCTGGAAATTTTAAAGAGAATGTAATGCAATGGAGTCACATCTTACATGGGGGTTATGTTCCAAAGCTGGCATGTAAACACAGAATTATGTTTAGTCAAAATTACCCTTGAAAGTCCCTTAAATGGCCTGCAAAATACTTGCTTTTGAGTGTTTACCTTGTAATGTGTATGCATGTATGTGTGTGTGTACTATAAGCAGTACACACTCTGCAAGTAATATACTGTATAATTTTTTAGTTTCATACAAAGGAGAAAGATGGAAGATTGAAGTGAAAAAATTTAACCAAGAATATGCAGTCAAGATTAACAAGTTATTAGAATGTTAGAACAGATTGATGTTTCTTCACTTGAACACCTGATGGAGTCATTGGCTTGCATTTGGGAGCTCTGTAATATGAAATATATATGTCTTCAGTAGACTAGAATGATACTCAAGTGCAGTGTGATCAACGCACATAGACAATACACACTACAGGAAATGAGGCATTCAGGCATCAGGTTCTAACATTCACTCCAAGCTTATGCTGACCGAGCGGCATGACATGCAAAATGGCCACTGCCATTGTTTGTTTTATTTTAATTTTTTAAGTGTCATTTTTTTATTTTATTTTTATTTTGGGAGTGGGTAAGTAAATATATTTGAAATGGCATAAGGTCAATACATGTGATGCAACCCTGCTGTAGTCTGAAGGTGCAAGTCTGATAGTTCATAGAATTTATTTAAAAGGCACCATCTTACTTCTCCCAATTTGGGCTGCACTGTAAGTTGCCTCGATAAAATCAGACATGACAGCTACTACTTCCGGCCATCTCAACTTGCTGGCCTCAATGGTACTCGCATCCTGAGATGCAATTCAAGCCAAGCTGTTAGAATTTTATGAAATCTGTGATAAACAAATGTGCCTATTGTAAAGACATCTGCATTGATGATTGGCTGTTATTCCTTGTGTGGGACATATGTGAGGGGTTTATGTAAAAGGTAAAGGTAAAGCCATCCCGTTACAGGCCTGGACAGGCCCAGAGGGTTCCAGGAAGTTAAGGTTCCCAGATTTCATGACAGCGGCACAGAATGGTGGTAGGTTGTCATTCTTATGCACCAGCCGCCTTTACCCCAAGGAAATGCATCTGGTACTCATTTCTGTTAGAGGCAGAGTCGAACCAGAGCCATAGTGCAATCGGAAGGATTAATGTCAATGAAAAATTCCAATGACACCATCTGGAATTGAATCAGTGACCTTCTGATTTGTAGCACAGCACCTTAAAGGAAGTTACATATTACAACATTTTTACTACTGTTCTAGCCTCATCAAAGAACAGTCTTCATTCTCACCCTGCTCATTGGCTGCCATATTTTAAAACGTTAAAAGGTAAAGGTAAAGCAATCCCATTACAAGCCCGGACAGGCCGTAAGGGTTCCAGGAGGTTGAGGCTCCCAGATATCAAGACAGTCAGCACATAAAGATGGTAAGGTTGTCAGTCCTACGTGCCTGCCACCTTTACCCCCAGGAAATATTCCTGGTACTTATTTCTGAGTCAACCCCAGGGCCATAGTGCAGCCGGAAGGATTACGTCAATGAAAAATTCCAGTGACACCATCAGGAATCAAACCCACGACCTTCTGACTTGTAGTGCAGTACCTCAACCAACTGCGCCACCACGTGCGCCTCTTAAAACGTTAAAAGCACATGCAATGTAGCCATTGAAAAAAATTCAGACTGCATGTTATTTCCAGTTGTATATCTTAAGAATGTCAGTAGTTTGGAAACAGAATGTCATTGGACTCTATTTCTACTACTACCACCACCACCACCACCACCACCACCACCACCACCACCACCACCACCACCACCACCACCACCACCTCTTCCTCTTCCTCTTCTTCCCCCTCTTTTTATTTTTTTTGCTTGTAGGATTCTAGATTGTTTGTAACTGTAAATTAAACATTTGATTAAGACAATTCTTTCACTTTTCTTTAGCACTTCGTACTCCAGCTGGTGGTGGTTTCCATACACCCAACTTGGATAATAGCAGAGCAGCGGTCACCCCTACACCAATTCGAGACAAGCTAAGCATTAATCCAGAAGAAGGGTTGGATGTGGGGGACACACCCCAAACCATGCATAATTACCAGCGACAGGTGAGTTTGAATTAACAGTTGCACTGTTATAGAGGGGCCGCTATAATATAATATAATATTATATTAATTATATTGTATTATTATAGAGAGACTGGCTGTTGCTGTAAGATTAAAGTATGGGCCATTCACATATTTATGTACGAGTTGAGATTTTCGTCTCTTTTCCAATGTAGTATCAAAACCGTGAAATGTTTGTAGTACAGGCAGTTATCTTAAGTAATTTTAGTTTCTCTCATATGAGTTTGCTTATACATAAATGTTAGATGAAAATAAAGTGAAGTAGTGATAAGAGTACAGTTGTTTCCTTTTTTTTTTTTTTAGGTTTCTTTCAGAGGAAAATAATCTTGTTATTGCTACACAGCCTGCGTAATGGTTGCAGGTCATTTTTATCCAATCATCCACATTTTATAAGGGAAAATAGATTTATTATTTTCGTGAAACTTGGTTTTAAAATTATTCTGTTAGCGGCAAAGAGGCCACCCACTTCTGTATTTTCAAATTTTCTGCCATCAGGAACACAAACATGTCAACCTTACGAAGTTTTGAGGTGGAAGCAACACAAATACTGATAATTGTACACTAGGGTAGCACCCTGAAATTGTTGGTAGTAATGTTTTTAAAAATGTGAAATTTTTTTATTATTTCTTTTATAACACGACTTTATTCATGCCATCGCACCTGCATGTTTTTAGCCCTCAAGGGACTGTCATCAGGGAGTAGTGATACGTTTTGTGAAGAGGGGCACCAAAATACATGTCCATATGTAAATATCAGATTACAGAGCAGCATGGTATATGGTACATATCAGTCTGACAGTGACTTATTACATAAAATAATGTCATCAATATATGGACATTGACAAGATAAAGTTTATCAGTGTTTTTATGTTAATGTATTTTTAGAATGTACAATGACGTGGCAGTTGCACGAAATCTGTGTTTAACTTCTGGCTTGAAGGTGATGACTCATGTTCATTGTAGCACGTTATGTGAAACTGTGTATAGTGGTAAATCAGAAATGTGCACATTCTTCAATGAACTGTTTTTATATGGTACCTTGATGAGAAAACTCTGAATTTTCCACCTTTTGAAGAATCTCACTGTAGCTGTATGTTTCTTTATTAACAAGTTCTGCTATCCTTTTTCAGTTGAGAGAGCAGCTTCGTTCTGGTCTGAACTCTTTACCTGCCCCCAGGAATGACTATGAGATAGTTGTTCCAGAATCTGAGGAAGAGATGGAAACACCAGTAGAAGCAGGAAATAGTGTAGAGGACCAAGCAGATGTGGATGCCAGATACATTGCTGAGTTGAAGGCCAAACGTAAGCAGGACATATCTTCTGTCTTCATTTTTGCAAATCACTGCATTCATTTCAAGTATGAATGTACTATTGAAGATAATTCACAAGATGAGCAAAAGGCTGGATTGGGAGAGAATGTTACTTTATGGTCACTGTAGCAGGAGTAAAATTGATTGATGTGAGAATTACTGTATATAGCTGAGCCTAACATTAGCTTAAATCTAATTTGATGTTCTAAGTTGCAAGTTAGCAGAAGAATAGCCTGGCTAGGACACGTGACGCGGATGGATGGAATGAGAATGCCTAGAAGAATACTAGAATGGAAACCAATAGGTAGGAGAATCAGAGGAAGACCAAGGAAAAGATGGATTGAAGACAATGAGGAAGATATCCAGACGATGGGAATAAGAGGGTGGAGAAAATTGAGTAAGGAAAGGACGGAATGGAAGAAAATCACTGAGAAGGCTAAAACCCATAGTGGGTTGTAACGCCAACAAAAGAAGAAGAAGAAAAAGAAGAAGTTGCAAGTTTAAAAAAGATATGAAAAGGAAAGATAAAATGCTTTGTGCTTGAGCCTAATGCTGTCTGGTTTGTTATTATGTATGCTATAGCTCTTCAGATTTGGCAGTAGTTATGAATAGAAGCTAAAGATGGCACCAATAAATTCAGTGGAAAATGCACATAAGGCAGAATTTCGAGAGAGTTTGTACAATACCTGTAGGTAGCAGCACTGCTTAGTTTATCATTGTTCCATTATTTTTTTTTTTATAGTATAAAAGTTGTTGTGTTTCCAGAACTTGTTACATGCATGTTCAGTGCAATTACGATTTCAGAATGTCCTTAAGGGACTGTAACTTCTAAGAGTTGGTCAGTATGAAATAAGTAAAGTGTGACCAACTTTGATGTTGAAAACTGCAACTGTTGTGTTTTAAAATTTCAGTTGGGGTCCTGTTTGATGTTCAGGTGACTGTGCATCATGAAAAATTCTTTTAATAAAACCAACTAGATGCACTAATTTCTCAAATTTATTTTCGGAATAAAACTCTGTGTGTTTCGGACAGTTCCTCTGCCCATCATCAGGAGTTTTTCACTGTACACACAGCAGACCTGTATGACATATACCATTGCTGCATGTACAGTGAAAAACTCCTGATGATGGACAGAGGAACTGTCCGAAACATGTAGAATTTTATTCCAAAAATAAATTTGAGAAGTTAGTGCCTCTAGTTGGTTTTATTGTAAGAATGGGGTTCTGTTGTTGAAAGTCACACAGATTTCTGTGTTTGCCACTATGTGCATAGCAGGTCTGAAGTCCTTCAGCCCTCTACCAAATGAATAATGGGAAATCCTTTTGAATGCAGAACAGTTTTCTTTTCGTGATGTTAATGTCTCCGTTTTATTGTACCTTTTTTTTGTTACTATTGTGATGTGATTGATGTGGTGTCTTGTGTCAGGTGAATTGGAGATGCGAAGTCGTTCCCAGCCCGTTCAGAGGGACTTGCCTCGACCAGTAGAAGTTAACGTGGCTGTATTACGCCCACCACATACAGACCCCCCACTCACAGAACTACAGAAGGTTAGTTGTGTCTACTGTTTTTTATGTAGAAGCTGTTTTTTAAGTATATTATTTTTTGCAAAGCTTTTTTAAATATTCTTAGACTCATCATAGAAGGTTTGTAAGTAGGGGGCCATGTCTGCCATCCTTAAATACTATCAAGTATTAACAAACAAGATTCTTAAACCTGGCAGATAGGAAGCCCTGGGCAGCATTGTTGTACATTGCCATGCAGATAGATACGAGTGCAGGTTCTCTGAATGATGTTTTCAGGCTGAGGAACTGATCAAAAGGGAAATGATCACAATGTTCCACTATGATGCGGTCTATTCACCACCTGTCATACCAGCTGATGTCAAGAAGCGCAGTCAAGTGACCAGCCAGGCACAGCATTTAGCATACCTTGAGCAACATCCGTATGAGTCCTACAGCCAGGAACACCTTGCCCAGGTTTGTAATTTCATTCTGCAAAAGAAATAACATTGAGCATATGTGATATGGAATGATTACAGTGACATTATCAATTGTTGTTATTGGTATATTTGTTGAACAGGACATTTTGGGGATTTGCTGTACCCCCAAGTAAATATTATACTCACATAGTCTGCTGAAGTAGTATGCTGCCCATATATTGAATGCTCTGTATCCTATTTTTGGAGAACTTCATATTGTCTGATCAACCTTTCTAGCATCTGTTTTGGAGAGAGCACCCATGAATTGGATTCTGCTTTTCCAATTGATAGTCTTAGAAGTGCCTAAAACTTGTTTGTTGCAAATGCCTGTATTTAGGGTCTTTTCAGGCATGCAGGACAGCTGTTTTGTATGGTCATAAATTCCATTCTGTGGGGGAAGCTCCCATGATGTGGTTTTCCCTCTTCCCAGTGATGGGACAATGCCTAGCAATGTAGGAAGGCTGCTTCAGACAGTTGCCTCTAGCTCCTCATACCAGCTGTGTTCAGCCTGTGCCTTTTAGGCAAGAGAAAGAAACTCAGTTTTGAGCTATTGTAGTTGAAGTTATAAATATTTAGTGGTCTTAGGCATTTTAAAGTTTTTTTTTTTTTAATGGGAAAGACAGTGCTATATTTTGTGATAGCTTAAGAGTGTGGAAGTTGGGTGGGTTATTTACGCAACTGCCGATCCTAGTGGCCATGCGGTCGAAGGTGTGGCTCTGAGGCTGCTTGCTTGCTGGGATTATGGGTTTGAATGCCACAGGGGGCAGGGTTGTCTGCCCTGTGTGAGTGTTATGTGTTTCCAGGTAGAGGTCTATGTGATGGGCTGATCACTCATCCAGAAGAGTCCTACGGATTGTGGTGTGTCTGATTGTGATCCTGAAGCCTTGATAGTGAGGAGCCCCTGGCCCACTAGGGGCTGTTGTGCCATGGGGGAATTTACACTGCTAACAGTGGGACTGACATGACTTTTGTTTGACCCAGCAGCAGTGAACTTTTGACAATGAAGTTACAATTCCTGTGGCATTGGTTACCCATTATTGAAGCATTCTGTTAGGAAAATGCTGAACTCCTTTTTTGGATGTACTTGGGCATGTTTATGTTAATGACCATTCAGAGGAGGAATAGAAAGGTTCTGTGATTTATTCTATTGTTGCAGGCTCGTGCAATGTTACAGCAAGAGATGGAAGTGGTGAAACAAGGTATGGGACATGGAGACCTGTCCTTGGAGTCTTACACCCAAGTGTGGGAGGAATGCCTTGCACAGGTTCATGTCATTATTAATTTCATAGTATTATATTTAGGGCTGTTCTGTTGATATAAATTTGCCTGACTTCGATGATTAAGTAATCTTTGTACTGGTATTATTTTTATTTGTGTGCAGGTTTTATATCCATGGTGTCAGTAATGCAGACTAAATAGTGCAAAATGACTGGATAGTAGTAAATAGTGAACTGGATAGGTTGTGGAACAAAGTTTTTGTGATATAATTAAAAGTGCTATCCAAACATTTGCTAGGAGGAACTGAGGAAACAATAAAAACTGTCATTGAGGATAGTTCGTGTTCCAGCCAAGATTTAAACCAGGCACCCAACAATTACAAGTCAGAAGTGTTACCACTTGAGGCAGCTTGCTCAGTAATTAGGAAATCATATTATTGAATAAGTTACTGGTAATTAATATCAGGTTATATCCTTTTTAATAAGTAAACATATGCAGAATTACCGCAGATTTGGAAGATATTATCCAGATTTGTATCCTGCTGTATTATCTTTATGTTGGTTGTAAAACAGTTATTGATGCAATATATTTCGTTGCCTCTACTGCTGTTTCCAACAAAAGATGAACAGAAGTCCAGTTTTTTATTTGAAGTTAGAGTGTCTGAGAAGAATACGTAGGAGAATATTTATGTGTAAAATCGGAACTGACAGGAGATGGGACAAGGTAACATATTGAGGAGCATCAAAATACCATCATTATTTGCACTCCTCACCAATGTTACTAGAGTCATCAAATCAAGAAGGATGAGGCATGCAACACAGACAGGAGACAAGAGAACTGTGTACAAAATTTTAGGCTGAGAGCTGAAGGAAAGAGGTAGGTGTATATGGGAAGATAGTATTAAAATGAGTCTTTGAGAAATGGGGTGACATGTTATATGAAGGGTATGTAATGTCTTGAGTAGCTGAGTGAATCTAAGCTTTCAGCTTTTCAAGAACAACTGTTCTTCATTGAGGTAGGTGTGTTTCAAAAATTGTTCCAAAACTGGCAAGCATTGAAGATCAGTATCTTTGACTGAAATTGCAAACCAAATTTAACATTACATAATGTTTAAGCATAGAATAATATATTATTTGATAAGTTAATTAATGTTCAGTATGTTAAGATTTAAATGTAACACACATATTGCAGCTTTTTATAGTTGATTAATTTGTCAGTCAGTTATGTAATTGCAAATAATAAGGTAAACTTGTCTGTGTGCATGCCATGAAGGCATATAGATATAGCTCCACTCATGTCTTGGCACTCCTGGATTGCTGTGTCCCTTCATACCTCTTGAATAGTAGGCTGGGTGTGCTCTTGAGCAGGCTGGCTATCAAACCATGATTTCTCACCTCTCCACTCCATAGCCTAGTGACTATACAAGCTGAGTTATCTTGCTGCAATTGCAAACAGTTAATCTGTTAAAAAATTTGTCTGCTTTCAGTCCTGCGATACGGATTTTGGGGCAAGAGTTTTATCTCAGTATCAAATTTATTGTAACAAATTATCTGCTTTTATCTGCACCCAGATATCTGTTCTCAACGCTTCGTTCTTTGTGTGTTACAATTGCAACTCCCTCACAGATTGTGTTTTTTTCTTTTGAGGCCAATTATGAATTATTAAGAATTGTGTAATACTGCAGTGCTCTGATGCTGAAAATCAAGGGTCTTTAGCTGGTGTTTGTTCACATAACATAGGTACTGTTCCTGCCAAGTCAAAATCGGTATACACGTGCAAACCTGGCCAGCAAGAAGGATCGTCTTGAGTCACAAGAAAAGCGCTTGGAACAGAACCGAGGGCACATGACACGAGAGGCAAAGAGGGCTGCCAAAATGGAGAAGAAGTTGAAAATTCTTACAGGAGGATACCAGGTTCTTATCTTCTTTCTCTTGAATTCTCGTCTTATAGAGCCATGGCAGTCCCGTTTTATAACATTATATACTTCAACTGTGTAAATTTCCACAGTGATACAAGTTTAGGTGTGCGATGTAATACTGTTTCATTAGTAGATGTGTGCTGATGTTTCAGAAGAACCTGCTGTCTCCGTGAAGAAAGCAGGTTTCTTCAAAATTTTGGTGTGCTTCTACGAAACTTCATGTCATGATATTCCTGAAGACTATAGTCTCGATATTCACTGCCATGACAGACTCAGAATTCTGAAGTTGTGTTTTTAATTCCACAAGATGTTCAAAATTTCTTTTGTTTGTTTCTGTATTCCAATAAATGTGATAGAAGTAAATGTGACACTGTAAATGACATTCGATCTCAGCCTCTAACAGAAATGAGTACCAGGAGTATTTCCTGGGGGTAAAGGCAGCCGGTGCATAAGGCTGACAACCTACCACCATCCCGTGCCATTGTCATGAAATCTGGGAGCCTTAACTTCCTGGAACCCTCTGGGCCTGTCCAGGCCTGTAATGGGACTGATTTACCTTTATCTTTAAATGACATTTGATCAGTCATATGGTGGAGAGGTAGTAAAATTATCAGATATAACTGTTCAGTATGAGAATGGATCTTAAAGAAATGGTATGTGACAATTTTGATTGAATTTGTATAGCCTAGGATAGTGATTTTGGTGTGCTGTTGTAAATACAGTAACAAAAATTGAGATTCATTAAAATGCAGCAAATGTTATTGTGTAGCATAGAAACTGTTAGCTTCTGAAGAAAGGCTGTGGTTCATGAATAGCTGGGTTAATAAAAAAAAAAACTGTCTTATATTTCTAGAGTTCTGTGAGGTAAAACTCTTGTTCAAAGTTATTTCTACAGTAAAACCAACTAGATGCACCAATGTATCAAATTTATTTTATTTTGGAATGACACTCTACATGTTTCGGACTGTCTTTCCGTCCATCATCAGGAGTTCAAGACTGTACATACTGCAACAGGCATTTGTCAAACACATACGGGTTAATGCTAGCTGTACATACAGCTGTCAAACAGATACTGCTGACTGTATGACAAATGCCTGTTGCTGTATGTAGAGTCTTGAACTCCTGATGATGGACAGAAAAACCATGCAAAACATGTAGAGTGTCATTCCAAAATAAAATAAATTTGATACATTGGTGCATCTAGTTGGTTTTACTATAGAAATAGTATTACAGTGCACGGCCCTATGAATGTTAAATCTTGTTCAAAGCATTAGTTTTAAAATGAATTGTTTTTGAGAATATCAGTTGTACATTATATTCATTTTTTCATGATGTTTATACAGTATTCTGCCATCCACATATGAGTTGTTTATTCACTGTCATAAATAAAATTAGTGATTCAACCAGAGTTTGGCACTTGAATCCACAAATAGATAAACTGTGAATGTATTGCCTGGTTTCAGTCTCGAGCACAAGCACTTATAAAGCAGCTGCATGATTTGTATGAGCAGTTAGAACAGGCACAACTTGAACTGTCAACATTCAACTTCCTTCAGCGTCAAGAAATGGCTGCCATCCCACGTAGACTTGAGGTATGTTATGCAGGATTTTAGGAATAGTAGTGGTATGGCTGAGGTTTCAATTCTTCTGGGATATGATGCCACATCACTGAGTAATTGGTTCCTGACATTTGATGACAAAACATCATGTCACAGTAGAACTGAAACTTTGAGGTATGTTTTTTTCAGAGCCATTCAGACCATTTGTCCAGTGGCATCCATGTTTGTTGCTCAGTCAGTGCTTAACACTACAGAGTTTGTCAGTCCCACAGATCATTCTGGCAGATACTGCTTGGCACTGATTATTCTCACATGTATTTTTGGGGTTTTTGCTTTCAACTTGATTGAGATACATGCTAGTGTGACATTTTGTTCTTTAAAATTACAGTTTTAGTTAAAAAGGTAAAGCTGTCCCATAACATGCCAAGCAGGTGCTGAGAGATAGGGGTATAACTCTACCTATGTTCAACCTCAGTGCTGGAGGGGGATGGGTGGTGAATGCTACACCCCAGATGCTTTACCCCCAGGAAAGAGACCTGCACTCATAGTACTGGACCCGGGGTGGGCCTTGGAGCCAGTCTGGATGGGTCTGAAAAATCTTGCCCCAACCACGTTTTGATCTCTGGACTGTGGAGCCCATAGAAAGTTGTTATACTGACTACACTATCCCAACTGCACAATTTTAGTTACTATCTGCAAATTTTAACTTCCGTCACTTTCACCGTTTAGTGGATCACCTTATTCCAAAGATTCAGCCTGAAAATAGGGCTGCAACCTCTTGTCATTCCCAAACTGACATATGCCTTCTTTTCTCACTGCTGTTAGTTGATTGTGTAGCGCATTAATTTACTGTGACCACTTAGTGATCATAAACAGAGTTGCATTGCTACAAGCTGAGATGTAAAATATTTGAACAAATGTGTAATTAAGAGTTAAAGACATTTACAAGTAGAGTTTATCTCAAAACGTGTAGCCTAATTGCAGAGAGAACTGTTTCATTTTTATATCTCCACAAGTGCTGTTTATAGAGAGAGAAATTTCAAAACATAAAAAGAAATATCTACAAAATGAACTAGAAGTCTGCATGATTAACTTTTATTCAAGGAACATTTTCTGCCAGTTTACAAATTTCATATTAATTTGTCCACTGCCAGAGCTGTGTAGTCTGAACACTGTTTGCCTTGTT
>Ga0131853_10015338_pt1:0-10000 | contig 14012 bp, 9 predicted proteins | sample TergutLab28metaG_FD_92764 | JGI IMG/M metagenome (GOLD analysis project Ga0131853, IMG submission 92764) | Labiotermes labralis P1 segment gut microbial communities from Petit-Saut dam, French Guiana - Lab288 P1 (version 2) (version 2) | ecosystem: Host-associated > Arthropoda: Insects >... | reverse complement strand
GTATTGTAATCTGTGGCCTGGCTGACTCTACCATATTTTTCCACATTATCTCATAAACGGCGCGATGTTGGGTATAAAAGACTTACTGAACATAATGTGTGTATTTTGATTTTCTATACAGGTATTGTCTGAAACATTTCTCATTCTAAGAAGAATTCACCGAGATGTTATGATAATTATACGTATGTCTTCATGTAAAGTACCCGATATTCTTGTCAGATATTAAAGATAGTTGAATTTTCTTGGTAGAGTTTCGAGAAATCCTTGAATACGAAATTTCATGAATATCCACCCAGCGGCAGCCGAGTAGTTCAATGCGGACAGACAGACTGACGGACCTACACACGAGACGAAGGTAATGTCCTCATTTCTCAAATTTTTTTAACGTGCCTGAAATGAAATATTGGTTTTTATGTCTTCAATTTTGAGGCTTTTAGTTCAGTGAAGAAGTGCATTACACGACACATATTTAATTGATAGGGAACATAGTTTTGACAGTGAGTGTAGAATTGTGTTTCACAATACGTCTTCCTTTGACGTGCAAGTGTTGTTGAAGTGGCTTCTTTGCCTGGCTCCTAGACCTACAAGATGAAATGATAATAAGCAGAAAGTTATCTGCATCATTGGTTCAACTTTGTGACTGAGTCACCTGTCAAAGAGTTACGCTGAATCCCGTCTTTAAAAGTTAAGCTAGCGGAAGATACGAATGATATGCCAGATCTGCCGTCTTACATTCTGAATCGTACCCTTTACACTGGCGTGATTCTAGGTACGGAGGAATCACAAGGTACGTATTGGCTACACTGCCCCATCTGACATTGACATCTACTATGTATCTTGTCACCTTGTATTTCATACAACAGTACACGTCCTGAATACAACCTCTACTGGTCACGGCATGACTCAGGCAGTTACACTACGGCCAGTAACCGCATAAGCGTCCGTTCAATCTATGGCCAATAAACGTGGGATTTTTGGTGAACGGAATGACATTGGTAAATGTTTTTCTTCGACCATTTCTGTTTGTCCTTTCCAGTATAATTCCGCAAATGATTCACACACATTTGTCCAGGATCGACGCTGTATGTTCATAGCAATTTAGAGCACCAGGGAGCAATGAAATGAAAAGGACCGGGACAAAATTAATTTGCCCCTTCTTGGAAATCTTGTCTTAGTTCGGAGAATATAGGCTTTAATATTAAATTACGTGTAATGAGCAGACGGTATTTATTTTATGAAAGTTTCGAAAGTTTACTTTCTAGCTAACGAACAACCCTTCGGTATTATTACAAAAGCAGCATTTTAGTGCTGCATAATGTGAGGAAGATAAGAAGGAATGGGCAAGTACGTATGATAACAACGTGATGTGATTTTTTTATGCCATTTATGTGTCATGTGATGTGGAATTCGTCAGTACACTTGTTTTGAGATTTGTAAAGTCACTTTTCCGTCCAGTTTATTGGTCCGATCTTTCTTGAAGCTCAGAATTATTCAGAGCTGATAGCAGTATGTAAACGTGTCGCGTATTTAAATAGGAAGGTTGAACATTCATGGACTTTATTTCAGTGTGCATCTATATGCATGAAGCGGAACAGAGACAAACTATCTCAGGTTTTCGAACCAGAAATTAATAGCTAAATCCTGCGCAACATTTCGTGGCAAACGATCTTTTTTATGATTACGTGTTCTAAGCCCTCTCCAAATCATTCACGTACAGTAAGCATCACCCCTTGTCGATTGTCTGGGACAGCTGGAGAATATCCTCCACAAATTGACTACTCCATATAACGAGACGTGGTTACAAGGCTGTCACCTAAAATGCCCCTATGTTTCAATACAGACGTTTTATTGTTGTTTTGTTGTTCAGTGAACGACGTTTTCAGTAGCTAAAGTACTGTAATACCGAATGATAGCATGAAGAGGTGGACAGAATGCGGAAAGAAGCGGTCGTGGCCTAATTAGAAGTAAGGTAAAATGTAAAGTGCACGCTTGAACAGGCATTGAGGCTCTGTACAGGCCGTACGGCCCATAGGGGGGAGTTGAGGTATAGCTCTACTCTTTCTTGACCACGGCATTAGAAGGGAATGAAGGGTCAGCCCCACGCCCCGGCCGTCTCTATGCCCAGGAAAGACCCGGTACCCTTTATACAGGAGGCTGGGTGGGCCCCAGGGCCGGTCTGGAAAGGTGCGGAAAATCTCGCCTCCACCGGGATTCGATCCCCGGACCGTCCAGTCCGTAGCCAGTCGCTATACCGTCTACGCTACCCGGCCCACCTAATTTGAAGTACTGTCCCGGAATTCGCCAGGAGAGACTGAAAAGCCGAGCGCAAAGCAGTGTAGCTCATATCCTTTCGACTTCAGAACCCAGAACCATACAAATACGAAGCATCCGTTCCGACCACTCAACTTAAATTCTGTGTAATGCAGGCAATCAATTGTATAGCTGCGATAATAAAGTTTAAACACGAAGGGAATCGCTTTTGGCATGAATAATGTTTTGCATTTCCGACTTATCATTGTATTAAGGTACACTGTTGTTACTCATCATGGCCATAAGTCTGGTGTAATTGAGTGCCCGGGCCGGTAGAGATTTATGGAGCCACTTATACCATAATGGCACTGCTGAGTCTGAGAGTACTTGAGCTGACAGTATATTTGACAAAAGCTGTTACGTCAGCTCTGTATCACATGGTCATTTGTTGTTACAGAGTTCTGTTACTGGTCGGAAGAAAACTTAATTTAATATCTGTGGGTTTTTCTTACCGTCTAACCATCTGTTAACTCAGTGTCGTCAAAGAAACAGTAAGGATGGATCGACTGTCTTTCTTCACATTAGTTTTAGAATTGTTTGGCATAATTTAAAGTAATATAATATTATATAGTGTACGTCAGCACAATCACTTTTTTATATAAGGTAATACAAGGCTACATGTTTCGACTATAACCTAGTCATCTTCAGGCCTATATTAACAGTTGTGTTACCAGATGCTATGCACATTTTGGTATCCCATCTTGTTTACATTCGTTGAGTATATCTAATTAAAACGTTTGTCTAAAAGGTGCGATGTGCAAATACAGGATTGGGGTACGTAAAATTGTCTCATAAAATGTATTTTACAGATTTGTCTAAAAAATTTTTTAAATTATATAAAATTCGTTCCTAACGGTGCTTTGCTGTTCATCAGTTTCGGATGTGGGTCTCTTGTCCTTGTTTTTGAGGCTGTGGGTTGCTGTATATCTATGGGTGATGTCGGGGTACGTCTATTTTGCTGTTTCGTGGGGGTGATGTGGTATCAAATGGTCTCACGCTCTAACTTTTGGATGGTATTGTCTGGTAAAACTTCCCTTTTGTAGCTATTCTTATATTTTAAATGGACGGATAAACTTCAGACAAATCTGTAAAATACGGATTTACGGGCTGCAGCCCGTACACTACTCCAGCCTAACCGCACCTAACCTCCAACATACAGCAAACCAAGAACGAAACGACCAATGTGGTAATCAACATTATAGTCGCGAGCTCCTGATGATGGACATAGTAATGCCCGAAACATGTTGAGCCCATAAGAATTACAATAAAATAACAAGTAGCATCTAGTTGGTTTTTTATTCTTCAGTTATCACAATGATGCACGGTCCAATAAACATCAAAGACACTGAGACTCTGAAGACTGAGGCAGCAAGCTCCGACAGAACATCTGTAGCCATTTATCAGTCTTCACTGTGGCATATTACAGAATTAAAAACGAAACTACTTGTTCTGTTTGGGGAGATATGCCATAGTGCCGAGTGGTAAACAGTTACAGATGCTTTGGTGGAACTTTCTGCCTTTGCGTTCAGGGTCCAAGATTCTTCTTCGAACCATACGAAATTTACAAATGCACTGTGGCGAATATGACGAATTTGAATGCTTAAACCTGGTGGTAAATGTAGTCGTCACGAAATTTAAAAGTTTGAAAATAATTTAATTCATTTAGTGAATTAAAATTTCAAATTTATCATACGAAACAAACGTACCCCAACGGTTTGCCCTGCTCAGTAGACATTAAAATTTCTCTTGCAGGCTGACAGCCAGCTTGAAGTGGCGCCTAAATTTAACTGGCATATTTTCCCCGAACTTTTTTCCTACTTAAATATGCAGGACTTGAAGCTTCAACTATATAGTATTACTAGAAACTGACAAATGAGTATCACTCGGACAACATTAGGATGTAATGTCCACTTGAATGTGTCTCGTTGTGATGAGGCCGATTTAATTTTCACAACATAGTCACTTAGATTTAGCCAATTACAATCTCAACATAGCAGATGTGGCCATTGTATTTTATTTAATAAACTGAAAACTGAGTTTCACTGCATATTTCATTACGAGTGCCATTAGTTGAAATGGAATATAAACGCATATAATTATGTGGGATGCCTTCCTTCGCTGTTGGACAGTAATTTTGCTGTAACATTGAGCAGTTTAGGAACTCTTCTAAACTAAATGTGGACGTCGTATGTAGTTTCGTGGTGAATACAGGGTGTCATGTCGTGGAGTGTCGTATTTTACAGTATTAGACAGACTCAGCCAAACACAGATCAATAGACATTTGGCACTAAGAAAACAGTGCAAATAACCTGGTGTTTAAAACTGAAAAGATTTTGTGCATGTGCCTGTATCAAATGTCTTCTTTACAAACTTTGTTAATGAGTACAAAATATCATGTGATTACATTTTCTCCAGTAAAAAAAAAAGTTAACATGTTTTGCAATAGTTACATGGAAAGGGATATTTGAAATTCTTTCACCTTTAGTCAGTTGCTTAGCTAGGTTTTTTTGGCACCCATGGCAAGTATTAAGAATGGCTTTCCGTAACACAAATTATGAACTCTACAAGAATCACAATCATATATTAAACCATTTGGCTCAATAATTTAAATTTTTTTGAGCGGCCGGCCGCATCATTTGCCCCCCCCCCGCCCCCGCTGCGGCTACGCTCATGCCTTTAATGCCCTTCTATAAAGCACTAACGAACTAAATTCTAAGGACAGTAACATATCCAAGCAACCTGCGGTGTTAATACTGTCCGGATATTGCCTGCTTCGTTGTAATTGAGATTCATGTTTGAACACCTAGCTAAATCGCCGGAGAATTCCTTACGAGTTCTGCTGCTCTGTTTCACTTGACTTTGTTTGTACTTGGCATACAAAGTTATATGCTGTTTTAAAAAATCACCGATTTCTCACTTCAACTCCAACTTATGATTTTAAGCACTAGGACGTACTGTAAATTCTCCAGTGCTTTCATTTCCTTATATCCAAACGTAAACATGACATCTTTTATTCTTGTAACGAGAGGACGTTGCACGTAGTGTTGTCTCCTGTTCTTTTGTCAGTAAAAGACTGTGACGTTGGTCTTTGTATTGCATAAGACAAAAATAATTGCTTATCGTTACTCTGTTCCCTTTCATAACTTGACTTCTATTCCATCTCCAGTTTCTCGACCCCCTAAACAACTCTTTCCTGCCCCCGCATGTTATAACAGTGTATACACGTAGCCTCAAGGGATTGCCTCCTTAGAAATTGTCTTTACACCTTTGAAAGTGGTTTGTTTCCTGCTTTTTATGCGGGAGTTACTTTCATGAATAATTCATCCTGCAATCAGCTCTTGGACGTGAAAAACGTCTACAGTACACAGAAATATTTGCTATAGCAGTGAGCAGGTGTCTTCTTCACGTGCATTTCTTTTCAATGCATTTTGTTCAGCATTTTTAATCTTTGTCCCATAATGACTTATGCTCTGCTACTTTCATTCTGCTTAATTTTATAAGTCAAATAATTCGTGAGTACAAATTGTGAATATTTTTATTATGATATTGTATTGTTTTACTTCATGTATGTTTCAAACCAAGGATACTTACTCAATTATTATACCAACTACTGCACATATATAAAATTTACACATTAAGACATTAAAAAATTAAAAATGCTCCGACATGTTTCGGTCCTAGGACCATCATCAGGGAGCCATATTGTCCTTGCTAAAGTCACACTATAAAAAGTCACATTAATTTCGCTGTACCAGTTGGGTATTGTGGCAGCATGTCGTGTTGTGTAATGTTATGTTGCGAAGAGTGCCCTGCAGGGCACTCAGCATGCCGTGTTGTGTAATGTTATATTGCGAAGAGTGCCCTGCCTTGCAGGGCACTCTTCGCAATATAACATTACACAACACGACATGCTGCCACAATACCCAACTGGTACAGCGAAATTAATGTGACTTTTTATAGTGTGACTTCAGCAAGGACAATATGGCTGCCTGATGATGGTCCTAAGACCGAAATATGTCGGAGAGTTTTTAATGTTTTATTGTGTAAATTTTATAGATTTTATATATGTGCAGTAGTTGGTATAATAATTGAGTAACTCAACAACATGCACGGTGTAACAATGAAAACAAGGATACTTACTTTGTGGATTATTTCGTCAGTAAGCCAAAGAAATCCTAGCAGAGCTCGTTAGGTCAGGTTCCTATCCCCTACATTTCTACTAATACAACGCTGATAGTACTAGGCCTATTATTGTTACTATACTCATTTGCTATGATGTGTATATAAGTGAAGATAACCACATTTTGTTTTTTTGAAGCAGTACCTCCGGGTGATGTCAAAACGATATCGGAAAATGCTGAAGTGATAGCAAACTTCCTGTTTGTTTCAGGTTGAAGTACTTTGGTGGTAACTTAACTTCAGCCAGTATACTGGTATTCGTTTGGAATGACAGAAAAGTCACGAAAATCACTAATAAAAAAAAGTGTCATCGGGAAACATTCAAAACAGCTCATGGCAAAAAGCAAGTCAGAACGTTACCGTTGAAATAGCCGGCTTGGTTAAGAATAGTAATTTGGCTGTTTACTTAACTCCAATTCTCTGGTTTGCTCTGGTTATATTACAGGGTCGGATATTGGGATAATTAGGTACGATAAATTGTCAGGAATGTGAAAATGGACAGCTGTTGTTTTTCTTAATGTAGGTAGACACAATATTTTGTAAGGAACTAAGGACATCCGGGATTACTCCCAATCAGGATTACTGGTTCCTCGACCGAGATTGCACAAGTGTGTGTTTAGAGAATGAGGACGAAAGGTATATAACACAAATTCTTATTAATATTGGCGTAATTTTCGGAAATCTGAAGAGAAAATTAGTTTCATAAAATCTGACACGAGTAACGGGTGCTTTACATGAATGATAATATGCATTTTTCATCGTTTATCGCTGAATTCTTCTTACAATGAGAAGTGCTTCAGACAAAACATGTAGAGAAAATCAAAACACATATTTTGTGTTTAATATTTTTTATCGTGCAGTTTATGAGATAACGTGAAAAAATATTGTGGAACCGAACATGCCACACATTACAATATGGCACATGCGCATTGCTTGCTGGGTACCTATGTCTACAAACACACACTCAGAATATGTAACACTTATTGCTTTCCACTGCAACAGTGGTTACGCGAACGCGTCTGAGTATTAAATGAATCGTACGTTGCCTGTCTTATTTATTAAGGTAAATCAGCCCCATTACAGGCCTGGACAGGCCCAGAGGGTTCCAGGAAGTTAAGGTTCCCAGATTTTAGTGACAACGGCACAGGATGGTGGTAGGTTGTCAGCCAAGCGCACCGGCCGCCTTTACCCCCAGGAAATGCTCCTGGTACTCATTTTTGTTAGAGGCTGAGTCGACCCCAGGACCATAGTGCGATCGGAGGGATTTTATGTCAATGAAAAATCCACTGACACCAGCTGGGATCGAACCAGCGACCTTCCGAATTATAGCACAGCACCTTAACCACTGTGCCACCGCGGTCCCCGGCTGTCTTATTGTACGTAAGGAAAAGAGCTGAGGTCGAAACAGGTCAATTAAGGCCTCATCGTGACGAATTGTGTTAGTGATGATGAGGAATAGAACTGCAATAATTATGGTGAAAATATTAGGCTCCATTGTACAAAATTTATTCGCCAGTGCGACCAGGCGCTGATGATTTGTTCGCCCTGCGTCTAGAGAGACTTATCTGTATCCTTTGTCATATTTATCGTTTGATGCACTGTATTTGCTACATCTTCCACATAGTTTAATATTAAAATAGTGTGTGCTGTGTACGTACACTTTGATTGTTGCCCACTAAGGGTCTTTGTTTCTCAGAACAATAAATGGTTGCTCACTACAACTGTATTGAAGTCTTCTTGCTATTGAAGCCTGTTAAGTATGAGCTTTTAGTTTTTCGCAGCGGTGTGTAACTGATGGCGTTGGCCAGCAATCGCTGTACCTAGTAAACAAATATACCAAAAATAATCGGCTACAAGACAGTGCATTGGTTTCACCTTCAGGTGTATAAACGTCCGTGAAGAGCATTGTACATTTCGTACCCATAACAATGAGACCCCTACTTCGTTTCGAAACATCGGGAGCCCAATACCAAGTGAGGCAGCGTCATAACCCAGAAAAACGTTGAAGTTGGAACCTAGTTTTTTTAAAGACATTTTGCCTTAAGTTCGTGTTTTAAAGGATTAAATATTACTGTTTATACCTGTGCAAATAATTCACACTTGGAAACAGTAGAGTATTTAGTCAACAACAATTACTTGCATCTTTTAGGAATAAACATAAATCACTGTACTTACTAATGATTGATGGTGGTCAATATAAGAGATAAACGGGTTATAATCAGTGTGGAAATAAGAAACACCGGCTTCCTAGAACGTGCAAATAAGAAACGATACATTGGAATCGATGGTTCTGCATCAAGCGGAGGCCAAGAGAAGTATGCGTTAGCGTCTCTTGGCCTCCGCTTGAGGTAACACTGTCAAGATTGAACGTTTGATTCTTAAAAAAAAAAAAGAAGCAATTTTTGAAAATGAATTAATAAAGAAGAAGATTGCCTTCAATTCCGAGTCATGATATTCCTAAGAAGGATTACCTTGAAAACACCCCATTCTGTAGTTTAGCAGATCATGATGTCACAAACCAACCTTGCCATATTTACATGAATACTTTATTTGTAAGGTGTTAATTGCTGTAGGAAGGAGTAATCGAAGTAATGGGAAAGGTGAAGAAGCCTTATATCCTCAGCATTTCTTGATGATAATGGCTTGTGTTAGGTTAGTTCGCCTATAGTTTCGGGTAACTTGGCTGTGCCCATATGCAGTAACATCCACATGTCAGCGCATCTCTTCACGGTGTTGTCAGCACCGAACTGAAACAACATTAGTCACACACCCTTACGGACGTCCAGACACATTTACTTGAGATTGCTCTTTGCAGAATGACCGTTCGTTAGATCACTGTCTCTGTTTCATGTGCCGTCGGTGTATCAGTTATTTACTCACCAAAATTTCTTAATCTCTGGTTGTCGGTTACACATGACGCATTCATAACCTTGAAAAGCAAAGTCGGTATTCGAGTATTGACGGGTGGCACACTTTCCGTATGTTTAAGATACATCTAAAAGTAATAGATGTGGGTTCAAGTGAAGACTTTATCGTGCCGACGTCTAGTAACGTTGGCATTCTCTAAGGCTTTGTGATATCGGCTTCGATTTACCATCTTTTATCTTTTGTTTGAGAGACGTACTTTTGACATATCATAATGTCATGGGTGTTGCCTCTGCTGCGGATACAAGACGACGCTTTATTACTGTGATGTCTGTCATTGGGTGTTGTCTAAAGGTTAGCGTAAAGGTTTGCTACAGGAAGGTCCCTGGATCAATCCTAAGTCATGGTCTACAGCAATAGAAACTACCTGCCAGTAGTATGAAAACTAGTCGCCTGAAACGACACTAGAGCCGACCCATGCAGCATCATATAGGAACTCTTGAAAACGAAGGGTTTCTGTATAATATTGGTATAATTTACAGCTCTTCTTGCTAGAGTACCACAATGTCAACAACGTAAGGTGCCTGACAAACATCTTAAGTACAATGGAAAAACGTCCCCGCATAATAATTGTATATATATATAT
>Ga0131853_10015335_pt1 | contig 14013 bp, 6 predicted proteins | sample TergutLab28metaG_FD_92764 | JGI IMG/M metagenome (GOLD analysis project Ga0131853, IMG submission 92764) | Labiotermes labralis P1 segment gut microbial communities from Petit-Saut dam, French Guiana - Lab288 P1 (version 2) (version 2) | ecosystem: Host-associated > Arthropoda: Insects >... | reverse complement strand
GACAGGTGGCGGACGCTTGTGAGTGCGGTAATGAACCTTCGGGTTCCGTGAAATGCGGGGATTTTCTTGACTAGCTGCAAAACAGTTAGCTTCTCAAGAAGGACTCTGCACCATGGAGTGAGTAAGTATAGCGCTGTACTTTGTCACTTAGATGAGAGTGAAGACGCAGAGAAAGATTTCAAACATGCTGCTGATAATTTTGAATAAGAATGCCACGTACAAATTGAGACGTCTGTGTTAAAACAGTGTACTGAATTACGTTCATACGGTACATAAGGTCAGGTGTGCGTATGATTTTAGTTTTGTATCTGCTTCCCTGAAAGTTTATTAAAGTTGTTATTGGATTTTTCTAAGTTTGCCGAGTTTTCTTCTTCACCTACCCCAACGGAGAAGAGGGCGTCGCCCTACAACCGGCCTTATACCTTAATACACGAACAGATGTTGGTTTGAAGATTACAGCCCACAAGGATGTGATGCCGCTTCTTGCGGTAGTCAGTTATCGACGTTTCGGAGGTAAACATGCTGCTACCACCTTTGGGATAGAAAGAAACCGGATGAACCACGTACCAGACTACACTGCATCGTATCTTACAATACCACAGTCTTCACTGTCGCCACTGTAAGAACCTCGCATCTGTCTCATCCACTTCACTTGCTGGCAGAGAGCGTCGCGTCGGCACGTTCAGCATCCACAATGGAATTGATGTGCAAATCGATACACATGACAGCGGGTTGTTAGCCTGTCTCTTGTAGAGATTACTGTGTCCTTCATGTGTCGCACTGTTTCAAGCGGGTTTGCGATAAGGGGCACATTGTATAGTCCGAGAGCTGTTGTCGGATATAACGAAGAGAGGCTGTGAAAGAAATTAATTAATGTTTGGTGTGTTCATGTAAAATCAATCTGACACACCCGTCGCTGTAAGATAAAATACGAAGCTATACTGCCATTTCACATTTGTCTGCGTTGATTGAACTCCTTATGAGTACATCTTCCTTTGCCGTCGTTAACTTTCAAAGGATGGAGCAAAATTTTAAGTTCTTGTTCCCGTGCAACATAAGTCTATATTAATAAAAATCCAACGAAATGCAACAGTATGCAGTCTGATGTATTTTACTGCAAAAACCAGTCTACATGTTTCGGGTGCAGGTAACCTGCACCGGAGGCTGCGGTTACAGTTTTTAGTACTCCTGATGATGGGTGCGGTGGACACCCGAAACATGTAGAGTGGTTTTTGCAGTAAAATAAATCAGACTGCGTACTGTTGCATCTCGTTGGATTTTTATTAATATAGATGGAGCAAAATTCACTTGACACTCGAAAGGGCGTGTGAAGTGACTTTTGCGCCACTCTGTACATTGTATCAAAATTCCATTGTTTGGCTCTTATAATCTGTAATTATTTGATTTACTTCGTACAAAATTTGGCAGAGTAAGGATGCTTGCACGAAGCAATAAGAAGAAACGCCTGTGGTGCAGGAGACGAAAGAGCGCTGTGTCTCACTCAGAACTTCTACCGGCAAGATCTAGTGCATGAATTATTCAAACGATCCTTCAGACGTTAGAGTTGAAAAGGCCTGCCCATCTTCAATTGTTCTCACAGCAGCCTGTGTAAAATTCTGCATTCAGCAACGACGGTTACACGTAGGATCACTATATGACGTGGAGGTAGATAGACGGCAAGTTCTGTGGCAATTTAGTCCAAGACGAGATGAGAACAATTCCGTAGGCGCTTTTGAGAACATGCGGAAGATCCTTGGTGTACGTCGGGTAGAAACCCGCTTTAGCATAGGCGATGCCACCATTTCGAAAACCGTCTAATATGTGTTTGCGTCTCTAGGTTTATGGCTGTCAGTAAATTCTGCTACCCCAATAAATTATCTTGTTGCGCTTAATTCCCTGTTACATGAACATGTATCTTAATAATTTGCATCTCAGACTGCTCTGATAGGCAAGTTACGACTCAATTTTGACACTTCCTCCCCCCCCCCCGACAAGGCGGTAGGGTAGCTGCTGGCAGGGTCTACCATGCCAGACAGGTCAAAGGTCATGACCCAGACAAGAAGGTACACCCTGGTCCTCCAGGTTGGGGGTTGGGCGTGACACCGACAACCCTGTCCCGTAGAAAAAAGATGCGTAGGGTGGGATGGATAATGGAATTATGTCGTCCAGACGAATCCTAGGAATACGAGGGTGGAGGAGATGAGCTTGGGACAGAGAAGAATGGAGGCGTCTTGTGAGGGAGGCCAGGGCCCAGAATGGGCTGTAGCGTCATACGTGGATGGATGGATGGACAGGGCTCAACCAAATTACCGTCTTATGGGACGTGACGCCGTGTTATTTGGCAAATGGCGTTTGGAGTAAACCTGCTACCTGCATCTTCAGGCCAGAAGAGTTGTTACCTACACGGCGTCACACTCTACAAGAGTGCAACCTTGATATCCACCGCCTTCAGAACCTCAAACCTCAAAGCTCATAAATAGGTATCCGATTGGACACGGTTTTTCCGGGTCACTCCCGGTTCTGTGGAATGTAAAGAGCTTTGTCCCAGTGTCCCGGAAAATTTGGTTCGGGGCACCGAATGTCCCGGGCTCTTCCTATTAATAACAATATGACATTACTGATATTTCGTACTAACATTTTGACTTTCCGGCAGTGGCAATAAACATCTCTGAATAGGGAAGACATCTGCCAGCCACTAACAGGAAGGAATATTGGGGTGAAAAGGGAAGATGTGTGAATTAATGATTATAGAGTGTGAACTGAGACTGCGAATATCCAGGAACAGACATGTAAGGAGAAATTAGTAAGGGAACTGAGTGTCTGGGTTTGAATATTATTACAATCATCATCATCAGCAGCACCATCAGCATTAATTCGTTTTTTGTATCTGTATGTCATAAATGTTTATCTCACTTATGTCAATGTACTTATAACAATAAATTACTCTGATTTTTTATTGAAGGACATTTGGTCTTCTCCCAACTCCATCGCCACCTCAGTGTTATTAACTGTACCAGTTGTGGGGTTTTTGTTAGTGGAATCCCTACCCCGCAGTTTGCGCATCTCCTGCTCAAACTGTTTTACATGTCGCACGATGACGGTAAGGAGAAGCTTATACTGCCACAAAGTTCAAAGGTCGGCCGCTAGGTCCCTCTCGACTGCTCTTCGTTGCTATACAAGAGCTGTGCGACACGTAACAAGTGCAAACCCCACACTTGAGCCGAGCGGATGAGCCCAATTGCGACGTAATACATGACGTCACACAAGCACTTTACACATGTTAGTCTCTGCGCTGGACTTACACAGCGTCTTCCGTCCAATTCCCGAATATCATCCGATCAATATTACTGTCATCTGGGACTGCACACTGTAAATTGTTGAGACAAGTTCCTCAGACACATTAGGATGTCTAATGGACATCGACCATCACAGCGCAGTCAGTATAGACTACGTTACGATCTCGACCTCCCGGGGTTCGAATTCTGGCAGAGGGAGAAAATTTATTTCTTCTCCAAAAGTCCATACCGGCCCTGGGATCCATTCAGCCTTCCATTTAACGGGTACTGGGGTTCTTTCCCGAGGTTAAAGCAGCCGGGGCATGATGTTGACCACTCAACTCCATCTAGTGCCGACGTTAAGAATAAGTGGATCTATACTTCTCATCCCCTGTACGCCTTCATGGTGTGGGCAGGGGCAACTTTACCTGCACCTTTCTTAGTACTAGCTAAGCGAAGTTTTTTAGACGTTTCCATTAAAATTCTGTATGCATATCTCATCACTACCTTCAGTGTCACGTGTCGCACCCACTTATCCTCACTCACTCGGTCATCTTCATAACCTGACAACAATTAGCAGTCATAATCCCGCATGTTAGGGTCCTAGTGACAGTCCTGCAGATCATAACATTACATTTATTTCTCTTAACGCTAAACTACAGTAGCACGCGGTGGAGCGTTTGGTTGAGGCACTGCGCTACACGCCATAAGGTCGCGGGTTCGATTCTCTATGGTGTCACTGGAATTTTTCATTGGCATAATCCTTCCTGCCGCACTATGACCCTAGGGTCGACTCAGCCTCTATCAGAAATAAGTAAAGGGGGAGGGTAACTGTGGCCGGTGCATAGGGCTGCAAACTTATCAACTTCATCCCGATTGTCATGAAATCTGCAAGCCTTAACCTCCTGGAACCCTCAAGGCCTGTCCAGGCTTGCAAAGGGATGGCTTTACCCTTTTTAACCTTATACCACAAAGGCCTACTCGTCTATATTGGACACCGTACGGATGTTCACCGCTCTCTGTGACACACACACACACACACACACACACACACAATGGCGCTGTTTTTTAAGATGAATGCGAAATAAGGCAAAGAAGAAGCGACAAGAAAATATTGTGAAATAAAATACATATACAGCAGGTCTGATATTTCTATATCCTGTGCAAGGTTTGAAATTTCCACATCACTGACGTCACGGACTGCGATATTTTGGAACGTCACGTGTAGCAGCTTCAATGTTTGCCGCCGTCTCGAAGTGCCGCCACGTTCAGAGGATCAGGAGTCCTATAAATCCTCAATCCCTCAAGATAAAGGCACTAGGTTCTATCGAACCTTGAAGATGAAGGCACTACATTCCTTCATAACATCGAGGTCTGTGTGACATCACAGTAAACCAGCATCCTTCTACATTTTTCATGTGTAGGAAATCATCCAACACATGGGAAGAGTCTGGCGCTTTTGGGCCTCAAGGTGGTGAGGATTAACGTTATATTATCTTGGGTTGTGACGCCGTGTAGTTTACTATATGGGTATGAACGTTTCGGAGAAACCACTATCTCCTGCTGTGTGTTATATCATGACAATGGTCTCAGCAGGTCTCTTCGAAACGTCGGCTACCACCTAACAAACTACACAGCACCACGTCCTAGAAATCCGTAAGCTTTTTGCTACTTGTGTCAGGAAGTGTTAGAAGTTATTCACTTTTCGTTTCGAGGAGCTCGTTCAGAACGTCCTCGTAACAGGTCATGCAGCAAGTTAACTCACCCTGGCACGATCAAACGTAACTGCAGAATCCAGAGAGTCGTCCGATCCGCCTGCTTCCGACATCGTAAGAAACTCATGCGTCTTGTAGGCCAATTCGGGGTGCTTCTTCCTCCGGGGGATCGCCGGCTCGAACCTCCGCACTGTAACCCAAATATTACAGTATCAGTTCCACTATGTTCTGTCAAGTTCGAATACCACATCGGAAATTGATTGACAGACCGTTTATAACCCTGGCTGAGACAGTGAGTGACAGCTCACCTGTCCACCTACCTTACCGACTTGTAATAAAACAAAACCCTCAATTGCGATTCAGCTGTTGAAGGGAATTTCGTGGTGAGGACAAGACGCCGCCTACTGGGCAATTCATTACCCACATTTCGAGACAACGTAGTGGTCACATCTTCAAGAACCCTCCTTGCACATTTGGACTCTTGCAGATAAGACCAGAACGTTGCCTCGAACTTTCTCGAACAGATTGCACAGTGAGGCAAGTCATGCCGTAGAAGAACGGGATCCTCCGTTACATGACTGCGAAAACCTGAAAACTCGGAAATTGCTAAGTTTTCAGAAAAACCACAGACTCCACAATGTATTCACAAAAATGTGCACCTAAAGCGACTGGGTCCTGCTGTACCCGAATATGTTCCATTGTTATTAAAGCGTGTCGCGGCAGACAAAACACTGAGAACCGCTGCTCCAGCACAGTGCTATTAGAACTGTGCTCCATACGTGTATAGCCGCGGTAGTTGTTGGTCCGCAAGCACATTTCATTTGTAATTAAATTACTAGATTAATCCTAAAATGAGCCATCCCCGCTGTGTGTATATAAACAATAGGTGTAGGTATCAGTCAATAACACAACAATATCTAAAAAGATGTTTAATAAAGGATGATAGTAACTACATGTTTCGGCCCATTGCGGCCATCATCAGGTTTTAATCCGAAAGTATGCTGGTAGTGCTTTATAGGATTGGTATGGTTATGTCACGGTGGTGAGATCTCACCATCCGTGATGTTTGTTATATGCTATTGTTAAGGGATACGGGGGGGGGAGTGGTGGTATATGTGATGTGGCTATCCTGGGGTGTGCAGCTCAAGTATGTCTGCTCGCTGCTGTACTATGAACAGCAGCGAGCAGACAAACATCACAGATGCTGAGATCTCACCATCGTGACATACCCATACCAATCCTATAAAGCACTACCACCATACTTCCTTATAAAAGCCTGATGATGACCGCAATGGGCCGAAACATGTAGTTACTATCATCCTTTATTAAACATCTTTTTAGATATTGTTGTGTTATTGACTGATACCTACACCTATTGTTTACTAGATTAATTTTAAATCATTGTTATTAAACGTTTCATTTCGCTACCCACCTTTGCGTGAAATCGGCGCTGGTTTTTTTTCAGTGCAAATCACAAACAATAACAATCTCTTTTTCCCTCAATATGCGTATTTTATTTTCAAATAAAAATTTGTGTTTCAAAAATATGTAGTCCGTTGTTGCACTCATACTCTGCAGGATTGCCACAAAAATTCGGGTCCAGTGAAAATGTTTCCACAGACACAAATAAGTTTACTGCCACCTCCCCAGAAGATGCAGTTCAACGTATTCACGTGAACAACAGTTGCAAGTTACACCTTCGGAAGGCTTTGCTGTCGAAGGCGTCACTTGTTACTCGATAAATTATCGTTAAATCATTAAGTAAATTGATTATTGAATCCATAAATCCCAGAAAGGGGCAAGTGTGTGTCTACATCAAATATTAATGGAACTTACTGGAGCACTTTACACGTACACTCGTGCGCGCGAAAAAGCCCAAAACGTTAGCACTTTTTTGCGAGAACTAACAGTCCCGTTACAATATCGCACGGCAATTAATGAACAAGTGTAAAATATCCTAAAAAAAGTCATACTTATAAGGATTAAGCATTTGTCACATTTTGCGATAAGACATCCGCACCCTTGTACTAAAAGTCGGGGTTCAACCCCCCCAGTGTCAACGAAACACCTCACAATGAACAACCACATCTGTGCCAACGAACTTTCCAATTGCCTGCTATTTTGAAGGCCCAGCGCCAGAGTGCCAGGTCTTGGCTGCAGGGTAAATGCTCCAACCGCCAGACTGACTGTCTTGTAGACAACTGTATTACCTGTACACTCGGACCTGCCTAATACGTAGTAAAGTTGCTGTGCCCTCGTCATTAAGGCGTATAGAGGTACAAGAGGTATAGCTCCACTGATCCTTGAAATCGGCACTAGAAGACACAGGTCAACTTCACTCCCCGGCCACCGTACCCCCGGGAAAGAATTCCGGTATCGATTCAATAGCAGGCTGGACGGGCCCCACAGATGGTCTGGACGTTAAGAAAATAGAAAAATCTCTGTCTCTTGCTAGGGTTCGAAGCACGGATCGCCCAGTCTGTAGGTTAATCAATACAATGACTACGCTGAAGTAGCTCCCCTCAAACACACAAGAAAACAAGCACACAAACAGAACAATTTCCGAAGTATGGAAAGACATTAGCTCATTGGAGCTGCGCGGTTGTACAGACTCCAGAACGAACTCAACAGCACATAAATAAACACACTATCAGCCTACCACAAAAGACGGTGTGAATCACTTTTATTTTAAACAGAATTTGTAACACCCAGAACACATCCAGCGTTTGCAACGCTCGAGTAGCGTCTAACTGCAAACAGCATTTCATGCCTTTAACGACTGGCTAGACTTTACTGCAAACGGAACAGCATTCGAATTCTAGAAAGCTGCAAATTGGGTTCAAATTCATTTCACGAAGACGCGGTCCGATTTGCGTTGAGTGTCTAATTAAGAAGCGGGCATATGTGACGGTGAGTAAGGAGGGTGTTCATTGTGAGTAAGAAGTATTCGGCCAGGAATTAAATTGCCGTCCCAAAAATCACAACGGATTCTGACTTTTGGCGTGGTTAGATCTTGGTAACTTTCTGAACTGTGCTCCAGAAATAATCGTTTCGGGTAACTGAGGGGGGTCACTGAACATCGTGCACTAATTTCGAACGATTCGTGGCCATGCACTGATAATTCGTTATGTGCAATACGGCCAACAAGTGCATACACAGATGTGAACATTTAAATATTTTGAACAACGTACCCTCCTAAATGTTTCGGCCACCTATTTTGGCCATCTTCGGGGAGGTATTCTTTGAAAGATATATTACGTAGAACGTCAAAACAATGTACAAACATAAAATGCTAAATTTGAGTACAGCGAGACCAGCAGACACAAAACACAGCTCCACTCGGATGGCGTCACCATGTACTCGTACACAGCACATGATCACGCAATTCAACACAAATAATTTTATCAGTATTTTACATTCTAACATAAAATGTAAATATTTTATTTAAAACTTAACATTTTATAGCTGTAAATTAAATTATTTCGACGTTCTATGTAATATACTCTTCAAAGAACACCTCCCTGAAGATGGCCACCACAGATGGCCGAAACATGTAGGAGGCTACGCTATTTATAATACAATAAATTTACATATCTGTATATGCACTTGTTGGTTTTGTTTCTGAATACGAATCGTGAATTAGATTTACGTAACCGTTCCAATGGTTCCGGTACAAGCTGAAACAGGCCTTTCGGCTTGCTCCAACATCCTTCCTAAATCCGCATTCATGGCGATATCTGACATATACATCGCCATCACTTTGCTTCGGGAAACAGCGCCATTATACGGCATGGTGGTTTCCAATCTCAGGCAAAGCTTTGAAATATGTCTGATTTTGAGAGGAGGCTTTGACTGAATGTCTGAATGTAGTATGTCAAGTCATATCAAAACTGACGGAACCGCAAGAGAAGTCCCAGCTTACAGGAGAAGAGAACTTCGGTGAGTTGCATCCAACAGGCTAGCTTAACGACAGGAAATTATGGTAAAAGAAAGCAGTATATTTCAAAAGTGATGTAGAAGGATTAGGAAATGAAGTCAAAAAACCAGAAGTTTGTTTCGTAAGGGTGTGAAGTTTGGCGCCTCACATTAAGGGAGGAACACAGAAAAAGGGTGCTGAGAATATGGTGCTGAGGAAAGTATCTGGGCCTAAACGGGACGAGGTAACAGGGGACTGAAGAAGACTACACAGGGAGGAGCTTTGTGATCTGTATTCTTCACCAAACATTACTCGGCTGATCGAACCAAGAAGAATGGGATATGCGGGGTATGTGGCATGCATGGGAGACAGGAGAGCTGCATATAGGGTTTTGGTGGAGAGATATGAAGAAAGAAACCACTTGGAAGATCTACGCGTAGTTGGAAGAATATTACTTGTATTGAAACCTCTCTGCAAGCAATTGGATGGGGGGTTATGGATCGGACTGGACTGGACTGATCTGGCCCAGGATATGGACATGTGAAGGCTATTGTAAATACGGTAATGAACCATCGGACTGCATAAATTGCGGAGTATTTCTTGACTAGGCGAGGACCTGTTCGAAGTGTATGTCATCAAGGAAACAGCGTACTGAATAGCTCCATGTCTTACGGTGTTAGACTTTAGGAGACAGGTTCAAGAGCCACTGTATCTTTTGACGGCCTGAATTTTTTTGGCTCAGCTTGGACGCATAAAATGTTACCAAGTAAACATGAAGAAACCAGCATATGGGAGCCTAAGGCATTCGCCAGTACATTTTAGGGGACAGCATGAGGTGTCTTAGAAAGATAACGAATAATTGTCAGGTTAAGGAGATGAAAGCCAGTTTGAAGTAGTTCAACCCAGCTTCCGCAGGTAAACACAAAGAAGACTGAAGCATGGAACGGTAGCGTCTGCAGTTTTATGCAAAGAATAGTAAAGCGTGGGATGGTTGCTTCTGCAGGTAGCGCCTGCAGGTGAAGACGAAGATTAGTGAAGCATGAGACGGTAACTAGAGTTGTCTGCTATTAAAGCTTTCAGGTTCTCAAAGCGGTGTCCAATGAAGCTGACGACAGTGCGCCCCTCCGGAAGGGTTCTACCTATATACCACTCTACACGGCGTCACACTCCACAAGACGGGAATGTCTTTTGGTTCGCTGGACATCAATCAAAAGGCAGAATTCCTTTAACAATGCCACCACAGTTAATGTAGTTACGCTTCGGCAGTATTATACCTTAGCATGAAATGTTAATAAACAACACGTTTAATTAACAATTTAAAACACAGTTCTTCCTGTATGTTCCACTATATTTAGCAGTATAAATGTCTTCATTTTGCCCACAGTGTATTTATAGCTTCCGCGCACTTCTCACATTAAACAGGGATTTTTTCCCCCGTAAACAGCATTAACCGGATGATATTTATAATGGAGACGCATTGTGTGTTCTGTGTAGAAGAAAATGAACATTTATGTACTTGTATTTGGAAGAAATTCCTGTTTAATGCAGTAACAATAACAACAACTCACACTCTCCAACATTAGAAATTCATGGCGAAAATATAGCTTAATCCTATTATTAAGTATTTTAGTTGGAGAACCAATATTCCAACAAAAAAAAACAGGCACAAAGCCCTAAATCTGTTCCATCATAAAACCCGCACGTAACTTAAATTCCGAACTTCAATTCCCCTTCGAGCCTAAGTACACAATTTCAGTATTATCTACAGCACAACAGGCGATACTGAAATTCGTTTCCCTTTAGCTCAGCTAATCTGAAGCTGATAAATATGATCCTTTCATAATCAATATTGGTATCCTAAAAGCTAACACTGGAAGCTAGATAAGCTTCCCACTTCACCGCCATCAGCCTTTGATAGCGTAGTTTAAACAGCGATTAGGCCATTGGTTACGACGTTCGGGGTTCGAATCCAGGTAAAGGCAAGAAAGTTTTCTCTTCTCCAGACCTTCCATACCGAATCTGGAGCCCATCCAGCCTCCTATTCAGCGCGTACCCTGGAGCGTGATGTTGACCGCTCACCGCTATCTAATACCGAGGTTAGGAATGAGTGGAGCTGTACCACTACACCCCACATACATGCCTTCATGGCGTAGAAAGGAAAAAATTTACCTGTTTTACATTTTATCTAAGTTCACGTCGGCAAAGACTACAAAACGGAAATGTTGGCATGCAGAACATTTTCTTACTACATGGAACTTGAACCCCAAACTTTCCGTTTAACATTTGAAGCAGATAAATTTCTTTCCCTGTCGATAGTTACTTCGTCTTTTATCAGAGGCTCCGACTCCGGTCGATATCCTTCATGAACATTCATCACTCACGTAGGGAACAGCGGTGTTGACATGAATGGAAATCACAGTAAGATCTAATCGAACAGGAAAATCGGTGAACTGCCAGCAAGTGACATGTATTCCAGGACACCAATATGACTCACGTCAGAACTAAGTTCTTTACTCGAAATTCGATATTCGGACTCCAGTAATGCCTTCTGGCACGTGACGAATATTCGGATACAAATTCACCGGCGCCTCCGAAGAACGTAGTTCCTCCATCATCAAGGTGGAAGACTGCTCTGCTACCCTGAAGACAGCGGCAATACATTCCCCAGAGACGCCGATAAATTTCGACCATATTAATGGAGTCACTTTCCAGACGACAGCAATCGTCGTCCTTATTGCTACATCTGGTTACGAAGGCACAGATGTGAGCCAAGTATCCGAGTGAATATAAAACAGAATGTGATTTTCTAAACTGGCTTCATTCGGTGAGCTCAAGACAGGATCTGGCGACGGATTAAAAACCATAGTAAACCCTCGGATTCCATAAAATTTAAGAACTTTCTTGATTATATAAGCAACTGTTAGTTTACGAATGGGATTCTATCCAATTAAATTAGTTTACGTTTTACGTAAAGAAAAGGTAACGTGATCCCCTTACAGGATCTATGTGGCCCAGAGGGTGGGTAGAGGTATAGCTCTACTCTTCCATGACCGCGGCACTAGAAGTGGGTGAGTGGTCAGCAGCACGCCCCGGCCGCACTTTACCCCCAGGAAAGTCCCGGTACCCATTTTACAGGAGGCTGGGTGGGCCCCAGGGCCGGTGTGGACGGGCAGAAAATCTCGTCCCCCACCGGGATTCGATCCCCGACCGTCCAGCCCGTAGTCAGTCGCTATACCGACTGAGCTACCCGGCCCACTAATGTTTTACGTAGCTAAGCAAAAGAACAAGCGAAGATGGTAATAAATGTTCGAATTTAATGAAAGGCAAGACGTCTCATATAGCCGATAGGCTAAGCTACTCTGAAGAGCTTATTTAGATAACCGAGGTTCAAACCTGCAACTTCAAAATAGCGTAGTTAGTATAGCGACTAGGCTACGGGCTGGAAGGTCCAGGATTCGAATCCCGGTGGAGGAAAGAGACTTTTCTCGAAACCGTCCAGACCCGTTCCAGGGTCCAGCCAACCTGGTATTCAATGGGTACCGGGGTTCTTTCGCGGGAGTAAGGCGGCCGAGGCGTGAAGTTAACCGCTCACCTAATCTAGTGCTGAGGTTAAGAATGAGTGGAGCTAGACCTCAATTCCCCTCATATGCCTTTATGGCGAGGCTAGAGAAAAATATTACTACAAAATTAAGGGCTCTTTACTCACCTCCCGAATCTTTACGCTCCAACCTTCGTTTCAGAACTTTCAGAATATGAAAAGGAAGTGGAAGGAAAGCAGTCGCGTCTCATGTTATGATAACCGCAGTGATGGAGACAATACCAACACAACATGCTACGGAAATGCAAAGGACATGCGTCTCACTTTCATTCAAACTGTAGCTTGTCTTGTGAGAGGTCCATAGCCTCTTCCATAGCGCGTTCCCCACATAGTGCGATCTAGCGCTTCCTCTTTCAATTTACAGTATTCTCTCTTTTACTGAAGGTCATCCAGTAGCTTCTTATGTCTTCTTCCCCGTCTTCTCGTCACTTTTATCCTTCCCTCTATATTTCCTTCAATAACATGTTTTCGAGGGTAGTTTCGACGCAAGTTGTAACGAATCCAGTCGACGTTCCTTCTTTTTATTATTGGGAGGACATTTCCTCTCCATCTTGACTCTTTGCAACCCTTGTTATGAAAACCAAAATGATGGAGTCCATTACCAACACCACACGCTAAGGAAATGTCTTTCCGCAATCCCGACTTCACTATTGATTCAACGAGAATGCTGTAACAGCATAATGCACAGTGCGCGGTGAAGCCTCTCTGTGATAAAAATATAGGGCAGTAAAACAGCTAGCTTCTAAGTCGGGCAAAGATATTCTTATGAGAAAAGTTTCCACAAACACGCTTCAAATTCTATCACATTCCTTCTCTCTTCCACTGTAGAAGTGAAGGACGAAAAACGATACACATGTCTCAACCCACATTAACAGCATAAACGGGAAATCTGCTTAGTATCACACTTGTTTTGGCTAATACATCGGTAGTGTCCTTACTCGAACTAAGGCTACTTAAATTACCTCTTTTCCGTAAATTACTAAATTTGTTATTTTATTAGCGGTCAACTTATAAACCGCAAACATTAGGCTTTCAATGCCGCCCTCGGTGCACAGTACCGTCATGAGTGCGTATAGGCTTATTATAAATTACCCTCCCCCCCCATCTTAAGCAGTTGTAATTTAAACCCCAGCGTCATTGAAGGGCTAAGAAACTTAATGCCCAATAAATTCATGTACTCTGAGATGCTACACCGTGTCCGAGTACTTTCAGACTGTTTGACCCTTAAGATGAAGGCAAACCCTTCCTCTGAATAGTCGGTGCTTGTATACCACCTTAAGGTGATTCATCCCCGTTGTGTCCACAATATAACCAGAAGTGTAACAGTCAGTCTAAACACAACTTTTATTTTCCTCAGCGACTTTTCATAAAATGTACTTATTAAACGTATATTATACAGGGTGTCCCAGGAGGAAAGGACCTAACTTCGGGAGAGTGTTCCTTAGGTCAAACTATACCGATATAACCCAAAACACCTATATCCAAAGTTCAATGGTTACGGAGATATTG
>Ga0131853_10015333_pt1 | contig 14014 bp, 5 predicted proteins | sample TergutLab28metaG_FD_92764 | JGI IMG/M metagenome (GOLD analysis project Ga0131853, IMG submission 92764) | Labiotermes labralis P1 segment gut microbial communities from Petit-Saut dam, French Guiana - Lab288 P1 (version 2) (version 2) | ecosystem: Host-associated > Arthropoda: Insects >... | reverse complement strand
TTTCACTTTGTAGTAAGAAGGGGCAGACTCCCCATAAACTGCCACCATGCGTTCAAGTATCTCCTTTGGCTTCTTACCTTCTTTAGTAAGAAATTTTATAACTGATCTTTGCTCCAAATCAAGAAGTTTCTTAGAAACCTCACACACAGGTTGACTTGACATGCTGTCACTCTGACAGTTAGAATCGCACTGAGCTGAGGCTGCATATGTGACACCTCAAGACATGTCCCAATATGCACAGACTTGTTTCAATCCGCTCATTGCCTTCTTTCCTGCTTAGGTAGATAAATTATTGAACACCCCTCATATGTACATTTCCCCTCCTTTTTTTTCCTATGCTTGGGCACACATTTAGAGGTATTCTATGAAGTAACCAGTATGATAGAGATGATTAATACATTGTGTGAGTACTATGAAAGAGTTTATGGACATTCTTGGAGTTTCTTCAGATGCATTTTTTCATAATTTCTTCATGCATTGTGATTTACATCTCTTGGAATCCCTGAAGAAGCACCTGCCTGACAAGCAACTTGCAGTGGACACTGATGTAAAGCAGGCTGCTAGCTCCTGCTACAGGCACTTGAAGTCAATTTGTTCTATGCAGGGATACAAACCTAGGTGCCATGGTGAGACAAATGTTGCATTGGCAGTGGTGACTACATGGAGGTCTGATAGCCACCTGTGTGCCATGCATATGTTGAAGGTAGAACAAATTTCATGGCATTGGAAGTGTTTGTTACCATATTTTTTGAAACCGTTTGTGTACAGAGAATGTTAATGAAGCCATGATGTTTGAAGAACAGAATGGTTGTGAGCATTTTCATTTGCTTCACCTTCAGTAGCAATAAAAATGTTGTGTCCAAGCTTCATCATTTCTGGTGAACAAAAAGGTGTATTTCAGAATTTGTACATTAGAATGTATATAAAGTACAGAAATGTATACACTGTATTTGAAAAGATAATGTCCTTCAGCAATTTTGTGTCTCTGAATGGTTATAATTATGTTACATAAGAAGGAGACATTCTGAATGTCAGCGTTTTTATATTTGAGTGTTTCTAACATAATATTGGCACCATACAACACACACACATTTAGTTTTGGCTCTCTGACATGCATGATACATGATGATTGCTCTGTATTAGTGGTAACGTAGTAATAAACTCATAAGTTTGAACTGTCCTAAATGTAAGACAGAAGGGTTATTGATGTCATATATGTAGTCTAGTGTGTATTTTTGTCTTTTTGTGATCAAGACATAAAATTAGTGTTGTTTCTATAAACAGATGCTGCTAGAACTTCAGTTTGATTTGAATGTCAAGTTTAAGACAGAAGTGAACAGACTAAGTGCAGAAGAGCTGCGGTCGCAGCCACTTGGTAGGGACAAACTAGGTCAGTCATATTGGTGCCAACTTGATGAAGACTGCAATCTCCGGGTCTACCGTGAGGATTTGGATGATGAAACCTGGGAGATAGTTGCAAGGTAAACAGTTCTTCAAACTGGTTTGGGGTTTGTGCTATACTCTTCAGTGTTCTTCTCATGGATAACTTGTACACACATAACAACCCCTGCCCCCCCCCCCTTACACACACACACACACGTGCAAACACTGGCACGTGCACATTCATGAAGGCACCAGTGGTCCTTCTGCATGTCATTGCTGATAATGGAGACAGAGTAGGTCAGTGAAACATTTTCAGTTTATCAAGTGATGTATAGCTGAAATTGGTTTTGTATATTTCAGAGATCGGGAAGGTTTGGTGCAGCTGATCTCACAATTATCTTCCAATGATCCATTTCGTAATTGTCCAGATGCAGTTCTCAATGAAGATAGCAACAGTTTAGAGATTGAAAAGCCTATAACAGATACTGGACAGATAATTGAATCACCAACTGCTGATGAAGACGAGGAGGGAGAATTTGAAGAAATTGAAGAGGAACAGGAGGAAGAGATGAATGAGTCTGACAAAGATTGTCAGAAAGAGCTGAAAACAAATTTAGAACCCAAGGTGTCAGATTTTGAAACAAAGGAAGATGAAGGTGTGAAATCTTTATTGAAAGAAAGAAGGAATGATACAGAAAATGGTGAAACACGTTCTGCATGTGTGGATGGCATATGTGGAAAGCAAAAGAAGGAGCAGAAAGGTATAAGGTTGGAGGAAAATGAATTGAGGGCTGAGTCCTCTGAAGAAGGAAAGAAAGTTCAGGATTCTGCACATGTAGCAGACAGAATTAAACATGTTGTGTCTGTTGTTAAGGCTGAGTCAAATGAGCAAGAATCTTCAGAACTTTCTAACCTTTCTGTATCGGAACAGGGTAAATCGTTTGTTACAGTTGCAAGTAAGGTAGCTGAACCAGAAAGTAAGAAGTTGTATGTAGAAGTAAAGCAGCCTTCAACAAGTAAAGGACAAGAATCTCAGAAATGTGGTACAGAGGTTTCAAAAAGTTATACACGTGTGTCTGGTATTGAAGTAACACCAGGCACAGTTCCTTCCGAGAAACAGAAAGTATTGAGTAGAGATCTGACACAAGGAGGGGAAAGTAAGCTGCTTACAGATAAGGACAAGGATTTTTCAGAAAATACAACCAATGACATGAAGCGTTCTGCTGAAATCAGTGAGAAAAAGGGTGTGTTAATGAAACTTTCACCGCAAGGGATATCATTAAAACCTCTTGAGAAGTTAGTGTCTGTAGAAAAATGTGTGGATTATAGTAAATTGGAAGAGCCTAAGATATCGGTAGATAATAAAGAGGGAAATGAAAATTCTGGATTTGGCAGATTGCATTCAACTTTTGAAGAATATAAAAGGAGCCAAGAACATGCAGGAAAAAGGAAGGTACAGGCATATGAGGAGGCCAGAGACTTTCAAGAGCATAAACCAAGTAATCAAGGAATGGGGGAAGAATTGAGGAAGTCTATAATTAAAATAAAAACATTGAAAGGTGGTGTAATTAGTGACATTGCCAATAGCGTGGATTCAAGTAATGATACAATCACAGACTCAAGGGAAGATATAGAGGAACTGGAGGATGAAGGCATTGAAAATACATCAGCTGTGAATACTGCAGTTAGTGGAGGTTTGGATTTAAGTGCAAGGAAAGTTTCTGGAAGCCACCATGAATTTCACAAGAATGACAACACAAAAACAGTACTGCAGTCAAACATTCAATTTAAGGATGAAGATGAAGTCTATGACCTTAGCACCACAAAATCAGTAGATAAGTGTGCAGTACAGAGAGAATCAATGAGGCATTCCATACATTTACTGGATAAAAACAATGATAGAAGAAGCCAAGCTGAAGCAACTGATCTTAGTACAAAGAAATCAGGTACATCCTATATCGACTATCGACTATTGGAAGCTCTTTTGAAAACTGAAAAAAGTTGTGCTGGACGTATGATCTCTGATGTTCATCAAACTGATACAACAGATACTCTGAGATCCAAATTAACTGCTAAAAGTGGAGGGACAAAGAGAGATTTGAATGATGTAGAATATTTATCAGTAGCAAAGAAAGCACGGTGTGAAGGTGCAGTAAACACAAACAGAGGTGCAATAGAAGTTGGAGAAGCTGTGGAAGAACCATTGATGTTAATCCGAGGTGAGGGTTCAGGTGAAGATTGTAAGATGGGAAATCCAGAGGACAGAAAAGATGACACAGTTGATGGGGTTGCAGGGGAGAGTATAGTAGAACCATTGTTATTTGTCTGGGGAGAAGGGTCAGGTGAAGACTGTGGCACGGGAAACCCAATAAAAGATGCACAAAACGACAAACCAGATGGGAGCAGAAGTAGCCAGGAAGGGAGCAGTGATGATCGTTCTTCACTTGTTTGTGATGCAGAGAACGTTAAACTAATTGAAGGTACTAGCAGGAACCAGGAAGGTTTATCATGTAAGGAACAAAACACTGAAAGTGCCAGTGGTAAGGACACAAATATAATAGAGTGCAATGAAAAAGAAGAAAATTTAGAAAAGGGAGATACAAAGAAAGAGTCGGTAGTGAAGGCTTCTAGTGATAGGCATATTCCTCTTTCTCCTGGGAATACAAATGTTGTTTCAAGTGAGCTGGAAAATAAAGCTTTTGTTTCAAAATCTGATTCACTTCTAGAAATTTCAAGAGGCAATATCTTAATGTCTAGTTCATCCATTAACCCTAATGTTGAAGCTAAGGATAATACTCCAGCAAGTAAAGAGTGCTCACAGGATCTCTCTTCAGAAGGAAGTTCAGTTGAAACTGTTTCTTGTTTACATACAGATATAAATGGTACTTCAGTGGATAAATTGTCAGGTCATAACATACTGAATGAAGAAAGCGCACTTAGCACATGTTCTGAGGAATTTCAAGAAACTAAGAGAAAAGTATCTGGAAACATAATTAAAGAGTTTCCAGATATAAATTCGTCACATAGCAAGGACAGCAAGCAAGGTGAAATGCCTCAAAAGAAGGGACTGAAGGAATCATTTAATACGAAACTGGAACAGTTCCATTCTTCATTATCACCTCAGAGTGATTTCAGAAACAGTGACAGTAATTATTACATAAAAAGTAGTGATGCAAAGAGCACTGCCCTTTCAAATAGCTTAGAGTCAGATATGAGCAGAACAGTATGTAGGAAAACTCTAGAAAGCAAAGAAATTCAAGACATTCATGTTGAAACATCAACTGGGGACTGTCTGCCTCAATCAGTACTGGTTACAAAACCTGACGTGAATGTTACGGAACCTTTGATTAGGACTTCAGATTTTTTGTTAGGGGGAAAGCATGATGGTCCTGTAAAAACACAGACTGGACATAATATTCAGAATGAAGGTAAATTGTGCAAGGAATTGGTCCATGAAGATCATGCAAACAACATTAAAATTCCACCAGAGGAATCAGATGATAAAGGGAAACTAGGAAATAAAAAGAAACCTGAGTATGAAATAGGAACAGTCAGGCAAGAGAAGAGTACAGGTCAGTCACTTTTACTGTCGTTTAAATCACAAGATGTAGCTAAAACTCCTCATCAGGCATCCTACAACAGAGAACAAAACACAGAGGATATATTAAACACCAGTGCTGAAGTGGATAGTCCAGAGGTGAGAGATGTGGCACAATCTAATTCACACAAAGTGACCGGAAGTTTTACAAAATCCCTTGGCTTGTCTGAATATAGGACAGAATACCTAAAATCAAGTGGCATGCCGTCTGTTCCCCTGTCATTAGAAAAAAAGCCAGAATGTACCAAAGCAGCAGAACCATCACTTGTTAGTAGTTTGTTTTCGGCGGTTCCTGTATCAGATACTCTGTATGTGAAACAGGACAGAGGCACAGAGTCAGACAAAACAAAGTTAGAACTCAACAAAACCAGTGAAGCACCCTTGCCTGTAACAAAAAGGATTCTTCAACAGGCAGCTAATATCATAATATCTTCAGATAGTTATGCAGCATCTCCAGATTCGGTTAAGGCAGAGACACCTGTAAAAGTTCCTCCCACAAAGACCCCACCAAAACTTTGGAGCATAGAAACCATATGTGCTCCTGATCAGAAATCCAAAGAGCCAATTTGCAATTCTCAAAGTGAAGTTTTAAGTAGCAATATTGGTTCAACTTTGAAATATGTTGATGTACATTGCTCACAGAAACCACAAGTGTCAAGCCGTACCACAAAACCCAAATGGTCACTTGGTGTTCAAGTTATACCGAAATCTAGAAATGACGGTAGTGGTCCTAAGAGGACGTCGAGATGGGATGTTGGTAAACCTAGTGATAACAAGGCAGAAGCAAGTGGTGGAATTAATAGTGGGGAAAATAAGTCTCAGATTTCAGGAGAAACATACGCCTTGACAAAGGAAGGTAGTCAGAAGGATACCGATCTGAGAAAGGTTCAGAATTCAGATGTTCCAAGTGTAGATTCCTGTTCCACTGCAAAACCATTTATTGTAGATGAATTTGATAAAGGGAAGGAAAGTAATGATATACATGACAAGATAGTGGAACATACCTGTTCTTCATCTGAAAGCTCCTCAAGTACTTTGACCAGCTCTATGTTAGTGGAGAAGGGAGTCTGTGAAAAAGAGCCTACACCAGGCAGTCAGAATGTAGGAAATTCAAGTATTGATTCTGTAGAGAAATCTGCCTCAGACACTGGAAGCCCACTTTTCTCCAGTAAGAGGATAGATTCGGAACTGGATGTTGGGTCAGCTAAAGTGTTTGGTAAATGTATGAGTGTAGAATATAAGGGGCATAGTGAGAAAGATCAGAAAGTGTATGCTACATTATCTGGTAAAGCAACAAAACTTGAACTTCCTGTTCATGCTGAAAATGTTGAGAAGCATAGCAGTTTTTCAGTCCAGAAGGCAGCTAGTGTCAAACATGAAGTCACTGAAACCTCTTCAGATTCATCCCCAGCAAAATTACCAACAACATTAAATGAGCCAGTTGATTACAGTCCACAGAGGAAGTTAGGTACATCAGAAAGGACTGATACTCATACTGCAATTTTTTCAAGCCAGGGTACTGTTGAAAAAGAGAGAAGACCTGTGGAGCAGTTATTTTTGGGTCTTGGGTCCTCACAGTTATCAGACAAAAAAACTGAAACAACAACAGATAAAGTGATGGTATCCGTGATGGCTGATAAGTCATCTCCAAAGGCTGAAGCAAATGTTAACAGCAACACTGAGAAAACCGTTGATCGTGCTAAATCTACTGAACTTAACATGGAAAAGAAGGTGGTTCAGGGATGTATTGGCTCATCTGTTTTAAAAGAAAAGGCTGTGAGTACCAATAAAGAGGATGGTAAACCTGTAGATGTTACTTCTGAAAGAAATATTTCAAAGGTTATTGATTTTTTAACTAAGAAAACTATTGGAAAAACTGTGGATAAATTTAGTGAAAGAACTGTCAAAAAATCTGTGGATATTACTGCAGACACGTCTGTTAGAAATCCAGTGAATGTCACCACTGAAAAAGGCATTTCCAAAGTTACAGAAGTTTTAACAGAAAAGCATGCCAGAACACAAGAAGGTACAGCTGCAGAAAAAAATTTTGGTAAACCTGTGGATACCATTGCTATCAGTAAAACAGTAGATGAAGTTTTCAACAAATGTGTTCAACAGACAGAGGATGTTGTATCTGAAAAAACAGCTAGGAAAGCTGTAAATTTTGTGTCTGATGAAGCTGTTGAGCCATCTGTTGGTGTCATGACAGCCAAAACTGTTGAAAAGTCTGACATTGATGACTTTAATGAAGCTCATTATAAATCTTTGCCCATATCAACAGACATAATTGTTGGAAGAGATGTTATTATGAATGATAAAGTTGCTGATAAATTTGTGGATTTTCCAGTGAACAGAACAGTTGAGAAAACTGATGATGTTAGGAAGGAAGACGGTGCCAAGATCGTTCCTATAAGGAAAACCTTTGGAGAGGTTACAGACAATATTGCCATGAAACCAGCAGGTGGTTCAACTGACCATACTGTTCAACACATTGTGGCTCTCCCCACAAGCAAAATTAGTGAACCAGTAGCCGACATTGAAACTTATGAATCAGTTGTACCAACTCCTTCACCAGAACAGGATTTTAAAACATACATAGGTACGGGAGCGGACAAACCTACTACAAAAACTCTGTATGATGGTACATGCACAACTGGTGCAAATAGTTCGAATACTAGTGAAGATAAAAGTGTTAAAGAAGAAACATATATTAATGCAGAGAAGGCTGTTATGAAAGGTGCAGACAAAATTATTAAACAGACTGTGGATGTCAGTGAAGTCAGGACTAGTATAAAATCTGTGGCTGTTATTGGGAACAAAGTTGTTGAAAAACAGGAAGATGGTTTTGCAAACAAAATTGTTCCAATACCTGTAGATTTTACTTCAGACAAAGATGTAGAAAAACCCCTATATTTTGATTCAGATAAATTTCAAACTGTGAGTGACAAACCTGTTGTTCATGCAACTGATCAGAGTACCGTTAAGTCTGCAGATAAGAACATAAATAAAACTGTTAGTGAAGCTGCCAAACCATGTAGTAGCTCAACAGGAGTTACTGAGAAAACTGTTGGTAAAGGTACTGTAAGTACTAACAAAACTGGTGGTGCTGTTATTAAATCCACTGATAAAATTGATGGCATGTCTGTTGTAAGTTTTGAGAAGCCTGGGATTAAAGAGGTTGAAGTAACTCATAATTGTACTGGACAAGATACTGAAGACATTGCAAAAACTGTTGACAGACTGGTTGAAACATGTGGCATGGTTGAGAGGCAGACTTTGAAAATGAGTGATAAAAGTAATGACAGAACTACAGGCATGGCTGAAAAGACTGTAGGTGAAGAAGCTGATAGAAGAGTTCGTAAATTTGTTGAAACCACTGACAGTTGTATGCATGTTAGTATGGATTCAGTTACAAGTAATACTGACAGCAAGGCATCTTTCATTAAAACTGACCAGTCGGTTGGAAAAGTTGGGGATGAGACTAATAGAAAGACCGTGGAGAATACAACTAACAAAGTGGATGAAAAAACTGTAGATATTTGTGTTATTGAAACTGCAGAGCCATGTTTGAATGATTGTACTATGAGGTCTGGCATTAAGTGTGTGAATGTTTCCTCTGATAAAGACGTTGCAAAAGCTGTGGCTGATGTGGACAGAGCTGTTGGGAAAGACAGTGGTAAAAATGATAACAAAACCACTGAAAAATCTTTGAATCTAATTACAAATGAACCTGCTGGAAATACTGCAAGTGTAACTGCTGGTCATTATATAGTGAAAGTTTTGGATGCTAATGCTGATAAATCTAGTGGGAAAGTTGATGATTTATCAGTCACAACTCTTGTAAAAACTACAGATGTAACAGATTACAGCATTGCTGAAAAATCTGTTTTGAGTGATAACAGAACTTGCACACAAGATATGGATATCACAGCTGCTCAGGCCTCAGAGCAAAAGATTGATGTTACTACTGACAGAATGTGTAGGAGTACTGTGGATGTAAGTTTGGACAAACCATCTGATAACCTAGTGGGGACAGCTGACAGCGATGCTGTCACAGACAAGAATGCCGCAAAAACTGCGGATAAAGATACAACTGTTGGTAACAATGTTGAGAAAGCTTCACACATCACAAATACAGCAACAGGAAAGGGTACAATTATAACTTTTGACAAAGAAGCTGAAAAGTCTCTTACCATTGCAAAAACAGGTGGAAAATTTGAGTGCGTTGAAAAAGTGGAAGATTCTTCTATCAAAAAGATTGTTGAAAAAAGCTCATGTGGTAGCATGGATGCACCACCACTCAAGAAGGCCATTACAGACATTCCTCATGAGAAATTCACCATGAAGACAACAGAAGAGAATTTTAGAAATGATATGTCAACTTCTATTGGTCTGAAACCTTTGCTGATGCAAGGCAGGGGAAGCTCAGGTACTGTTCGAGGTAAACTTCTTCATCAAGGATCTGGGAGAGGCCGAAGGAAGTCTGTGGAGAATATCACAATGGGTATCATGATGAGCAAACTAGCTGGAAAAACTGGACTGGATTCACAGGCAAAATTTACAGTCCCATTGTTAACTGACATCAGTGTACATGACAGAATTACAGACATTCAGCATTCTGAAAAGCAAGAGAATGAGCTTAAAGTTGTCCCAGAGAGTCCCAAACCTGAATGTGAGCTACCTGTAAAATCAGAACCTGTTGCCAAAGTAAGAACTGGTTTTATTACATTAACACCAATAGAAAAATTACTGGAAAAGCCACCTGTCAAATTTCAGGATTCAGAAGTGAAAGGACGGTCATTACCACTGTCAAAGTCACCAGAAAAATCCTTATATCCAATTAGTGAGTCGGAAAGTTCAATGGATGCAACAGTAAAGAAGAGTATACCAGCCTTAGATGTGACACCAGTTGTGAAACAGTCGTTAGAAAAGAAATTACATTCTCTTCCAGGAGTTGTTCAAGCGTTGAAAAAGTCAGAGAGTTCATTTGATGTTTTTGTTCCAGATACACAAAGAGTAAGATCAGATACAGATCGTACTGAAGAGAAAAGGCTAACTGCTCAGAAGGATCCTGTGGTTCAAGGAAGTAGAAAGAGCAGTAGCAAATCAGGTGAATTGAAGGACAAGCCTGAAAGCAGTACAGAGTCACAGAAAGAAAGTCTTCATCCTTTAGTCCAGTACAGTGAAAAGTTGCAAACTTCAAATAGAGATGTAAGTGTAACAGAAGTGTCATCCGTACAGGTGAGTCCTGCATCACATATGGAGAAGAAAATGAAAGATGTTGCAGTAAGCAGTACATCACCCCTAAAATCTCAGGTAACTTACAGCAAAGTTTCTGATGTAGGATGTAAGCAATTTCAAAATAAAGAAGAAGAAACAAAATCTGGAAGTACACATGCTCAAAAGTCGGTTTCAGAAGAGAGAAAAGTTGATGACAAAGTGGTAACATCTGCTGTAAAAGAGACATCTTGTAGAAATGTTACAAGTAACGCTGATGAGGTAAAGGGAAGCATTACACCAAATGTTTTTCCAGTGGTCAGTGACAGTACGCAACCAGACGAGTCATTGCAAGAGGAGAAGTCAGGAGCTAGCCAAGCTATTTCTGGCCTGAAGGATACTAAAAGTGAAACAGCATTATCAATTAAAAGAACAGAAAACACTGAGACAGAAATTAGTTCAAAGCGGGTTATGAGGAAAGATTGTTCCAAAACACCTGAAGTGAAATCACCTTTGTCAGCAAAGATGAAGGCAGAAGATAGGAAATCACCCAAATCAGAGGATACAAGTGTAGCAAAAGAGGTGATACCAAAAAAGGAATTAGAAATTAATACTGGACTTAGTATACAGAATCTTACTTTTGATTACACACCTCCGAAAATTGATGAGAAAGAAGTTTTTAGTGTTAAAACAAGGAAACAAACTCGGCAACATGGGAAGATGGTTGCAAAACAACCATCTGCAGAGAAACCTAAGAAGGGGAACAAAACTTCAAAATCCACGTCCTTGGATTCCTCAAAACAAGAGGATGAGGTATTATACATTGCCGAGAAAGATCCACTGGGAGGAGCAAATGATGATGCTCATTTCACAAGATCTAGGAGGACAAGGTCAAGTACTGCTTTATTGGCTGCAACTGTCAAACCACAGCCACCATCTAAGAAAGTGAGCAAACCTGAAATTCACACCGACACATCAGTAAAAAAAGGAAAATCAGTCGGACAGAAACGTAGGAATAGCCGCAGACTAGATTCCTATTCTGATGAAGAAGAAATTGCTGCAGAAGGACAAAGGAAACGAGGTTTGGCAGAAGCAGACAGTGCCGAAGATGCTGGTGGCAAAAGGCGAAAGCTCAGAAGCAAACGTACACCTGACATGCAATTGCGACACAGTGTTGAGAAGCAGAAACTTCTGGAGGGTGGATACAGTAGTAGTGATGATGATCGTGGTGGTGATATGCTAGTCGGTTTGGAAGGAGAATCGACAGATGAATCACAGCTGACATCAGCAGCTGGTGAAATAACACCTCGTGGTAGGGGAAGACCACCAGGCCGTGCACGTGGTAGAGGAAGGGGACGTGGTAGAGGCAGGGGAGCATTTACTTCGCGGACTACTACTGACAGCCCTGCTGTTAGCAGTGATGCCCCTTCTGACATAAGCCGCCAAGAACCACCTCTTGTTACAGGACCTGCTGCACCAAAATCTGTCCCAAAGAAAAGTAAGTCTTGCTCCTTGTGCAGTATTGTCTAATGACGAAAGACTTGGACATGAATATGTATTTTAATGATGATAGGCTTGATGTAGTAACAACAGTTTCGTTGTTGAAAATTGATGAGATAATTCACAATATGCTAAAGTGATTGTGTACATGATTATCTTACATGATAAAGTCAGTCAGTTTCAGGGGTATCATGAAACTTCCTTTAATGTACCTCATTTTAATTAATTCCAGAGTCTCACATTAATAATATCATAATTTCTTCAGAATTGTGCTCAGACCCATTATTCTTCAGAGAAAATGTAAAGGAGGGTTTCAATGTATTTAAATTGTTAAATATTATGTGTCAGGCAGATTTTATATGCATATTCCTCTTGCTGTAATCCCATACAATTCTTATTATTAGTCTCAGAAAATATTATTGTTTTTCCTGGTCATTAAAGTTTGAGTTTTGTATGGATATTCTTTTCTGAGGACACAAAAGACTGAGGTAATAAGTAAATTTTCCACTGCATTGTGTGGTAGTGAAATGTGTGACCCCACAGAATCAACATAGATGGGAAGCTGTAGAAAAGAAAATTCTACTGGAAAACATTTCATACTGAGGTGCATAATGAAGGAAATTATGTAATAAATAGCTTCATGATTTGTGTTTTCGTCTTAGTATAATTATAATTGTCAAAAGTGTTACACTTAACTGACATAGAACTTTAGTGTGGGATATAAGGAACTTATGCAAAGCTTTGGTTGGAAGAATTTGTGAAAAGTAGCAGCATGTAAGAACGAAACAGATGGAAGGATTGTGTTAAGCAGATTGCCTGTGTCATGTGACATGGAGGTTTGAGCATAATTGTACCATAAATATGGGCACAATAGGGGTGCCAGGTTGGTTCCTAACAGAGAGTATGGGGAGGGATCAGTGGTGGTCTGGCTGAAGAGTGTTTTCTGGTTTACTGCTTATCTGAGTTATCACATTTGCAGACTATTTCTGTTCTGAAACTACTGGTGATCATACAGAATAACCCAACTAGTAACCACATATTGAATTGTAACTGACAGGCAGTATGACAATGCTTATTGAGAAGTCTGTATTTTAGTGGAGGGACTTAGCTACCATTGGTCACTTAGTAGTCTGTTGTTTAATTTCCATCATGGTAATATTATTTTAATGTATTGTATGTGGAATCCAGCTTCCTCAGGGTCTCTCATAAGTTGGCAGTGGTGCACTGTGGATACAGAATGACACATTGCTGTCCTGAAGAGCAGAATTGCTACATCTCTATGGAATGAGCAATAGGATGTATCAGGCATTTTCATTGGAATGTGTGATGGACAGATGATAGACTGTGGTGATGTAAATATGATTGAACTGGCTGAGAATAAGATTCACTTGTTGACTGGGTCCATGGAACAACATCATCCTTGAGAAGCTGGTAGTCACTCGGCTGGTCAAGAAATATTGCATATTTTGTGGAATTATGTGGTTCATTACTGTGTTTACAAGAGTCCACTGCCAAATGAATCCAGTCTATTCCTCAAACTCTATTCGTTTATGATCCACCTCAATGTTATTTTTCAGTCCTAAGGTTTCTGATGTTGCTCCTTCCCTTGCCAGGTGAAAATGTGTATTCATTCATGTACGTGTCCTGCCCATTTCATCTTCCTTCATTCAGTGACTGTTGAAAGGCAGAAATATGAAGCTCCTCAGTGTGCGTTTGTCTCAATCCTTCTGTTAGCTGCACTTATCTCTCTTCATAGGTGTAAGTAGTCTTTCAGCACCATGTTCTCATACACCCTCAGCCTGTGTTCTTATGCTGCTGTATAAAGCAGCATGCAAACTTATGGCATTACTTTAATCTTGGGGTTTTTATATACAAGATGGAAAGTTTAGTATGTAATATTACACTAGCAGTTCCTATTGAGAGAGGTCTTGTTCTCTTTAGTAACAGGTGCTAGGACTTGTAGTACTTAGTGTTTAATGTAGAATTTGAATTTTTTTTTAAGTGAGACATCCCTGTTGTGTTGGATATAAGCTAAAATATGTATATATATATAATATAGTCATAAAAAAAGCTCCGTGGCCTTAGTCCGCACGCGAACTATACCGACAGAGCGGCTGCCGCTGGTCGGCGAAGTTAGTGACAACTTTTGCGGATAGAGGGGTGTCACACGGTCAGCGCAACAGGTCCCCACATCCGTTAATCTCTGTTTTCTAGACCTGAAGCCGCTACTTTTTTCATTCAAGTAGCTCCTCAATTGACCTCACGAGGCTGAGTGGACCCCGTTCCAGACCCACTACTACTCAGAAAATCTGGTAG
>Ga0131853_10015332_pt1 | contig 14014 bp, 10 predicted proteins | sample TergutLab28metaG_FD_92764 | JGI IMG/M metagenome (GOLD analysis project Ga0131853, IMG submission 92764) | Labiotermes labralis P1 segment gut microbial communities from Petit-Saut dam, French Guiana - Lab288 P1 (version 2) (version 2) | ecosystem: Host-associated > Arthropoda: Insects >... | reverse complement strand
GGTGGGCGAGGCGGTAGGGGTGGGGGGCGGGGGGGGGGGGGGGGGGGGGGGGGGGGGGGGGGGGGGGGGGGGGGGGGGGGGGGGGGGGGGGGGGGGATCGGCCCTTCGCTGAGACCGCTACCTGACAATACACAACGTTGACAACAGACAAAAATCTATGCCGCCGGTGGATTCGAACCCGCAATCCCAGCAAGCGAGCGGCCGCAGATCTACGCTTAGACCCCGCGGCCGCCCGCATCGGTGAATTCTCAAAGTGCGCTCAAAAAAAGGATGACGTGTGAGACCCTTTTGGATACTCACCCCTAAGTGAACCTCAGTCTGCCAAACCATGGAAAGTTTATGTTAATATAAGCTGGTTTGTCGTATGTTGCCAGAATCACTGTTAGTGAAAAATGAATTTATCTGTTTTAACGCCTAGTATTAATTCTGATGAAAGTGTACGGAAATATAGTAATCCAACGCACATAAAAAATCCCTTCGCTTACACACACATAAAAATATAATTTTGGAGAAAGGCTTTCCGTAATGACAGCCAAAAGTTCGATGTTGCTGTTTTTTCACTAAGCTTTTTGTGACACGAGCAATACGTTAGACGCTGCTTCCATTTGGCTAATGAATGACTTTCTGTGACGGCCAGTGATGGTATCTGTGACTGTTAGAGTTGGCTCCCAAGTAGCAAAATAACTGCTAATTATTACCGTATGAATTCTGGGAAACAACAGGCTGTCATAAGAATGTCCCCGTTAAAACGTTTGTGATTTGCAGGTATTAAATTTGAGATCAGGCGACTTAAATCGAATGGATTGTGTCTGAACGAACTGCTGTCAGTATTTGTGGTTTCACGAGTCGAAAATGTAGACTTTGTTACCTGCAATTTAAAATTGCTGATTTGAGTAAGGTCTTTCACTAAGGCCGTGAAGTTCATTAAAATTGACACTGTTTTTCTGCATTTCATGAAGAGCAGATTTGTGGAGAGAAGGAAACTGTCAACTACACTCACACGGAAAACGTTGCACTTTAAGCAAGTTAGCAGAATAAAAATGACTGATAATTTTAATAATGTTGTGAGGGTTAAATGGAAGGACCACGACAAAAATGTGTGCATCTACAAAAGCAAGTGGTTAGAAAATGAATGAAAACTGTAACGGTGATTTGGAGTAATTCACTCAGTTCTTCAGAGCGGGATTTTTGCTGTTTTGTTTACCACGTTAGTCTGTATGTTCTTGATTTCAGACTCAGATCGGTTGTTGCGCAACTGATCACACTAGAGATACCGTACTGCAAATATTTGTAAAGAGACTCTTCATTGTGTTTCTTCTTTGAAGATTTGCCGTCTTCTGGATTTTGGCGCAGTGTCATTGGGTATCTGCGACCATTTCGAGAGAGCCTAGTGCCTTCATCTTTAGGCTCAGACAGTCCGAGATAACTCTGAATATGAAGTCACTACGATCTTTCGAAACGTCGGCAACTTTTCACCCAACGGCTCGGCGTAACATCCCGGAAGACTTGAATCTTCAGCAACACCGCCCTTAAAACGATTAATTAAAAACAGGGAAAATTTTGTCTTCACATTTTTTATGTACTGTGACAATGCCAAACCATATGCCACATTGGTAAATTCATAATGAGTGTGGTTTCGCTCATCACAGATCTAAATAATACAAGGTATTGTACCAGCAGTCAACCATACAGTTATGGAACTGTTTATAAACAATGGCCAGCAAACGACAGGTTGCTGAAATGCATACACGGGGAAGTTCTGGAAGATAGTCTGCTCTGTTTAAAGTACTGTCACAGTTTTCAAGTGGAGGGTCTTGCGGAAACCAGGAAAAGCTCCGTTAAAAACAGGTGGATTCGTTGTCAAAACACTGTCAGGGTTCTCCCAGGTATAAAGGAAGGGACCAATTGAATGTATGCATATGCCCACGTAACTGAAGGTTAGATTGCTATCTTCAGTTACAAAAATCATATTACGGATTTCTGGAATGTGACACCGGATAATTCGCATGGATATGTACTGTCATTTCTGAGGAACCTGCTATCTCCATCTTCGAGTTTTCTATCCTCAAGATGGGTGCAGCTGGTTTCTCTGATGCATTAGTACATCTCTGTCAACTCACATGATGCCATGTCTTTGAAGAATTGCTCACCACCATAAAAATCTCAAACTTCACTTCCAGTATTCCATATTCATTTCTGCAGAAGTGTATACTGGGCATATTTGAAAGTCAGCAAAACTTAACAGTGTCTGAGCTTAGGAGGGGTGTTTGAGTCTCATTTTGTTTTGCTTTCAATTAAAAAACCCAAAAGAGTTCTTATGTTAATTAGACATTATGTAAAACAGAGGAACTGAAAACTGCTTTTGGGATGTTAAATTCCATTTTTTAATGAATATTCACTACTCATCAAATGAAGATTTAAGAAACCATATTGATTAGAATGTCCATTTCATTTACTGTACTGTTTGCATGTATGTCTTTTTTCATTGTTATTGACTGGAAAATAAGTACTTATGCAAGTTAAGTGCAAGTAATTATAACAGAGCATATGTAGAGCTTTCCCAAGCCTGGAATGTTTCTTGTGGCATGTTCTGCACTATCTTCTGCATGTGTTAGTATTCAGGCTTCAGTGCTTTATGTTCATTATCATTCCACCGTCATTTACAACTTTACATCATGGCAGAAACAGCTGATACACTACCACACGCAGCGTTCCAAGATGCTACACATTTAACCATGTCCAAACAGGTATGAATTTAACTCAACATTAAAGAAAACATTTACCACCAACTTTATTGTCAACTGTTTCTTCATCATTCATACTTTCACATTTTAATAATTTTAACTGAAATTTCTAAAGGAAAAGGTAATTGTTATACTAAAATCTAAGAGTTTCTATACACTTGTGAGTGTGTAAATGATAAATATATATCATACATGTCATTATGAAATATTCCTAAAGACAACTTACACAAATTAATAAAACATTTCAGTTTTATGTTCAACAATGAGTTTCCATAGACATGTGAAGCACATTTACGCATAAAGAATATATCTAGTAGCAGAACCAAAGAGAAAGTAATAAAAAAACAAATATGTTGAGAAAAAAAGGTGGTTTGGTTTTGTTTTGTCTGTAATCAAAGCTGCTTTGGTGGAGTTTTCAGAATGAACGGTAGATGGCTGAGAGTTAAAAGCATCTATTTTTATGTCTGAAGTGTATAAGTGATTGTTGAGACACAACCTTTATTGAATTTTATGTTGTTAGAAGCTAATTCTCCAGGTGTTAGACATATCACAACTTCCATTGTTAAAGATATGGGGCATCTGTAATCTGTTGACACTTTCAAGCAAAAGTTATTTTTAAGTAACATATTTCCATCACCCAGTAATGGAATGTTGTTCAGATATTTTTAGAACCATTTCTTGCACATTCTGATGCAACAAACACTGTTAATTTTTTATATAGATTTGGAATGTTATATATAAAGTTGGTACAATTTAAATTACTGCCTGTATTAGTAACTACAGTGACATACCACTCAGTAAGAACTGCATTGAATTGAATTGAATTGAATTGAATTATGATAAAATGAAATATGAGTCCATGATAACAGTTACCACCCTTGTCAGTATGAACATTTTAATCTGGAATTTCAGCCCGTCTCTCTTTCTTTGTTCAAGCACTGTCAAGAAGAAGTTTTGTAGCTACTTTCAAGTGAGGGTGATATATGTCTTGCAATATGAACCCCATGCTTGTACAATGGCATGTGGATAGTATGCCACACTGGCTGAAGGTTAAATTTCTTAGCCAGATCATGTAATATTTTAAATATCATAGAGTGACAATCACTAATACACTTTTTAAGCACAACGTCTTTCAATATAACTCAAAATTAAGTAGACCAAGTTAATAACAGCCACATTTTCAGCTTTGGCAGGCAGGTTTTTTTTTTGTTTTGTTTTGTTGTGCTTGTTAGTGTTTTCCTGTTTCCCAACCCAACACGAGCGCCATGTTGTTTCACATGTGTGTGGTGAGGAGCTGTGCCTTGTCTCACTCTGCAGGCCCAAAAGCGTGCCTAGTTCACCCATGGTCAAACGAGCATTTACTCGCCTTGGCAACCTGACAGCTGGCTGGGGCCGATCCATACGCAAGCAGCACTCCCAGCTCACTGCTGACGACAAGAAGAAGTGGTCCTCCTCACAAGACTGTTCGAGTGAGCTGCCTAGAATTAAGTAGCTTTACCTTCTCAGGACTTGGCTGTCAGACTGTTTAAAAACACTAAAATTCCTTTATGATCACTTTAAAACTGAAGACCATTGGTAGTATGGAATCTCAAGGTTTAACACTGTTAGTCGGAACTCTGAAAGTTATGCTAATTTGTGTCATTCTGATGCATTATATTAATACTTTCTCTTTCCCTTAGTAATTGTACAGAACAGAGCTGCACTCAAGAAATTCCTCATCTTACATGGCTCCTAAAGATTCACTACCCTGTCAACAAAGAGCCACAGATTCTTCCTGTGCTGAGTCACTTCAATTCATTCTATACCATTCCACCTTATTTTTTGAACAATTTTTATGTGATCCATCTATGCCAGTGACTTCTAAGTGATCTTTTTCTTTCAGGTTTACTCATCAAACTGATACGTCTATTTCTCATATATCCCATCTATATATTCTGTTACATGCTGTTTGTGATGGTAAGAATAATTTAGCCCCTTACCCAGCACAGAAGCAGGATGATAATCTGTCAGCAATATATTTACAGCTACCCTGCTTGTCTGGTGACCATCTCCAGGGACCTGTCAGATGTAACCAATTCCCTTGCATTTATCTTAATTTTGCCCCCCCCCCCCTTTCCACTTAACATGCTTTTCTATGCAAATTTAAATTTCTCCTTTGCCATATGTATGTCACTTCCATATTTCATTAACAATACTGCTATTTAATTAGTCTACATAAACATAGAGAGTTTCTGACATTTTTTTACTCCTATAAGAGTGTACTGCATGTTCAGTAATCCATCCTGTAGAATCTAACTGTCTCTCAGATTTACTAACCATGGCTGTAGGTTTGAATGGATGTAGATGTCCGGTCGGGAACAACAGGTTTATCCCGAAGGAATATTTACGGCGTCGTGTTTGGACATCCATGAAACCGCTCTCTTAGATGAGAGTTTAATCCACATGTATGTGGTGTCTAGTCATTAGGTTATTTGGTCCATCCCTTTGGCTTTCAGGGCACTGATGTAGACAGATGTTCTGTGTTCACTTATCTGTAGTTTTACAAATTGCGTAACAATTGTGGTTTTCGCCAATAAAGAATTCTGCATTTTCACGGTTCTCTAATACAAATATCTGAAATAATTTCTTACCGCCATTTTAAAGTATATTTCATGAAGGTTGGACGTGCGCCAAACTGCAAGCACGAAGACACGAACTAACTCCTGCCGATATCAGAGTTCTCTCACTCATGCTCAACCAGCCCCAGGCATCGCTATACCTAAGGCCTGCTTTGCGTTCTAGAGTTTTATATCTCGAATCTGGCTGTTCCCACTTTGGCCCCGGAACCTCTAAATCGCGTGCAGAAGCCTTGTCATTCCGTCGGTGTTTTACTTCCACCAGTTGACCCATTGCCCTCACCCACCATTTCACATCTTAAAGGACAAGCTGCAACGGGACAACAGAAGTTGCGGGATTTTTCCTCCAATGCCTTGGTCACGAAGTGTGCCGCCAGTCTGGTGCCTGCAATATATGAACTTCATGTGTTTTTCAAACCTTTGAGTTCAAAATGCTACACACTTCCTTTTAAGTGATCCCATTATAGGCCCGGTGTGGCCCAGTGGGTGGGTAGAGGTATAGCTCTACTCTTCCATGACCGCGGCACTAGAACGGGATGAGTGGTCATCAGCACGCCCCGGGCGCACTTTACCCCTGGGAAAGAGCCGGTACCCATTTTACAGGAGGCTGGGTGGGCTCCAGGGCCGGTCTGGACGGGCAGAAAATGTCGTCCCCACCGGGATTCGATCCCGGACCGTCCAGCCCATAGTCAGTCGCTATACCGACTGAGCTACCCGGCCCACACACACTTTCTTCACACCTTGATTAATAGAGAGAAGTGATCCCAAATCAAGTGCCCAAATCTCACCTTCCTCATAATTAGCATAAACTGGATAAGTGTGGAAGCCTCCAGTTTAGGGCCCCATTTTTGGCAACTCTGTACGAAGGTAGAACTTTGTTCCGTAGCCGGTTACAAGACATTCTGCTCCACATGCAGCTCTGACAGAGCTAGCCATAGGCTGAATGAACTGATTTGACGCAACCAGGCCCCGTTCTCATGGTGGATTTGCACATATGTAATTTTTAAAAATACACAGTGTGATACCACACAAAGCTCTTGTACTGACTTTATATTTAAAGTGTGAGAAGATCATGAAAGATTTCACCGAACAAACAGGGAGAAAAATGTAATTATGTTTGTTCTAATTATTTTGAAATTAAATAAAATATGCCTTTGACAAATTGCTTGATTACAAGTAAATAAAAAATTAAGCAGTGTAAGTTTTTATCGAAACTTATGTTTATATACCAAAAAGTTTAGTCCTTTTTTGGTTGTGCACATTAACTTGTAGGGGCCACAAGGATACAATTGGGCTCTGTGTTTGCTAATGCCGACACTGGCTTAGAAACATATTATGCGAGGTTTGAGGTTCTGACAGCAGTGATGCTGAAGATCCACGTCCTCTGGGATGTATGCCTTGTCAGTTGACAAGTACCTAGGTAACCATTTATCACATGATGTGTTACAAAGACCCCAGCAAACCTGAAATTAAATGAGAATCAGTATTAAAGTTTCTCAAGAAAAAAGCAATGTCTACTTAATGTCTGTACTAGCATACAGTTCCTGTTACTATTGCTTGCCAAAGAAAAGAAAGCCTCAAAAAGCTGCATATACTGAATTAAAATAAATACTGTATTAAAATATATTTCTGGCTGAATGAAAATGTCAGTTCCTGTAACACTTCGATTGTTCATCTGTTAACTAGTTATAAGAAAATGGTTATTCTCTTATTGTAAGTCAGCATAACCACACAATATGATCTGTGATCACATCTACTACTGACAATTCCATGACCCATATGCTGAGTATTATTGCTATATAGCCTGAGCTATTGAAGATGTCATGAAATAAACAAAGAATTAAACAAACACCCCTGATTCAACCCAGCATTAGGTCTACATTCAGTGAATAATAGGCATTTATTTGTTAAGCCCATTTTGCTTTGTACAAAGCATTTCAGTATTAGAATGTAGTATGGTGGCCTTCAACAGAGTTGTGTAGAGAATTCATTAAGCACTGTTTATTTTTTTGCAAAATAGTCGTTGATATTTTGGGCAATGATTGTTGCTAGATTGTCTGACAGCCATAAAGTGAGATCCAAATAACTAAATCTGTTCTGTTTAAGGTTTTATGTAGTTAAATGATAAACCTTGATGCCATCTCCTTGTGGCTACAAGTTTTATGAATTTTCTTGATCTTCATCTTAAGGAAATATTAAGCCATATCAGGTAATTTCTCCTGAACAGTGCAAAAATAAAACTATGATACAAATAATTAGCACAGAAACTTGGTATCAAATCCATTGTTAACACTTTCACTGTTGTGGATGAAAATATGATGTCATATATTACAGTCTTCTGATACTCAGGATGCTACTAAATTTCTGAAACTAATATGTGTGTGTGTGTGTGTGTGTGTGTGTGAGTGTGAGAGAGAGAGAGAGAGAGAGAGAGAGAGTACACACACACACAAAATTACAAAAATTAATCCTATAATTTATAGATAGAAGTGTTTCACTACCTATTCAGATGTAGAACAGAACATGTTTAACAGACTTCTTTAATTAATGAGTTCAGTACAAATTTCATTTTAAGGTTATAACAAATGCATTCTTAAACGTACAGTGGCAAATTCTGACATCCTGCTGAATATTGTCCTTTACATTGCCAATTTATATATTTTGCATCACTGACAGTGAAAGGGTGTGACAGATTGGTCACTGGTAAAGATAACAACCCAAAGAAACATGGAATAAGGAAGGTAATTAAAAATGTTTGTGCTTTAACAGACGCATAAACAGGGCTGGGCTTAAGCATTCTGTGGCCCTTAAGCTGTAACATTTAAGAGGCCTCTCCCACTCTACTGTATTTTAGGTTTGACAGTTCTTCAGGCTTGCAGAATGGTACGTATAAAGTATTACATTACATCCATATATTTTTATTAATTGCTTAAGTGATGATGGTAATAAGAACACAAAAGAAGTAACAGTGTATAGTATTTGTATTTAGGATAAATGAAAACATAAAACAACTGCAACTAGTGGATCATAATAACAATAATTAATATTTTGTATTGTGATTTTCATGATTTATGAATGCATTCAATTTTTTTTTAGTGCAGCGGCCTGACTAAGGCCCCTTGTAATATGAGGCCTTAAGCTGTAGTTTGTCTAACTTATACATAAATCTGGCCCTGCAATATAACCCTCATGCACCTTTTTACACTTCATGCCATGTCTCTGTCTTTGTCAGCCTAGAGATGCAGACTGGTCAGTCATACAATAGAATTCTTCAAATCAAGCTTAGCACACTGAAAACTAGACATTCTCTTGCTGGTAAAGATTATGATCATGGTGATCTGGGATGTGACACCATGCAGTTTAATGAACAGGTACCATCATTGGTACTAATTTCAAAGGATTCCGTTGCCTCCTTCTTCAGGGTAGAAGTGGCATTCTACCTCATGACTGTAGACAAGTGTTAACGTTATAGAGGCACCTATTGCCTCTACAGTGTTGGTTCTATCGACCAGTCTGCATGAGTATCAGCTGCCACTTTTCTTCCCTGAAGGTTGAAGCAACATATTTATCTTGAGCATTTGAACATATCTAATGGAGGTAATCAACAAAATAATTCAAGAAATGGAAGAACTAACTAATGATGTAGGTCTGAAGATAAGTGTAGACAAAACGAAATTCATGAATACTTCAAAACACAAACACAAATATATACAACTGAAAGTCCAGAACATCAATTAAGAAGAATATCAAGAAATATCAGAATTTAAATATTTGGTGTCATTGTTTACTTATGATTAGGATTGTGGAAGAGGTTTCCAGCAAGAATAACAGCAGGGAATCTATCTTATCAGGCTCTCTAAAAAATTACAAAGACTATATATATATATATATATCACAAGACACAAAATTAAAAATATGTACTACAACAGTTAAACCTCTAGTGCTATATGATTGTGAAACATGGGCAATGACACAGCAAAAGAAATGATCCCAAAATATGAGAGTGAAAAAACACTCAGAAAGATGGCCCATTGAAAGACCAAAATAGCTGTAGAATCTGAACCAATGATGAATTGTAGTTTATGTATAGAAAACCAAATACTTTAACAACAATAAAAATAAAGGACAAGAATGGGCTGGTCATCTGGTAAGAATGTCTGCTGATAGGATGGGGAAACCAGATAGAAAAAGAAAACCGGAAGACCATAGGGTGGTTAGACTGTAGTGAGAATGATCTGAAGCTGACAGGTGTCCAGAGATTGAGGAAGAAAGTTGAAGACAGATCTGTATGGGCTATCATTCTAAAGGAGACATTGGTTTGACTATAAGAACCATATGCCAATGAAAAAGAAGGAGGAGGAGGAGCAGGAGGAGGAGGAGGAGAAGAAGAAGAAGAAGAAGAAGAAGAAGAAGAAAAAGAAGAGGAAGACAAAGAGGAGGAAGAAAAGGAAGATGAAGAAAAAGAGGAAGAAGAAGAAGAAGAAGAAGGTGGAGGAGGAGGAAGAGAAGAAGGAGGAGGAGGAGGAGGAAGAGGAGGGGGAGAAGGAGAAGAAGGAGGATGATGATGATAATGATGATTGGTATCTATCTATTAGACTACATTATTTCCACTTGTTATTTCTACTCTGAGGATGGATCAGTAGGTTTCTGCGAAACACTGTTACCTATCTGCCAGACTAGTCTCACAATGTGATGATAACCCACAACACCATACTCCAAATACAGAGGAAAACTTAATGTTATGCTTTTTAAATTATGCCCCTCTCTGCCCTGACACCAAGGAATTTGTGTCATGACATGAAACATTATGATTTCAGTTTTCACTCCCACAGAAAACTCGAACAAGTTATGTGGTTCTCTCTAGGCTCCTACCTGCTGTTTACCATACCACTTCACAGTCTGTTAGATCCCAATGGCTAAACACAGATTCTGCAAACCATTTAATTACAAAACTCACCCATTCTTTTGTGACCAAACTATATGGCAGGGAAGCTACCTTTTTAATCGATGTAGCAATACATAATATAATGCTGTCTGCCTGCAGATAAGGAGGGTAAAGATAAGGACAAGGAAGGGAAATCACAGATTCCACAACTTGCAGTCCCTCGGCTCAGTGTCTGTGCTGATGCTCAGAAGGTAGACAGGGCCAAGCTTGCACAGACTGAGGTAGGTGTCTGATCATCATGGATTGTGTCAGTTTTTCTCACCCTCAGATCATTAAGAAACTCAGTACAATCACAAAATATTTTTTTTTTTTTACATTCATTGTTCCATGCATCATTATAATTGATCCAAAATAATTACCAACAAGATGACACTTATGGACACATAGGAGAACGGTTGGAATACAGCAAAAGATTACACAGTATGCCAGAGGCTGCCTGTACAGTAAAAAAGTGAACTCTTGATGATGAGCTCCCTGAAGCTCAAAACATGTAGAGTGAAGGACGACTAACCCTGAAATAAAGGATAGTCCATAAGTGTCATCTTGTTGGTAATTATTTTGGAACAAAATATTTATTCTTTAATTGTTCCAGGTTCTTAAGCATATTTCGTTTTACATCACACAAATCTAGCTTCGAAGCCTACTAAAACTGAATGCGATAATTCCGAATTAAAATTTGAAAATCTTTTGACATTTATATTTTTGTCTGCTGGTTAATGACAACTTATTGTCCAGTAGACAGAAACCATCGTTTTTGAGGAGCCTGCTATCCCCGTCTTTATAGGACCCAAACCTCAGTAACTGCTAGCAGTCCTCACAGTATCATAAGCTATAAGTCTTGGATCTTATACATAAATATCAGGCTTCATTATCTTTATATGCTGAAGTGAAAGGATTTTGCAGGGAATTTTCTTTTGGGGCCACTCCAATATTAGAAAGCCATGTTTGTTACTACAGTTGGTCTGGGTACCATAGTTTTGATACACAAGCAATATAAACTGGATGTAGTAAAGTATCGTTCTGATCATACATGGAACTCAATAGCTTAACATTGAATAGTACCTAAACAGTTATGTCTGAGTGTCAGGAGATCCTGTTGAGTGAAGAAAGTTTGGATATCACTGAAGGTAAGATTCCATTTGGACTTCGCTTATTGTCCAAGTTCTGTTCACATTCTTGAAGTAAGGACTCCTCTTTCCCATTATCATATGCAGTTTTCTACCTTGCAGTAGCTGTGTCTGGAGTCTTTGTACCATTGATCTTTCTTCATGTCCTCCCCACCTTAAGGAATACCACAGAGCCGATTTATGAAATATGCTGTTTACATGAAGAATTATTATGATGGACATATACAGAATTCTAAACTTACATAGAAATCACTGTTTCACGTTTTATGTTGCAGTAACTGAAAGCTTCACTAACAGATGAGCAAACTGAAAGTTGTAACCAATTCTGGACTTCAGTTCATAAAAACTCTGGATGTACCAGCTCAGCATTAACAAAGGTTCCATAAAACTACCATTAGAATAGAGATTTATCACTGTAAAGAGTGAGGATTGAAGACATGCAACTTAATTATTGATAAATGTACTTACTTGAAAAATAATCTCTTTATTAGTTCAGTTTCTTCCTAAGTAAAGGTATCGAATTACATATTTTTAAAGACTTTCCCAAGAAATTATGGAATTTCGTTGGTGTTACCAAGCAGTTTTGCTTGTCAGTTGGTCAGGCTCTTGCACTGCATTGCTGTAGTGACTGACACACACACACACACACACACTTTACAGCTCATTGATCATTGTGAAGCCAGATGATTTATAATCCCCTATTTCCAAATGTATTTATATTGTTTTCATAACCTGCAACTTTTTTGAAATGACAGAATCCAGGTTTAATATTGTGTTATATTTTAAATTCTTTTGAGAATTTAAGTTGTAATGGAAGTGAGTATCAAAATTAGATTATTGTGATGCATAATGTCACACAATTTGATAGATGGGCACCACTGCTTCCACTGAACCTCCTGTCTTCACAATGAACTTAGAAAACTGAGAGGAATCAGCAGGTTGCTTTAAAATTTTGTTACCTATCTATTCCCATAGCGTCAGTTACCACAAGAAATGTTGTACACCTGTTCAGTCCTGCTGCATCACTTTGTCATTTCTCAATCATGGCCATTATTAAAAGTAGCATTTCCAATGACAGAACTGTTGCAATATATATCAATATATGGTGTGCAGTTCCCGATAATAGAGTTTGACCCAGAGACATTCCGGATCCTGCTGGACTACCTCCACACAGGTTCCTGTCCACTTACGTGCTGTAATATCCCAGGGCTCATCTGTGCAGCAGAGCACTATGATCTTCCTGAATTACTCCAGGCATGTTTCCATCATGCAAAGCAGTTCCTCAGGATAGAAGTGGTGAGTATATACTATATTATGAGTCACTGTCATTGCACTGACATTCTCCAGTATCCCATGTCTCTGTACAGCAGATCAATGTGATCTTCCTCAGATACTGGAGGATGCGTCCATCATGCTATGCAGTTTCTCAAGAATAGGGTTATGTGTACATCCCAATTTATGAGTCCCTGTCAGTCCACTGATATGCTTCAAAATCCAAGGACTCATCTGCACAATACAGTGTTACAGCCTTTTTCAGTTACTACAGGCATGCCTACACATTTCGAGGCAGTTCTTAGGATAAAAGTTGTAAAAAGTTACTAATCTATGACCATTGTATGTCTGTTGATTTGCTGCAGCATTGAAGGCTTTGTCACTGCAGCAGAGAACTGTGGTTCAAAAAGTGATGTGTGACCAAAATATTTAACTTTTGTATGTAATATTTTTGTAGAATATAAAATGGCAGGATAGCAATAGAATGAAATTTACTGAAAATGTCAATCTGATGGCAGGAATTAATGAACCAGTATAGCAAGGCATGTGATAAAAGAGTAGACCATACTCATGGTTACATACTTAGAACATGGCAACAGTAAATTTAAAAACAGAATGTGTATAATAAGCACTAAAAAAATTAACAGTAACAACAAATTAAGAGATCTATTGGACATTAAATATCTGCAACAACAAAGCAGGCTTTATTTCTGTTCAGAAATGCATGTTTAATAATAGGAGAGTCAATGCATATGTAAGTCATGGAAGGAGAATATAGATTCAATGGAACTGCTTGGGTTGCATGTAGCTGCTCTGTGTTGCAGGTCTGCGTGATGCTCTGCTCACTAGAAAACTATTACTGGAGATACACTTCTGCCTCAGAGCTTGTCAATATGATACTTGCCTTTGTGGAGGGAAAAGCACATCAGGTAAAGCTAAAATGAGTTATTGAACTAATAATTTTTTCTGTTCCCTGCTCTTCCATGGTATCATATTTATACCTCCCTTTCTTCCTCTTCTCCACATCTCCCCCATCACTTAATTATTAGGAGGTATATGTATTTTGTATTATTTTTATAGAATGTGCTAGAGTGTGACATTTGCAGACTACAGCTTTTGGTTAAATAGGCTCTTGTTTATAAAAATAAAAACATGGTCTCCATATATTATAGTATGCCTTAGGTGAAAATTCATTCATTTATTCATATTCCATAGATCATACAGATGTGGAAATTGTCATCAGATGTAAATATAAACAATTGTCATCAATAGGTATAGACAAGTATCAACTATATACAAATACAATTTCGG
>Ga0131853_10015330_pt1 | contig 14015 bp, 6 predicted proteins | sample TergutLab28metaG_FD_92764 | JGI IMG/M metagenome (GOLD analysis project Ga0131853, IMG submission 92764) | Labiotermes labralis P1 segment gut microbial communities from Petit-Saut dam, French Guiana - Lab288 P1 (version 2) (version 2) | ecosystem: Host-associated > Arthropoda: Insects >... | reverse complement strand
TGTTGCAGTAAAAAATATCACTACTGACCCATATTACATAAGAACTTTTAATAAAAATGCAATAACAGAATTTCAACTACAGCTAAGCTGGGAGAGCTGGAACAAGGTGTTTAGTAGTAATGATGTTAATCTCATGTTTAATAGTTTCCTTAATATCTATTTAAGATATTATCACTCCAGTTTTATAAAAAAAGAAAGAAAACAAGCAAAAAATAATCAATGGATAACTAAAGGTATAAGAATATCTTGTAATAGGAAAAAGTACTTTTTCGATTATGCAGACTCATCGATAATCAAAGTTTCAAAACACATTACAAGAAATACAGTAAAATTTTGTCTAGGGTGATCTTAGCTGCCAAACGGATCCACTTTGACAGAATCATTAGTAATTCCGAAAACAAAACAAAAAGTACATGGAAAATCATAAACAAAGAAAATGGGAAATATAAAGGTAGACAACATCCCCAATTCCTGAAAGGTAATAATAAGCTAATTTTTAATCAGGAAGATATGGCCAATATTTTTAATAATTACTTTCTTTCTGTGGCAGATTTGCTTAACAAGGAAAACAAAGACTATAAGAATAATATAAAACCATTGCATTACCTGCAAAACTATCTCAGTAAAACCTTTAATATAATGAAATGGAAATATGTCACTACCTATGAAATGGAGAAAATTATAAAATCATTAAACTCCAAAAACTCCTATGGGTATGATGAAATTTCTACTAAAACTATAAAATTAAGTTCACCGTTTATAATATCCTCACTGACACGTATATGCAATGAGATTTTAAAAACTGGGATATTTCCTGATAGGCTAAAGTATGCCTTAGTCAAACCAATTTACAAAAAAGGTAATAAATGTGAGATTACAACTACAGACCTATTTCGTTATTGACATCCTTCTCCAAAATTTTCGAAAAACTTATTTTTAAGAGACTGTTTTCCCATCTAGAAAGAAATAATATTTTGGCCAATGAACAATTTGGATTTAGACCAAGAGCCTCACCAGATCAAGTGGCCTATATAATGATAAATAGTATTCTGACTGCTCTAAATGATAAATTAGTTGTAGGGGGTATTTTTTGTGATCTTCAAAAGCCGTTCGACTGCGTAAATCATGAGATACTCATAGATAAACTAGAATACTACGGAACACAGGTGAAATTTAGTTCCTTGATAAAATCATATCTAACAAGGAGATTCCAAAGAGCAATAATGGGTAATTCTAGTAATTGTGGTAAATCATCTAATTGGAAACAAATTAAGAACGGTGTACCTCAGGGCTCTATACTTGGCCCCTTGCTTTTTCTTCTGTATATAAATGATCTACCAATTGTTTTAGATGTGAATACCAACACAGTCCTATATGCAGATGATACAAGTATCTTAATCAATGGCTCCAACAAAATAGATTTTGACAAACGCATAAATCAGACTTTGCAAAAATAAATACGTGGTTTCAAAGCAACCGACTTAAATGTAAATAAAACACAGTTTTTAGAATTCAGGTCAAGCATTTATTTAAAGATAACATCAAGATGGATTACAAACAAAACTATATGAACAATGCAATAGAAGTTCATTTTCTGGGACTTATTCTTGATGGGGTACTGTCCTGGAAAAAACACACTGACCAACTAACTGGCAAGTTATGCTCAGCCTGCTATGTTTTAAGGAATATAAGAGAGGTCGTATCCCGAAATATATTAAAGTCAGTTTATTTTGCACATATACATTATTTGTTGAGCTAAGGTATAATTTTTTGGGGTAGTTCTTCATATGCTAAAAAGATATTTATGATCCAAAAAAAGAGCATCAGAATTATAACAAATTCGAAACCAACAGATTCGTGTAGGCATCATTTCATAAATTTGGAAATAACGACGATGTACTCGCAATACATTTACTTCCTAATGGTACATACAGTTAAGAACCTACATTTATATGAATTCAACAATGAAATTCATGAGTACTAGAACCTGTTATAATAATGATTTACATCTTCCAAATGCGAATCTAAAAAGATACAAGGATGGACCTCATTTCTCTGCCAATAAGATCTATAATCATCTTCCAGAATATATAAAAGACCTAAAGGGGGACCTTAAAAGGTTCAAGAAAACCCTGAAGGAGTACTTATGTCAGCACTCTTACTACTCTATTCAAGAATATTATGATGGGAAGGATGACTTTTAAGAACCCTTCATACCTGTAAATTTAATGACATTTTTATACTTGTAATATTCAAGAATTTATATAAGAGTAATTTATTTAAGAATCTGTAATTTTGTTTTTAATGTAATTAGGTTTTTATTTATCTAAACAATAAGGTTTACAATGAATATATAATTTTAGCATAATTTATTATTATATAAAGGGTATGAATACTAATTTCATTATAGTTATTGGTGACATCTGTAATATCACAGATACATATGATTAATGTGGCAATTTCCATATGCCTGTAATGGAATAAGAGGAAAAAATAAAGAACTTGAACTTGAACTATCTTAGTAGTAAATGCTTTTCTACTAATTATGTGTAAATTTTATAACTAGAGCTTTGAAATACTTCAAATGTCATTGGAATAAGCCTTATGCAAGTAACTGTTCCATTGTGAATGATGACCTGGAGTAATACTATGGTTTACTCCTGTGAATGTGTTTGTTTTGTTTTACTGTATTGTCTTGTGAATGTATTTTTCTGTGTGTCTTGTGTTGTCTGATGTTTATTGTCATGTTCCATATTCAACTGCAATTGATGCAGAGAGTGGTATTATCTTGTGAATGTATTTTTCTATGTGTCTTGTATTGTCTGATGTTTATTGTCATGTTCCATATTCGGATGCAATTGATGCAGAGACTGGATCATTGGAATGAATTGTATGTATGTATGTATGTATGTGTTAGGAAAACACGAGTACAAGTGTACGAACATTATCGCTTCAAACATGAGTATGTGCAAAACTGGCAACAACGTTGTTCGTTACCATATATAGGAATTCACCTACACCACTATCAACCAAACCATGGGCTTCGCCAGTAACTAGGGCACCTCACCTAATTACGATGCCACATATAAGTTAACATAAACCAATGGACCATGGAAAAAAAAGCCCTTTGCAATCAGTTCGCTTCACAGATTTCTTCTGTATAGTATACGCATATGCGGTGAAATATAACTACAACTCATTACTTTTCATACAACGAACCATGTGCTTTTCCAACTCACGACTTCCCGTCTTACCTTCGAATCCGCCTCCTTGGCTTTATATACACATTTCGAGAAATGTTCCAGAAGTTTATGAATGTCTCCTTCTTTAATATCTTCCATGATATATCCAAACCACCAATTACATTACAAGGTATACGGTAAGAATGCATTAGTTAAAACCAACACACCAGCATTAACCACAACAAACTTCCGCCATATACCACACTATATACTTGGACGTAGTAATCTGTGCCATATAAAGTACCGAACCGACAGCACGCAGCTACAGGTCACCATCCAGCTTGCCACACATCCGGATTTTGATGACGTACCGCCCGTATAACACATGTATATGACATTTTACAAATGAGTACAAATTTCCTACATGGAGTCCATTTGCAGCTTTAAATCGCCACAGCACATATTTAAGGCCAAACGCAAACATTACACCACTGGCTGTGCTGTACAAACACCGTATGGCTATGGTAATGAGTTCCGTGTTACATTTGCGGTTTCATGTGCCATCTTTCGGGAAACAGTGAATTTAATCACGTGCCATGGTTATTAAATTCGAGATGCGTATGATTGAGCAACAAATAATATTCATTTAAAGTAAACTATTTTACAGAATACAACGAGTGATGTAAAACATGCTGTTTAATGTTGGCTTGAATATGGTGTGTTTCTTCGTACTTGATCGATAAGATCCGAGCCGATGGTTTAGTGAGTTTTTACTAGACTTTTTGAAGGTTATAATTACTGCGACCGTTTCTATAGAACCCATCCTCGACTGTTAAATTTCCCCGACACAGGAGTACGACGCAACGATGGCAGAGCGTCGGCCGGATGTTGGGCCGGCGTGTATCGGTCAAGCAGGAAAGAAAAAAAATAATAACCTTTACTTTATAGGGTGATTTAAACTGTTAACTGTGGACAAGAGATTTTCTCTTCTCCGAAACGTCCAGCCCTTCTCTTGGAACCACCCAACCTCCTATACTCTGGGTTCTTGCCAGGGGTACAGCGGCCGACGCCTGAGGTTATCCACATAGGTGACTAGGTTAAGAATGAGTGGAGCCTATACATCTGTTCCCCAAATATGCCTTCATGGCGTGGACAGGGAAAATTTTACCTTTGAGTAGTTGGTGCAAGATTATTTAAATTTTCATTGCTACAAAATTAACTTGTTGATACCTACAGAGGTTAGTATTGTGGTCAAGTAGGTCATAATCCATGCCTTGTGCTTATATTGTGTGTATTGTTGAATTTTTCCATGTCCAAAACAAATGGTAGTACAGTTTGTAAGAACTCACTGGCAAACAAGAATATTAAACTAGATAGATTGTTGAGACTGTTGATGTCAGCATTGTATACACTTCAGTGATAGTATGAGAGGTTGGCAGCTGGAATGCAGGAACAGTACTTTCTGCTTATACTAGCATTATAAAGACCTCTGAAATAGATTTGAACATGAATTTATTGGTTTGGCACCAGAGACGTTTTCTTTTGTACATATAATACCATTTTTATATTGGATGAATCCCCCCCCTCCCAATCCCCACATTGTCCCATGCTTCACTGCAGAGTGAAAATGGTGAAATAAATTGATTATCCACAGATAACTGTGACAGTATTTTCATGCTGAATAAAAACTGTATGCAAGGGCAGAATTCCCGATTAGACTGTGGAAATGGGCTTAGAACAACTAATATTAATTTGAGTCTATTAAAATTTGCAGAATTACCCCCAAAAATGATGTGTTGACAGTGTATTTCTTTGCATCTATTTGCACATGTTTGTGTGCATGTATATGTGTATATGATTGAGCACTTCACACTCCAACATCCATGACCCATGGGCTTGATACGAAGCCTAGCTCAGACAGTGCTAAATGAGCTCCAATGTACAGTATCTTTGGGCACTGTGACTTCCATAGCAAGAGGGAGAAAAATTGAAGGTATGGTTACCATATGTCAACAACTTGTTCCTTTCACACCTTATAAGCTGAAGTTGCCTCTACACCTTGGGAAGTGACTAGTCACTTCATTGTGATTTATGAGCCTAGGTAAAATATTAAAGAATTAGTGTGCCCTAAAGGCATTACAATGGAAGAAATACCATCCAAACTAAAACAAGGATGATAGAAGTTAATGTGTATGAAACAAAGCTTAAAGTCTCCAATGTGGCAGAAATTCAGTCACATTTTCTGTCATGACAAGAAAGTGAAACATGTAGTCAGTTATATCATTTCTAAGCAAGTGTATTGATACACATGACACAAATGAAGAAGTCCAAATCTCATCAAACACAAATGCAAAATTGGCCAATCCACCATCACCAGTTTCATCTCAGTTAAATTAAAGATTAAAAAAAAAACAGAAGTTTCTTCAGATTTGAAGTTACTTGCAACAAAGCAGCTAGTGAAGTTTGTGTCAAAAGTTATTACACCTTCCACAATTGCAGCTGGAGATGGTTTCATTCAAATGGCATGGCTTCTCATTCGTGTGAGAGCCAAGCATGGAGCAGTAAGTGCTGCTACTTCCCCCAACAAATATATCATGGAAGTAAAGTAAAACTGCAACTGCTTGAAAGTGTTTCAAAGGAAATAAAAGACTTGCAGTGGAATTGGTGGAGCAATGACATGGGATTTGTGGAGTGATGTGTTTGCAAGAATAAATTACTTGAGTGTTCCAGTGCATTGTAGTGCCAATGGAAACTCAAAGACCATTTCATGTGCATGACAGAATTACCAACTGATGTGCAAAAAATTGGAGATAACATTAACAATGAGATTACAGAATATTAAGATAATTAGACTTGTATGGTGTTATTGACAAACTTGTGTCCATGACAGACAGGGGTGCAAACAATGTAGTGCCACTTCATCACTTTACAAGGCTGTCATATTCAGTGTACATTCTGAACACTATATTGGTACACATGACATGGGAAGACAGTGGGGAAGAAAGTAGTGACTTGGAAGGGTTCGTATGTTCTTACTAAGCTGTTACTACATTTTCCAAAACATCTGGATGCTAAACATTAGAAACAAATTGCTGAAAGGAGATGATACTGAAAGGAATAGCAAACTTCAGATATTTGACTTGCTGGTTTCACATTAGTATAGAATACTTGAGGTTCTTATCTCATCTGATTTGGTATACAAAAGAGTGGTGGAGGATTGCATTGATTTTTTGACTACACTAGAAGATGCCACCAATGAAATGCAGACCATGAAGGTACCTGTTTTATATCTAACAACACTGTGGAACTGCAATTGTTATCCCTTGTGAACACAAAACCAAATCACTCTGAGGTTGTTCACAAATTGAAGCAGAAGGCAAAACCACTTACACTGGACAAGTGAACAATCACAGTTATGCAAAAACTAGCTACATTACTGCACCCCCAAGTGTAAGAGCTTATTATTCTTCAATGATGATATGTTGAATTACCCACTGCACAGTGTAACTTTCCAGAAGACTAGTATCCTCAAATTCAACAATATAGAAACCCACTATCCTCACACAACAGATTTAAATGGTTCAGAGGAAGCACAACTAAAAGCATATAATTTATCTGCCCAGAATAAAGCAGCCACAATTGGACTTTTCACATCAGTGATCCCTGTGGTACCATCACCCAGTACAAATCTTGACAGTATCAATAAGATTATAATTGATATTTTTGAAAATGAAACATAAAAGGAAGACAGTTTGTGATTTTATTTCTTCATTTATTGTCTGTTGTATTAATGGCAGAAATTAGTATTTATTTATGAATCTAGTTTAAAAGTTGGGTGTGAAATTATAAAGTAAATAAACACACTTGTTACAAAACTTAATGTGGAGGGCAGTTTGGGTTGGTGGCATGTCTCCAGTGAATCTTCATGGGTTATATGAATACTTGTTATTCTATTTGTGTACTGTACTTAGATTTAAAGTTTGAATGTGAATTGTGTCAATGAAGTGACTGTTATTACTGACTGAATTTCTTAACCCTTTTTTTAAGAATATTTTGCAAGTTACGTATTTACTGCCGATCTTGCTGATAATTGATTGAACTTCATATTCAGAATATTTTTTATATAAATGACTAAACAGGAAATTGTATTACCATATATTACTTTCATAATTTTCTTTTTGATGTATAGCTTATCCAGAATTGTGGGTGAGATTTGAAGTTATGGTGGAGACTGTGAGGATGGGGCTGGGACACCATCATCACCAGATACTGGCAGCAACAGATTCCTTTGAAACCAGAGGCACTAGCAGCAAGGTGGAAGGTGGTACACTTGCACCATCTTGAGATTTTGATACAATTTGCTTTTTTTGTGTAACAATTTATTAAATCAAACAATAAAAATTATACAAAAAACAAAGGTAAATTTTGTACAGTTCTTACAGTTTTACTCTAAGGAGTAAGTAAGGATTTTAATTATACAACAACTATATTATTATACTGTCCAGCTTTCATCATGAAAAAAATCTGGTCACTTTGCATGCATGTAATATGCACCACCTTGCAAAATAGACTGCTGGCACTGATGTTTGAAATGTTGGTACATATCTTTCAGACTGCAAGACATCTCAGAAGATGGTTACCTTCATAATTTTGTATGTTTGTCATTTATACCTCTCTTGAATCATTATTTTTAAAGTAAGCTTTGTGCTGTAAATTTGCACTTGATCTTGGTGCTATTAAATTACTTTGAGTAACAGAATCACAATTCATTCTACACAGGCGAGGAAACATGGTAAGTTTTCAGTCATCAAACACATCATACGTTAACACTAAAATATACTGCTTCTGCAGACTGAGTGCAGTCTGTGCCAAATACACTGCCGAAACCTGAGGTTTCCTCCTAGTATATCACATAAGTCACTTCTAGACCCATTTTCAAACACAGAGTGAGTTGATGTAACATATATTATGAAAGAAATTAAATTTTTCCATTATTCATCTGGTTACCACTGTAAACAAATACATATTTATTTAGGAATATTATTATATTAGGATGCCAGATTGGAAGTGCATTTCTAAGCTTGTACACCAGAACAAAAGCAATGGTTTTGTATGCCACATGATATACCACTGCAACACAGTCACAATAATCAATGGATTTGGCAGTTAGCAGTTACTTAGTAGTACACAAAATTTTCAACAAAACAAGAACAAGCAGTGGGAATCTCAAAAACATCCACAATTGGGCGATGGTGGGGATTGAAGGGATCCACACATAACATTTTAATGTAGGCATAACGTTGCACACAGAAAGATTTGTAACATGGTGGAAGGTATTCACATCGCTTCCCACCAAACCTACAAGAAAAGAGGAGTTCTTAAATGAACATTTATTCCTTCTCATTGTTAGGTATAAATGTTACATGCAAGCTGTTAAACACATTATTTACATTGTTGGCAAACAATGTATCAACTACACAGAACAAATTATTTTTTTAAATATTGCTAAAAGCACTAATCTCTGATTTCCTGAAAACCAAATCCAGAATATTTTTTTTAGTGCCAAAGGCAGTTTTAGGATTACATTACATTGTAAATAAGAAACCATCAATTATGGTATAAAGACAGAAAACTTTTATGAAATTATGAATTAATTTATTCATCATATGATAACATTCATAATTCTACATAAATACAGCATTTTTTAAAATTTGCGTACACCTGTGGATAAGGTAAGCAACATGTCTCAGTACTGTTGGACGTACTTCCATATTTGGCACTATTTTTTTAGCTTATTTCCCTGGTCACTGACATTCACAAATATTTGATATAATCATTTTTCATGTTCATGGTCAAGAAATTTGTATGATTGCGCATCTTTCTGTTACTGACAAACCAAAACTGTCTCAGTAATTTTAAACCTCAATGGTAAACACATATTCTGATATGCAGGATATTCCATGATATAGTTACCTGACTTGAGTAGCATGTTCAGCAGATCATTTGGATTACAGAATGTAGTTTGTTTCAACACCATTACTGTATGATTTAGTGTTGCTTCTGTACTGTCTTGGCTAATGGCTGTGCTGTGACTGTATGCTTGGTTGCAGTATGGTGGGGTTGTCAAAATTCCTAACATGTGTTGCATATATAGTTGCTACAATGGAAAATGTGGGGCTAAAGTGATGGAACACTAGAAAAAATCTGCAACTCATAGAATTCCACATTGAAAAATGCTTGACAATGTACACAGGAGTCTGAGACAGACCGATTCCTTCCCTTAACCCTTTGAGGCCGGAATTAAATCCCCACCCTGTGCCCACTTTAGTGGTCATTCGGCTATTTAAAGGGCTCAATGCACGACATATATGTATGTCGTTAGGCGGCTAAGGGTTAAGCAAATAAAATTCACAAAAACCATGGCATGAAAAAGACGATGTTCTGGCACAAGTCCCACAAAGCCCAAGTACAAGTATTTGCAGAATTTTTAGGACAGCTGGTGTAGCACAGATAAGGGTGTGCAGAATTTTGCAGCATAATGATTTTTATTCATGTCATCTTCAAAGCATAATATGACTCTTACCAAGAGATGACACCAAGCAAATACAATTTTGTAAGTGGTTGCAACCATGTGGCTAAAATTTCTTGCTGACATTCTGTTCATGGATGAGGCCCAATTTAACTGCAGTGGTATTACAAACATAAGAAACTTGCATTCTTTGGCACAAGGAAATCCACATGAGGTAGCACATTGCCATTTTCAACACTGCCTGTACTCATATGAAATATGCCAGCCATTACTTATTTGCATCTTGTACAGTAGCATCAACAAGTTTCTGATACAGTATCCTAAGCTTCAGAAGAGAAAAAACTGCCTCTACTTAAATGAAATATGCCAACTTTACTTACTTGCATAACTCAACGCGTATGCTTTGTGGATATTTTTCAGTGTTGACAACTGCTACCCATTTATTGTTCCAGTTTTTGGCCCAACCTGGTCGAATGTATGTCACATCTGACTCACAAACAAAGTTGCCTTTGTGTCTGAAATAACAAAAATTAAATCAAGACAAAATTCCTTTGTATCATGTAAAGAATAAAACAGATGGTGTTTGGCATACCTATTACTTTTGGAAGTTTGTGAATTCATGCTACATATCATTTGCAAACTGCAAGATTAAGCCCTTTGTAATATTATTTTAGTCTAGATCATTTCTGTAAGAAATACTTAAAAATTAATGTTGTGGTGCCTTCTATAAGGAGAGAGTCATTATATGTAACTTACTCGGAATCTTTCTTGTATGGCCTGAAGAAATGGGTTAAGCACAAAAATACATTTGATTTTTTAAATATTTGTATTTGTTGGAGAAAGTATTCAGGCACAAGCACACAGTGAAAGGCACATTTTTGTGTATGTCTAGTCATGTCTACAAAATATGAACCTACCTGTACCCATGAGTGTGATTATCATGTGTCATGTACTCCTGTTGTGAGTAATGATTCAGTCCATGGTACATATGATGAATGTCGTCATGGTAATTATTGATGATGTCATGCACTGCATCTCTGGAAATTGATATTGTTTTAACTTCTCTTTCTAAAGGTAAAATAACAATCCAGTTAAAGTTAAGAAAGGCAGCACTTGGTAACTTCAGCATTTTATGTAGTAAATTACAAATTTTTAATTTTTTTACCACCTTCTTATGTACTGACCTGTACTTTTCATACTTAAATACATGAACTTCAGAACAAACTGTTTGTTTTACTACCATCTTGTAACATCTGATAGTATAAATGATGTGACACTCACGTGGGATAATCATTGTCATACAGACAAAAAGGGAGTTCCTGTGCACAACCAGGTTTTAGACCTCCATGTTTGTGATGACTGTGACCAGCATCCAATCCCTGGAAACTTGGGACGTGGTTCAAAATTCTGCTAGAAATCTCAGGGTAATCTGCCTCAAAAATGAAGAAGCAACATTTTTAAACTGTGTGATATGAAATGGCAACTCATAAACAGGGTACTGTTTGTGACAGCATGTGATACATCAGTAATGTGAAGTAGGCTGCACTGAATAATCATTGCTTATAAACTTGTTTCAAAGGAGTCTGTTTTTCCTACTTCAGTATGTTTAGAGCTGTCGCCCACTTGATGAGCCATTGCTAATAACATGTTGTCAAGCTTTAAGTAGGCTTAATTTTGCTAAGCGCCATGGATATGTTAAGTGTGTATGACTGAGTTATTGCTGATTTTTGTTTTGTGTAATATAATTTGATATCCCATATGTCCCACTTTCTCGAGGACATTTCCAGTTTTATGGTTGCTGTCCCATTGTCCCAAAAATTTGATTTGAGATTCCAATGTCATGCATTTTTCTGAATCATAGAAACATGATGTTCCTGGAAATGTGCACAAATGTTTTGACCTTTCCACAGTGGGGAAAAACATCTGTAGGATTAGGACAGCTATCAATAAGCCACTAACAGCAACAAGCAGGAGATAGGGAGGAAGATGTGTAGATTAATGATTGTGGAGTCTGAATTGAGACCACAAAGGACAAGAAACAAATGTGTACATGTACCATCCATGAGTGAACTATATCATCATCATTTTTCATTTCTTATCTGAATGTAATAATTTTGTTATCAACGTTCTCTTATTAATGTAATATTAATCAACTGCTCTGTGTTTTCATTGCATGACAATTTAGAAATGTTGCCTCCACCCACCCCCATTTTACTAAGCATCCCGGTTTTTAGTTTTTGAATAAATTGAATACCTTGATACAATGGATATTCAGGCTGATGTCACTGGATGATTTATTTATCAGTATGAGTTTAAATACAGCAACAGTTCCAGATATCTCATTTGCACAAGACAAAGTTTGAAAAATTTCAATTTGTGTTAAAAGTCCATTTTTGATAGTATCAGATTCATTCAGATTGTGGGTATCTGCACACAAAATAGTCTAGATCTCAGTGCTGTTTTTACAATATTGTTTTATCCTCATTACTCTCCAATCCAAGCAAGACTGTGATTTTAGCACTAACTAAAATTTTCTCAAATATTATTTGCTCTGAATTTAGTGTAGTTACTGTATTGAACTGGAGAATATGCAAATAGTTAATATAGATAACAGCACATGTTTTGCGTTTGTCTTTTAAGTTTAGGTAGGTTTATTGATTTGTCTCCACAATTCATAATTACCATGACAAGGATCAGAAAGAGTCATTTTTGGCTCTTGTATGGTTGTTTGATGTATCTAGATAAATAATGATGACTAATACTGATATCACATTACTTGATATTTAAAAATAACTATGTTTTACCTAATTTTAGTTATGGTTTGCGACAGCCATGGGTATGGTGAGAATATTGAGTAATTTTCATATATTTACCCTTCAATTATGTCTGGTGGAAACAAGTTACAATATTTATAAATACAGCAAAATTCCATTAATCTGACTCACAGGGGACTGAACAGGTGCCGAGTTATTGAATCTTCTGGATTATCAGACAGAACCTATACTGACCTAGGTTCTTACTGTTAAGTTTTTGTTACTGCTCCTGTGCTTGGGCTGTACACCTAATAACAGTATTCAATTTGGAAATCTTGTTTAGGGTTATCAGGGTCCTCTTTTGTGTTTTCTGGGTCTTCATAGCTGAAGCAAGTGGAGTAGGAGACAGGAGGACAGGGCACACAATAATGGTTGATGTACAGACCCCCTTGGAGGCCTTTCTGAACATGTCTGTGAAATAGGCCTGTTTCATCAATAACGCTTTTTTCTGGTAACAAACAAAATTTCTGGTCTTGGTACTGCTGTTCTCAAGTGCTGGAATATCAAAATTTCCAAATTGTTAAAAGTCAGATTAAAAGAAGTATTCTATATTTATGTACAGAATTCAAGTATGAAGAGAACTAACTTACTGACATGGTTAACCTATAGAAGGCACTTCCAATATGCCATATATGTGATTTGTGTTGATATTTGTACATACACTACACTCAGTGACATAACATATGTGAAACTAGTGAAACTTGGCTGATATTGCTGATACAGCAACATACAGTATGTTGAATAATGAGTGTGATGTAATAAATGTAATTTTAACCTTAATTTATACACTAACTTCTGCCAATAAGTATGAATTTGTAAGGAAATGTTCAGGCAAAGGATTAATGATCATTCAGTTCATATGAATATGTAGGAAACACAAAACCTTGAAGAAATAAACCATATTTTAGTGATATTTTTAAACTTCTGCGCCACACATCAAAATACATTTATGATGCATTGGGCCAGTAATATACATTAGGCTTAATCCGTATGCTTTCAGGATTACCCATGAACAAATGCGTACAATAAAACGGCATCAACAGGCATGTCAACTAGATTAATGCAATGTATTTCAAATGTAGTATGTTTCAAAACACAGTCACAAAATGACTTTATATCATACATATGTTTATCATTTGGTGGTTCTTTTCTCAAAGGTAATGCATGTGAAATACTCAACTACATATAATGATGAAATGTTTACATTGCAGTACAGAAATATGGAATGTATTAGAGGTGTGAGTGGCATTAGAAAGACTATTTACTGCCTAAACTATGAATATGTTTAAATTCAAGGAAATGTATCTTTGGATGTCCTACTGAATATATTTTTCCCTTGCCCTTGATGGTTGCTAACACTTACAGCTACGCGTATGGATTTGTTAAGGTTATTATCCTGTGGGGCATGGGGGGGGGGGGGGGGGGAGGGAAACAAATGGTGGGACGGTTGGTGGGGAGGAGGCCCATATAGCTGAAGCGTGGGGGGTTCGA
>Ga0131853_10015329_pt1 | contig 14017 bp, 10 predicted proteins | sample TergutLab28metaG_FD_92764 | JGI IMG/M metagenome (GOLD analysis project Ga0131853, IMG submission 92764) | Labiotermes labralis P1 segment gut microbial communities from Petit-Saut dam, French Guiana - Lab288 P1 (version 2) (version 2) | ecosystem: Host-associated > Arthropoda: Insects >... | reverse complement strand
GGCATACTTCGCCTTGCCATTTCGTAGTAATCATCATCCTGCCCTGGCAACCCAAAATCATTTAGGGTCCGCACCCTTATATGGCCTCCGACACGATACCAATAGGGAGCAAAGCGCCCTGCGCTGTTAGTGCCTTCGGTTCTCCTGGCTAAATGAAAAGCATCGTTGTCGTCCAGAGCATCTGGCTCCCAGATGGTCCAGATGGCAAAAATAGTAGGGTTACCTGCAACAATGCCCTCCAACGTCCGGTTAAGAAAATACCGTCGCTCGGCTGCGTCTATACTTCCATGCTGCTCCAAAAGGCGTGCGGTTGTCTGTGCTGTGTACCAGTAGGACACAAAGTAGCCTCCAAACAACCTCGCGTATTCTCTTGCAGTAGCCATTCCCCTTTCATGAGAAAATCTCATGATGTAATTCCTTGCCTGTATAAGCAAAGTAATGCTTACAGAACCTAAAACAAGCATACTAACAATTATCATGGTAGCAGTAAACTTTAATCCTATTTTCATACAATTCTCCTTAAAATCCCATAATCCTTAATTTTTGGTGGCCAATTTTCTTTCAAGAATTCGCCGAAAGTAGTCGGGAGAAAACCCTCCCATAAAACACTCATACTGAGGCTTATCGCCTGTCTCACAATTTTGTAAAAGCTCAATACTCTCAATGGCTTTTTTTATTTTATATTCATACCTTGTCTTGTTTTTCTCCGCAGCCAGGTTTGCAATTCTGTAAAACGCAGGCCAGAACACCTTGTCTTTAATTACCACATCTTCAAAACACTTTTCAGCTTCTTTGGTTTTTCCCAACAGATAATAATACTCGCCTCGTAAAAAGTGTCCTACTGCTCCTGCATTGCGTTTTTCCATGTATGCCAAAATCATATCAGCTGAATTGAAATCCTGACTGTTTAAAAAAAACATAACTGCTGCTACAAGCTCTGCTCCGCTCAAGGAGTCTGCTGCTGAATCTGCAAGCATACTCAGAATTTTTTCCGCGTTTTGTTGCCCTTCTTCTGTATTGAGAATAGCAGCTACTTCCCCGCAATCAACTGGCAGTGCTGCGGATTTAAGGGGAGTGCTTTTTTTCACCTTATGGGCAGGGTCTTGTTCCACCGTGTGTCGAAGCGCCTGGTTGTGGAGCTTCGTATCTTCTATTCGGGATGAAATATCCTGAGGACATTTTTCGATCGGTTTTTCATAATAAATCTCGTCGCTGTTTTTTTCAAAGTAGAATGCATTGGATAAATTCCGGTGAGCAAGGTGAGGACGATTTACAGATGATGTTTCTGAAACCCCCAGAAAAAGTAGCCCTTTACTTAAAAGAGATTCAGCGAGATTATTCAGAACAGTAAGCCGGCTTTTAGACGAAAAATAAATAAGTGAATTTCTAAAAAAAATAACATCATACTGTTTCTCAAGACCACGCATAATATTATGGGTGAAAAACCGCACTTTTTTACAGATATCTTGTGAAACAACGAATTCTTTTTCCTCAGGAATAAGATATAAATCAAGAATATATTTCCAATCAGATCCGTCTTTACGCAACGTATGTGAACTATAACGTGCATTCTTTGCTACTTCAATTGCTTCGGCATTGACATCAAAAGCATCTATCGCAAAATCAAAATGCAATCCGTTTTTCACTTGATAATCAAGCAGCATGGCTATACTATACGCTTCACAGCCGATTGAGGTTGCAGCAGAACAGATTTGCAGAGGACGGTTTAATTTTGCCAATTGAGGCAAGAATTTGAGCAACAAATCAAAATGTAATCCTTCCCTGAAAAAATAAGTTTCGCCAATAGTCAAAATTTTTGAAATTTCAAAAATTTTTTCCCGGGAAGTAAGCAGCTCTTCATAGGCTGCAGGCTTTTCAATAAAAGAACCTCCGCAGATCTCTTCAAGGTAATTATTGAGTTTGATTAAGGCTTCGCCCCCTGCTTTTATACCAAGTATCTGTTCGATACGATAATATAAAAACAATAACGCAGGACTTGAGAGCACCTCTGCGGGGATTTTTGTTACCAGCCCGACATCAATCATATTTTACCATTCTCATTTGCTAAAAATATCAGCCGCGGAGCAACCATCTCCACTGACAAGACCATATCAACACAGCCGGTATCAATGGCAGACTGCGGCATACCGTAAATCATTGATGAAGCTTCGTCCTGAGACAGGGTTATACCGCCTGCATTTTTGACATAACGTGTCCCTTCAGCCCCATCACTACCCATGCCTGTAAGCACCACTGATATCAACGATTTTCCGTACAGCTCTGCTGCGCTTTTGAACAACATATCAGCAGCAGGTTTCTGATTATTAATTGGCCCGCTGTCGTTAAACGCAAGACCAACTTCGCCAATCACCAGATGCCGGTCTGTAGGAGCAACATAAATGTTCCCCTTGACTGGAATTGTATTCTCTCTGGCAAGTATTACCTGAAGTGGTGTACAGCCATTAAGCCATTGTACAAAGCTCAGATCGAAGCCGGAAATATTGTGCTGCACCAGTATTATTGGAACCGGAAACTCCTTTGGAATGGCTGAGAATATTTTGTTAAGCGCATTGGGGCCGCCAGTAGAAGCAGCAATAACTACGGCATTGATTTGGCGCATTTCTATTCTTTCTTTATATACATCTTTTTTCTGAACAGGAATTCTTTTTTTGATACCTGATATTTGCTTGAGAGTACCTATTGTCCTTTCCCGCTGCTGGTCAGTCATCCTGGAGAGGAACATATCTTTGGAATAAAATTCAAAGGCACCCCGGACTGTAGCATCGTAGGCCATCTTTGCTGTGTCGTGGCTACTGATAACAACAATTGCGGTTGACAATACTTTTTTAATTTCATCTATAGCATCTAATCCGTTCATTAGCGGCATTTCAATATCCATGGTGATCAAATCAGGGGCCAATAATTGCGCCTTACTTACCCCTTCAAGACCATTTTCAGCTTCCCCAATAATTTCAAAAGAGCCGTCTCTTTCAAGAAAATCTCTGATAATGTTGCGGACCAAAGAGCTGTCATCCACAATCAATGTCTTAATCATACTGTGAACTCCTTTTCATTAATACTCTGCAGCAGCCGTTCCGGATTTAATAGAAGACATGGGCTGGGATCCAGCTGGATGCCGCTGAATAGTCTGGAAAAACTCATGCCTTCAAATACTTTCGGCAGAGGAAATATTTTTTCATCTGGAATTTCGGTTTCACTTTCAACCTCAGTGGTCAAAAGAACGACTTTGCTTTCTATGGTATTGTTATCACTTTTGCACGTGTTTTTTAAAACAATGCTGTGGCGGATATTTTCCAATGGAAGATTAAACAGGCGTGGAAGAGAAATATAAGTGTTTGGGTTTTCGTGGGTTTTCTTTGCCGCCTCATCCGTGCTAAGAGCCAGGGAAGATACGGAATGCATGGGAATTGCAACCGAAAAACCAGCAAAAGTGCAGAGAAATACCCGCATTACTATACCGCTTCGTCTGAGGCCCGGGCTAAGACGTAATGGACGTCAAGAACAAAAACATCATTGCCCTCCCAGCTAAATGCTCCTGAGATTGCTTCCGATAAATCGTTAGATTCTGCGCTTTTATCTACAGTGATCAACATTTCCTGTGAAATATCTGCGATACCGTTTACATCATCAATCAGGAAAGCAATCCGGTCGATATCATCTTTCATAACCAGGACTTTGTTGCGGGGGCTTGGGGTCTTAAACAGGAGCAAGCCAATGTCAAACAAAGCATAAGGAATCGAATACCGGTTGATAACTCCCGGCACATAAGCAGGCAAAAGCGGTAATGGATATACAGCATCTGGTATAGCGATTTCACTGATAAGGCGTGAGGGAAGTGCATACAATCGGCCAAGAATCGTAAAAACAAGGTGTTTTTCCGTATCTTCGTTTTTTTCATCCAGCGTCTCTGCCTCGAATCCATGCTGAAGGTTCTTTTCAGCATCGCCTTCGGCTTTTTCAAATTCGTTATTTGCGCTAACTTCTGGCTTTTCCATTGTTTCCCCCACAAAGAATATATCATATTTGAAAAAAATGCGCGCCATGCACACTGTTCTTTCACACCATAATGCCAACTTCAGACCATGTAATATTTACAAATTATACTATTAATGGTCTAAAATGTGGAGTACAAAAAAAATGGAGTTATAAAAAAAGTTAAAGTGCATTGGCTATCCCGAATGCTTTATGCCTGCTCTCCATCGACTTCGATAAGCAATTCTTGTATCTGCCGGAGCAATTCTTTGCTGTAAGCTGTAATATCCGCTACCTCGCTTTTCTTTATACGAAAGCCGATAGCGCCAGGATGCCCGCCGCCACTTGTAATACCCAGCCGCGTGATAACTGTGCGCAAATCAAGTTTCGCATATTTGGAACTTCTGCGCAAACGAAACTGGATAAGATCCGAAAGGCGCGGAGCATCGTAGTAGGCAACCAGCCCAAGCTTGGTGCTTGCCTCGGAAAGCTCATCTGCAACAGCCTTCGATACATTGACAATGATTTCGTCTCCGTAGTGATGGAAAAGCTCTTCTGAGTCCCTGCTCCCCAGAACAATGCTGTGTATCGAAGGGGCTTTTTCAAGGTGTTTCTTCATTGCCAGGTAACATTCTTCTTCCTGCCTGGAAAGACTCTGGATAACATCGAAAATATTCTCCATAGAACGCAGATTCTTTCCTCCTCTTGTTGTTTTCTCCACAAGAAGCCTGTCAAAAAGCGTGCTAAAAATATTGTAATACCACCGTTCCTTTTTTGTTTTAAGGTATCTACCCATTTGGGAATCACCCACAATGCCTGTCAGAATTGAAAGCGCCAGATTCCGGGAGAAAAACTCCTCTCCATCGATTTGAGCAACTGGATTCAGGGAGAGCTTAAGGCTGAGGTACCCGATGATTTCGCAAGTGCTTGAGGCATTGGATACAAGTCTGTAACCCGGATCTCCAGTGTAATTAGCATCTGCGCCTATGTGATGGTCGATTTCGATTTTGCGTACTGATGGGTCAGCCAGGACTCTGGCTACCGAAGCGTTTGTCATAATCATTTCCGGCTTGGGCGTGTCAAGAACAACTACAGAAGAGACGTTACTCGGAACATCAGCATGAATATCACTAATTACTTTGATGTAATTGTATTTACAAATCGCCAGGAGATACTCAAGCTGTTCGATAACCGGTTCCACAAGAAAAATCGCAACTTCTTTATTAAATTTGGACAAGATAAGCGCAAAAGCAACAAGCGAGGCTATGCAATCTGCGTCCGGCTCTTTGTGGCCCAAAAGAAGAAAAGATTGTTTTTCAAATATTTCTTTGGAGATATTTTTCACAATATGGTTTTTCTCAAGAATGGTTGAGATCTCGGTTTTTAATTCTGTCTGCGGTTTTACTTTCTGAAGCTGGACAGGCGCGATGGTGATTGCATCCCTCCCTTTTTCCTTCGACGCATACACAGCTTTGTCCGCTGCTTCTTTAAGGGTTATCGGAGTGTCTGCATTTTCCGGCACAGCTGCAATGCCTATGCTCAACGTTACAGCAACTTCCGGGTGATTGGGGAAACGCACTTTGCGGAGGCGTTCCACCATAGCAACACAGAGCTCTTTAGCTTTAGCTGAGTCTGTATCAGGAAGAATAAAAGAAAACTCATCACCACCATAGCGCGCCAGGATATCTGTTTTTCGAAAGGATTCCTTAAAGACTTTTGCTGCTTCCAAAATAGCCTGATCCCCGAAAGCTTCTCCGTATTTTTTGTTGAGCTTACCAAAGTGATCCATATCTATCATGACAAATGACATGGGATTCGCAGTCCCCAATGCTCTGGAGACATACGTGCCAAATGACTCATCAAAAAAGCGCCTGTTGAACATACCTGTAGATGCATCAGTAATTGCCCTTTTTCGAGCCTCTTCACCCCATCTAACCATTTCAGAAAGAGCAGCGCCCGATGCTTTGAACCGTTCCGCCATAATATTCATCATTCGATAAAGGATTTTCAATGCTGTCTCTGGATGATGACGAATAATATCGTAGAAGTCACTCCTGTTGAGAGCAATAAGGTCACAGTCCTCAATTACCTTGCAGGTTGCTGATCGTGGCGCGTTTTCGATGATTGCCATATCTCCAAAAAAATTGCCTTTTTCCATGGTGGCAAGAGAAAGCGCTGCTCCATTTTCAAGCGGTACTGATATGTTTATAAGTCCATCAAGAATAACATACATAGTGTCGCCATCTTCGCCTTCCCGGAACACAGTCTCTCCCATGGCAAACTGCGCGCGCTTCATGCGGGAAGTCAGGATATCAAGTTCTGCTTCCTCAAGATCAGAAAAAATCTTCGTATTTTTTAATGCATCGCTAAGCTTGTGCATGGCTTTCTATTTGTCCTCCGGAAACAAAATTTTATTTCCTCCCCGCTCCCTTCCAATAAGCGGAAGCTCGCGGGCACAGGCAATAAGGCTCTCGGCTGTCTTTGCATGGTTTGGAAAAACCGCGATCCCTATACTGACAGAAAGCTTAAATGGCTTGCCTTCTGTCATGGCTGACAGGTCAAGCGAGTTCAAAAGGCTCCTGATGTTCTGCGCCTGCTCCAGCGCCATATCTTTGCTTATTCCCGGGAAAAGACAGGCAATTTCGTTACCCACAAGGCGGACAACAACAGCTGGAGCCAGAACGTGTTTTGAAAGAGCTGCTCCTACGGCTACAAGAGCCTGATCACCAGCCTCGTGCCCAAAGGTATCGTTGATGAGTTTAAAATTATCTGCTTTCATTGAAAGAAGACTGACAGGCTCAGACGGATTGCCCAGATAGGAAGGGAGCTGCTCCTCCAAAAAAGTTTTGTTATAAAGCCCTGTGAGTTTGTCGCCATACACCTGAGCGCGCATTTCCTGTACCCAGGGGGAGTTATCCTTGAGAAGCGCATTAGCACGACGTATTCTTGCAGCAGCAGCCTGCATAAAAAGGCGCAGAAGTTCTGCTCCAGTGGGCGGAGATGCCAAAAGAAAATCCTGCAGGGTCTTATCCTCTCTCGGGAAGCGGAGGATCTCGGAGTCTTCAACAGCGCGGGCTTCGGCATTGCGCTGTGTATTCATCAACATATCTACTTCGCCGAAAAAATCGCCCTTGCTGTACCGCGCAATTTCATGTTCCTGCTGGTTTTCCATGTGTTGTATGTGTTGGATAACAGAAATTTCTCCGCTCTTGACAATGTAAAGGCTGTTTCCCGGATCCCCAGTTCCAAAAATAGTCTTGTTTTTGGGAACTTTGCAGAGTGAGCAAAATTCAGCTATTTGCTCGACCATTTCTCTTTCGCATGGCCTGAACAACTCTGTGCGGGAAAGAAGATTGATTTTTTCCTTTATATCTGACATGGAGAAATTATTATAATATATATTTTTTTTTTCGCAAAGTAAATTTTTTGTTTACCCTTACGCCCTTGTTCTTTTTATAAAAAAAGCAGTATACTCTTTTGGGGTTAGACCATTATTTTGAGGAGAGTTATATGTCCATAAATCATGAAATTGAATGGAAGAAAACATATTCAACAGGCTCAAAGCTAATCGACAGCCAGCACCAAGAACTGGTAGAAATGACAAATGCGTTATTCCGGGCTTGCGCTTCTTCTGGACACGATGAAGAGATGCTTTCTTTTATACGCACTATCCGGAAGGCTGAAAATTACGCAAAAATTCACCTTGTTTCTGAAGAAGAATTTATGCAAAAAACAAAAAACCCAAAATATGCTACCCTCAAGGCAGAGTGCGATGACTTTGTGACAGAAGTGCAAAAGCAGATAAAAAAATTTGATGCAGGTGATTGCGTTCCACTTGACTTTGCTCTTTTTCTCAAAAAATGGGTTCTTAATCATATTGCTGCTACAGACAAAAAAGATTCCCCTATCGGAAAGAATATCAAAGATAAAAAGGGCGCCCCTAAAAATTAGGCGATATCTAAATTATGAAAAATTTATTTACCCCTGTTACAAAGCGCTGGAGAGAGCATAATGGGTACAGGGAAATACTTGCAATATCAATCCCCCTAATAATCAGCACTGGAAGTTGGTCGTTCCAAACTTTTATTGACAGAATGTTTCTCTCGTGGTATTCAACAGAAGCAATTGCAGCAGCAATGCCGGCAGGCATACTTAACTTAACTCTAATGAGTTTTTTTATAGGATCAGCTGGATATGTAAGTACATTTGTGGCGCAATATAAAGGGGCAGGATACCCACACAAAATTGGACCTTCAATATGGCAGGGGATATATCTTTCCATGATCGGAGGCGCTGTTGTTTTTTTATTGATTCCAGTTGCTCCATTTATATTCGAACTTGCAAATCATGCCCCTGAAATACAAAAACTTGAAGTAACCTATTTCACGATATTATGCTATGGGGCATTTCCCGCAATTCTGGCAAATGCTCTTGCCGGATTTAAGGCAGGTCTTGGCAAAACATGGGCTATAATGTGGGTAAACCTTGTAACAACTTCGTTTAATATTATTTTTTCTTATCCATTGATATTCGGCAAATTCGGATTCCCAGAGATGGGTATCGCAGGCGCAGCTATAGTAACAGCGCTATCTCCTGTAGTATCAGTAATACTTTATATAATTCTGATATTCAATAAAAAAAATAACGATGAATATAAGGTAATATCCGGATTCAGATTTGATAGAAAACTTTTTTCAAGACTGATACGGTTTGGCGTACCAAGCGGCGCTCAGTTCTTCCTTGATGTTGCTGCTTTCACAGTATTTCTCCTGTTTCTTGGCTCTCTTGGCACAGAAGTGTTAGCTGCTTCCAATATAGCATTTACAATAAATACCATAACATTTATGCCAATGATGGGACTTGGTATTGCAATATCCATTCTTGTAGGACAAAACCAGGGGAGAGAAGTTCCAGCAGCATCCATAAGATGTGTCTGGAATGGGTTTCATATTTCTTTTGTTTATATGACAATAATTGCGGTTCTCTTTTTTACGATACCAAATTTTTTTATTTTCCCTTTTATGGCATCTGCAGATCCTTTTTCAAACGAAGAAATATGGGCTCTGTGCAGAACTCTTCTTAAATTTGTCGCAATATATACAATGTTTGATTCATTCAATATTCTTTTTTCATCTGCCTTAAAAGGGGCAGGTGATACAAAATATGTAATGACAAGTGTTTTTATCATATCGAGTTTGACATTCATACTCCCCTCTTATTTTATAATATTTCATTTTAATAAAGGGGTTTATGCAGCATGGACAGTTGCGACAATATATCTATGTATTCTTGGCCTTAACTTTCTTTTTCGTTTTCTTATTGGCAAATGGAAGACAATGAGGGTTATAGAAGAACATTGCATAGAAGAGTTTTATGGCAAATAACAAATCCCTCAGCTCAAATAAAATTTATAGCCCGGAATATTCAGCCCTTGCCTCTGCTGCTTTTTCCGGCATGCCAAGTTCATCATAGGTATCTGCAAGGTTATATAATGCGTCTGCATGGTCTGCCTCAAGGGATATTGCTTTCTCAAAACACTCTTTTGCTTTTTCATATTTTTTTGTTACAAAAGAGAGAACCCCTACCCTGTTCCAATACTCAGCAGAGGATTCACCAAAGGAAAATGCAATATCATAATATTTTTCAGCCTCTTCATAAAGCGTTGCTTCAAAACAGGCAAGCCCGCAATCACGAGCAAGGGTTCCTTTTAAGTTAGCGCTTGTATTATCAAGGGCAAGGTCAAACCATTTTATAAATTCTTTTTTGTCCCCTTTTTTTAAAAGCACAAAACCAATATTGTATAAAATAAAGTAGTCATCTGGCTCAAGTTCAAGCGCTAGTTTAAATTTTTTTTCTGCTTCACCATACTTTCCCATTGCAGAAAGTCTTGCGCCTTCATTGTTATAAAATATTTTATCTTTCATTATTTTTCCCTTTAATTGTTGTTTTTATGAACGTGTTTGATAGCAGAAAATAACTGCAACTATAAAGAAGAAAAAACTGTATTATATATACCTAAATTAAAACACTGCCCTAACAAGAGTTAAAGCAGTGTAAAATTATTTAATTTATTCAAGAACTATAAGAAGATCTTCTTTTTCTATTATATCTCCCAGCTCACAAAGAATATCTATTACTTTGCCAGGCACAGGTGCTTTTATATTTGTTTCCATCTTCATTGCTTCTGTAACAGCAACAACATCGCCTTCTTCTACAGTATCGCCAACTTTAACAAGAATTTTAAAAACTTTTCCTGGCATTGGCGCACCAATATGATGCTTATTAAATTTATCAGCTTTAGACCGTGTAACAACACTGGTTTCAAGAGATTTATCTTTAACAGAAACAGTTCTTGCAAGACCATTAAGTTCAAAGTACAAATGCCTTGAAGCATCAGCATGGGAACTTCCTACTGCATTAAGCTTCACTATAAGCGTCTTTCCTTCATCTATATCAACAGAAATTTCTTCGCCAGACTCAAGTCCATAGAAAAATGTTGGTGTTGGAATTACCGATGTATCTCCATTTTTTTCAATATGTCTGGCATAGTCAACATAAACATGAGGATATAAAAGATATGACATAAGGTCTTTATCATTTACAGGGTGCCCTACAGTTTCTTCAAGGTTTTTTCTCTCCACCTCGAAATTAGTAGGCTCAAGAAGCTCTCCAGGTCTGCAGGTTATAGGCTCTTCGCCTTTTAGTATTGCTTTTTGAAGGTCTTTTGGAAATCCTTGATACGGCTGTCCAATCATTCCCTTAAAAAAGTCAATGACAGATTGTGGAAATGTAAGGTCAGGAGCTTTCTGGATAACTTCATCTGCTTTTATATTATTCTTAACAAGGAACATTGCCATATCTGCAACTATTTTGGAAGATGGCGTTACCTTTATTACATCGCCAAAAAGCATATTAACATCGTAATACATTTTTTTACATTCTTCCCATCTATGTCCCAGACCAAGCCCTTCGACCATTGGCCTAAAATTGGAATATTGACCACCTGGTATTTCATGATAATAAACTTCTGCTGTTCCGCTTTTAAGACCAGACTCAAACGGAAAGTAATAAGTTCTGACTGTTTCCCAGTAATTTGAAATAGTATTAAAGGATGAAATATTGATTTTAGGATCTCTCTCGGAACCTTCAAGAGCTGCGCAAAGAGCATTAAGGTTAGGTTGTCCGGTAAGCCCAGACATTGATGCAACCGAAGCATCTACAATATCAACGCCAGCTTCCGCAGCCCTAAGCAGTGTTGCGCCTCCGTTACTGGAAGTATCGTGCGTATGAAGGTGTACAGGAATGCCTACTTCGTCTTTAAGAGCTTTAATAAGTTTTGTCGCAGCCATTGGTTTTAAAAGTCCTGCCATATCTTTTATGCCTAAAATATGCGCGCCCATTTTTTCAAGTTCTTTTCCAAGCTTTACATAATAATCAAGAGGATATTTATCTTTCTTTGGATCTGTAATATCTCCGGTATAACAGAAAGTTGCCTCACATATCTTGTCATATTTTCTTACAGCTTCCACTGTAACAGCGAGCCCTTTTGTCCAGTTAAGAGCATCAAAAACCCTAAAAACATCTATTCCGGAATCAGCAGATTCTTTTACAAATCTATCTACAACATTATCCGGGTAGTTTGTATATCCTACTGCATTGGAGCCTCTTAAAAGCATCTGAAACAATATGTTTGGAATTTTTTCCCTTAAAAGATGCAATCTCTCCCATGGTGATTCTTTAAGAAATCTTAATGCAACATCAAACGTAGCTCCTCCCCACATTTCAAGAGAAAAAAGTTCTGTTGCAAGATAAGACATAGGTTCTGCTATTTTTAATAAGTCATGCGTTCTTACTCTTGTCGCGAGCAAAGACTGATGCGCATCTCTCATTGTTGTATCTGTAACAAGAAGTTTCTTTTCCGCGAGCACCCACTCCATAAACTTTTGTGTTCCAAGTTTTTTATAGAGGTCTCTGCTTCCCGCAGGCTTTGGCTCCTTACCATGGATCTCAGGAATTGGCGCTTCTTTAAACTCAGGTTTTGAGCTCATTTTTTTAACAGTTCCCTGTCCATTTACTGTTATCTCACCAAGATAATTAAGCAGTTTTGTTGCTCTGTCTTTTTTCTTTTCCCCTATTACAAGATTTGGGTTTGAATCTATAAAAGATGTATCGCAGTTACCATTAAGGAAAATTGGGTCTTTCACAACATTTTCAAGAAATGGGATAATTGTTTTTACTCCCCTTATCCTGAACTCAGCAAGAGCCCTTTTTACAACTGCTACTGCTTTTTCATATGTAAGACCCCAGCCGCAAAGCTTAACAAGAAGAGAGTCATAAGAAGATGTGATTCTGGCTCCGGTAAACGCATTTCCAGCATCAAGCCTTACTCCGAATCCAGCAGGAGATCTGTATGTTTTAATAGTGCCAACATCAGGAGCAAAACCATTTTCAGCATCTTCTGTTGTTATTCGACACTGGATTGCATATCCATTTCTTTTGATTACGCTCTGGTCGGTTATCCCTATTTCGGGATCGCTTAATTTATATCCTTCCGCTATTCTTATCTGTGTCTGAACAAGGTCTCTTCCTGTTATAAGTTCTGTTACTGTATGTTCAACCTGAAGACGCGGATTCATTTCTATAAAATAGTATTTTCCTTCCTGATCAAGCAAAAACTCAACAGTTCCTGCATTTCTATAGTTGAACTGCTTCGTTAGCTTAATTGCATCGCCGCAAAGCTGTTGCCTCATTTCTTCTGTTAGCGCAAGAGAAGGGGCAAATTCCACAACTTTCTGATGCCTTCTTTGTATTGAACAGTCTCTTTCAAAAAAATGGACTATGTTTCCATAGTTATCTCCCATCACCTGTATTTCAATATGTTTTGGTTTAATAAGATATCTTTCAAGAAAAACAGTCGGGTTTCCAAAAGATGCTTTTGCTTCGCTCCTTGCGCTGGAAAGTCCTTCGATAAGCTGCTCCCGGGTATGAGCAACTCTCATTCCCCTTCCGCCACCACCTGCTGCTGCTTTTATTATTATTGGATAACTGTGCTCTTTTGCAAATTTTAATGCTTCTTCATCATGCTCAATAGGATTTTCAGTTCCCGGCACAACAGGCACTCCTACAGCAATTGCCGCATGACGGCCAGATACTTTATCTCCAAGCGCTTTCTGCTGCTCTGAAGTAGGTCCTATAAAAGCAATACCTGCTTTTTCGCATGCTGCTGAAAATTCAGGGTTTTCGGATAAAAATCCATAACCAGGATGTATCGCATCAACCTCTTTCTTTAATGCAAGATCTATAATTTCATCTATTCCAAGATATGCCTCAATAGGCCCTTTCCCTTTCCCAATAAGGTAGGCTTCATCGGCTTTTGTTCTGTGAAGAGACAATCGGTCGTCATTGGAATAAACAGCTACAGTTTTTATTCCCAGCTCCATACAGGCGCGAAAAATTCTTGTTGCTATTTCGCTTCTGTTTGCAGACATTACTTTTTTAAATTTTCTAATACTCATGAAAAGTACCTCTTATATTGTTAAAATTATCTTAATTTGATTATGCAAAACCTAAGCATATTATAATTTTGGTCTTATTTTGACAACATTTTATCTTTAAAAAGCCATATATATACAATATTTTATAATACTAATGCAAAAAACATATATTCTGATAATCTCACAGAGCTTTTATGGTTGCCTCGACATTTTCCCATTCATTAAGGAGTTCTGCCTGGCTGGCTCTGTTTTGCTGCAAGCTTTCTTTAAGCTCTTTGATTTTTTGCCCATCTGAATAAAACTCCACTTTCCCCATCATCTCTTCAATATGTTTTGCCTTTTGTTCAAGATCATCAACAAGAGACATAATTTCTTCTGCCCGCTTTTCCAGCTTTCTTTTTTCTCTTTTTTCCTGTTTTAATTTTTCTCTCTCTCCGGCTTGCTCTGGCCTGTTATCTTTTTGAACAGAAGAATTTTGCCGCAAAATAGTTTCGGTACTGGATTCCGCGCCAGAGTTCCTGCTGGCTTCT
>Ga0131853_10015328_pt1 | contig 14018 bp, 12 predicted proteins | sample TergutLab28metaG_FD_92764 | JGI IMG/M metagenome (GOLD analysis project Ga0131853, IMG submission 92764) | Labiotermes labralis P1 segment gut microbial communities from Petit-Saut dam, French Guiana - Lab288 P1 (version 2) (version 2) | ecosystem: Host-associated > Arthropoda: Insects >... | reverse complement strand
GGCTGGGACGACCCACGAATGCCGACGATTTCGGGTATGCGAAGGCGTGGCTATCCCCCACAGGCAATCATGGATTTCGTGACATCAACAGGTGTTTCAAAAACGCCTACGACGGTACCGCTGTCTGCATTGGAATATTATGTTCGGACTCATCTTGATAAAACTGCACCGCGAATCAGCATCGTGTTTAATCCCCTGAAAATTAAAATAGGTAAACGAGAGTTCTGGATAGAGCAAGACGATTTTTCGGAATCCCCGCCAGAGGGCTGGAAACGATTAACGGTTGGCGGGGTGGTCCGCTTGCGAGAATTTATGAATATCAAGTGTGTGAAGGTTCACAAGGATTATTTGGAATGCGTCGAAACAGACGAAAACCATAGTGGGATTATTCACTGGGTTGATGCAAAGGACGCGATTGAGATTACAGTTAACGAGTTCGAGCCATTATTATTCAAGGGGACTGCTTTAGTCGAGGAGAACATAAATAAGGACAGCAAGCGGGTCAGCAAGGCGTTCGCCAGCCCAGAAATCCTGAATATCGACGGTAACTTCCAGGCCGTACGGAAAGGGTTCTATATAAAAGAGGATGAGAGAGTAATAAATAAGACAGTTGGATTAAAGGAAAGATTTTAAATAAAAAACCTCCATACGGAGGTTTTTTGTTATCCTGTGTTTGGTTACGCAGCGCGTTGCAGTTGCGTAATATTCAGACTGATGCCTGTTGGGGCAGCGGCTGGGCCTTCGATTTGGATTCTGTTGAGGATTGGGAATTCCGAGCCGAGTGTTGGTCTAGCCATCATAATCATACCTGCTATGAAACCCATATTGAACTCCTCAAGGTCGAATGGGAAGTCTTCAAGCTCCTCTTCGGTCAGGAAGCCAAGAACCATATCCATCATTGTTTCCAACATGTCGTTTGTAAGATTAGCAGCAATTGTAATTGTGTTGTTGGTACCAACTTGGAAACGGATGAATTGGAACATCATTGCAAGGCCAGCTTCCAGTTCGTCAAGAATTTCTTCAAGTCCTTCCAGCTCTTCCCCATCTATCTCGTATGCGATATCCGAAATGATTTCCAGGATTTCGGCGATACTGGTCGAGATAGTACCTGTGTTGAAGTTCATTCTGTCGCCAACCATTGTGTAGGGCATTCCGATGGAAATAACTGCTCCGTCGAATGCGTCCTTGATGATTTCCAGAATGGCTTCTATTTCTTCGATGTCTTCTTGATCAAGATCTTCGTCCTCAAGGATGGCTGCGAATATGTCTTCAAAGTTGATTTCCAAGAACATTGTGTATCCTGCGATACGGACTGTCATTTCCTCGAACATTGCGAACCATACTCCAAGTACTGTATTAATAACGGTATCAATATCGTCACCTGGGTTTTCTGGTTGTGGTTGGTTTCCCATGTTTGCCATGACAACTTCAAACAAAGTTACTTGGAAGAAATATTCGATGTCATCGATTGGATCCGTTAATCCCATGATGAAATCATACACTCCCGGGAATACATGATAATTCCAATTTGGGCCATGGTCAGACCAGAAATCTTGTAATGCATCAAGGTATGTAGGGCTCCAGTTGTTTTGGCGGTCACGCACGCTCTCATAATGCCATTTAAGATCTTCACGAACCCGTTGTTCTGGATTTGGTCTTGCGATTATGCCAATATCGCCCCCTTCTCCATCGACAATGATTGCAAGGAAAATGTCCAAAATTTCCTCTAGCCATGCTTGCCCCTGTGTTGTAACTACATAAATCCCATCGGCGGGACGCGTGCTTGCTGCAGGTGGATTATTGTTTCGTCCGCAAGCCGTTGCCACAAATGCGACGGGGATGACCAATGCCATTACGGCAAAGGCTACCACTAAACCTTTCAACTTCTTCATTTTACCTCCCTTTTAGTATAGGTAAAACGAGGTTATTATATTTTATAAAATCTGTCCAGCTCTTTAATGGCATCGTCAACATTTTTGCATCGGATAATGCGTGCCCCGTGATGTACATCTAGATTATTATCTCTCTCGTCAAAATATCTATATGTACCCCAGAATGCCTCGGTAGCCCCACCAAAATTCTCGATGAGGATTATGGTCTTCTTGAAAAAGAAGCTAAAAATTAATTCAATATATGTGCCCCAACTGCCTGACAGAGCTATAACAATGTCGCTGAAGTGATTCATGTCAAGGCTGCGACGCAGGAAGTTCTCGGCCTTGGTACTGCCATCGACATCATTGTACACCATTTTAGTAACACCATCGGTAGGAAAACTGTATTTTTCTACATGCTCTTTTTTGTTCAATGCGGGGCTGAAGCCTACGACTTTACTGCCCAGTGTCGCCGCTTCCTTCCCGACGAAATATGGAAACCCACGACAAGCTCCTGTCAAGATCTCAATCTTTCGTTCCCCTAGCCATCTTCCCAGCTTGTTGGACTCCTCCAATTCTTCTTGGGTAAAGCTGTTGGTGTGTGTTCCTCCATAAACAGTTACTTTCATGATTCGCCTCCATTTATTTTAAGTATAATCGTTTGACACTTTGAAGACAAATAGTTTAGAGTGTATTACATGAAACGATTTGGGGTTTTGGTAACGGCTTTGATTCTGTTGCTTGCGGTCACATTGCCCGTTGCCTTTATAGATTTCGGCAAAGAGGAACTACCCACTGCCCATGCATTTACCGTGCCCGACCATCCAGACGACTGGGATGCGGGGGCAGCGAATGTTGCTAACTTTTCAGCTTTAAATGTATACTATTCAGATAATTATCGTCGCCAGAGCTTATCTCAGCAGACGGACCATCGCTTGATGACTACAGGTCGAATAAGTCGATCAGGAAGTTGGGCAGGGATCACAAGCTACGGAGCAGGATTCGACGGAATAGTAGGGGTGACAGGTACATTTACTCTTTTACTCCAGCGGCGAGACCTAGACCTTCCTGCCACTGGTGCTTTTGTTACGGTAGAGTTTGCTCCGCCAAGAGGGCAGGGGTCTGATCCATTCGTTTGGACGAACAGAAACATCACTGCCCAAAGGGTCCAAGAGTCGACTGTTCCTACATTCCAATTTTCAATACCATATACAAATGTCGGAACATACAGGGTTACAATTGTGACTAATTCGGATGGGGATGCAGAGACGCATACGAATGTATATTGGATTTTTGTTAGGAATAGGTTGCGAAACGAAGGCGAGAATAACCAATGGAGAATTGAGGCTCGCATTGGTGGTTCTTCGTCGCAAAACTTCAATGTTATAAATGTTCATCCGTTGCGAGCTACTACTTGGAATCTGGATATTTGGCAAAGTTTGAATGTTCCTGGCACAGCTGTTCGCTTTGCAGGAACCGAACTCTATGTATTAGGGACTCGTGTAGATAATCTTAGTATTGTAGATAGTAATAACAGAGAGGTTTTGAATAACCCTACTGACTCTTATAACTTGTTCCATGCAATTAGGGGTGGTAACGCGGAAGAGAGGCAAGATAGAATTGTCATATCAGTTCGATCTACAACACAGGTAATAGACGGCCAAGTTATAACAACTCCTATTGTCATTCCAAATGGACAATTTAGGGTCCGGGCGAGAGTTCTTATAGCCATAGATACGATGACAGCAGATGGGGTTGCTGTTCCTACTCAGCACTCGTCGGAAATTTTGGAGAGACGAATAACTTTCGGTGATGCCCCATCTGGAAGAGGGTTTCCATGGCTGACACTTGTTATTTCATTCCTTGTTCTCGCGGTACTGGGTGGAGGTATACTGGGGGCTAATTGGCTGATTCGTAACAGCCAAACCAATCAAAGCCTGAAACTAAGTAGGAAGGCTCGCCAAATCGCAGAGACTGAGGAGAAAAACTATGACCAACTGCGACAAAACCTGAATGACGAATTTGAAGATGAAACAATGAGGTATGCTCTCTATCAGGAGGCTGGGCGAATTGTTGACGATCTAGAGAAGGAAGAGCAAGGCGATATAGGTGGCGTAAAGAAATAGCAGAGCGACTCCCTGTGACCGATAAGTTCGGCCTTTGATTAATACTGGTACAACGGAAATTAAACTTGCGATTATTAAGATTGGGATTGCGACGAACAGGGTGTGGTGCGAGATCGCAAGCGGCGAATTATGAAGTGAGCCAACCACAGCACAAATTCCAAGCAACAGGGTTGCATTAATAATATTTGAACCGATTATACTGCCGATCGCAAGATCGCTGCTTTTGTGCTTGATTGATTTAATAACGGTTACGAATTCTGGCATGCTGGTCCCTAGGGCAACAAGTGTAAACCCAACGACGGTTTCGGATACGCCAAGACCAAGGGCCAGGCGTTCGCTGTTTTGGACAAGGAGGAATGCCCCGAACAGGAGGAGGAATTGTCCTATCAGGAACCCCCGAGCGACAGCTTTCAATCTCACCTCCTCACCTTCAGGAGGGGTTATTGTTTTGGCAGATACAGAAACTGGGGCTCGAGGTTGCTTGGCTGTTAATGCAAGATAGAGGAAGTAAATTAGCCCTAAAATAAATCCTTCTACCATGCTTATTCGTCCGTCGACAGAAAAGGTAATGACTAGGGCAATAGAGAGGAAGAGGAAAATAGATTTAGGTAGTAATTGGTGTTTGGACACGCGTTGGGGAAGGATGGTTGCGTAAAGGGCGAAGATGAGGGCTAGACTTACCAACATCCCTCCGATTGCGTTGCCAACTGCAAGGGCTTGGTGTTGGGTTAGGATTGCATAAATGGATATTACGATTTCGGGTAGAGTAGTTGCAAGGGATACAAATGTTGCCCCAACGATAACTGTGGGAAGGCCACTGAGGCGGGAGATTTGCAGGGCGGAACGGACGAGGAAATCACCGCCTTTGACAATAAGAAAAAAACCAACAAGCAGCAATATGAACGATAAAAAAACTTCCACTGCTATAAATATTCTAGGGGGGTTGACAAAAGTCTAAGGATTGTGTATAATCACTATTATGAGTATGACAAAATTGATTATTATGTTTATAGTTCTTTGCGTCCTTGCGATTATTCTTGTATTGCTGTGGCAGTTCGAGGTTTTTGGCAGCTTTAATTTATTGCTTGACAACACGCTTAGAATCGATGTATACTCGCCTATAATCAAGAAGAGCTGACGCTCTTTTTTCTTGGAAGGAGGCATAATGGCTAAGAAGAGTAAGGGTGCAAGGCAAAAGATTACCTTAGAGTGCACGGTGTGCAAGCAAAGAAACTATGACACCGAAAAAAACAAAAAGAACGATAACGAGCGTATTACGCTTAATAAATACTGTCGTTTCTGCAAGAAGACCACAGAACACAAGGAAACAAAATAATAGGAGGTCGATGTGGCTAAAAAGAAAAGAGATGAAAATCAAGGCGGTCTGCAACAGGCTAAATTAAGTGTTGAGGAAAAAGAAGATCTCAAGGCGGAAAAGGCCAAGATGAGGGCACGCGAAGACAAGGTAAAGGCAAAGAAAGAGAAGTCCGAGCGACCTGGATTTTTCCGTCGCATTGGAACTGGGTTCCGAAACATGTTCGGTGAATTGAAAAAAGTTCGCTGGCCGACCTTTGCAAGGACTGTAAAACAAACTGGTGTTGTTTTGGCGGTGGTGCTGATATTTAGTTTGGTGATTTTCGGATTTGACCGCGGGCTGGCGGCCTTGTATGGACTGTTAGTAGAGGGATTAGGAGGTAGTTAAAAATGGACGAGAAAGAACTAGAGCAGGAAGAAGAAGTAATTCAAGAACTTATCGAAGCCGAGGAGGAAACCCTGGTTTTGTCCGATGATTCGGGTTTATCCATTATGGATGTAGAGGAGATCGAACCAGCGGTTGAGGAGGCCAAGGAAGAGCCAACTTCTGTCCGTAAGGTAATTCACGGCGAGGCACTTGTAGATGGGCCTCCGCCACCTGATTTGTCCCAAGTCGGAAACAGGATGGATGACGAGGAGCGTTGGTATATCCTGCACACATTCAGTGGTTACGAGGCAGTTGCCGAGGATAATCTGAAGAAAGTTGTCGAGAAGTACAACCTGCATGACAGACTGAAAGAAATCTTTATTCCAACGGAAGATGTTGTGGTTGAGAAGCGCGGAAAGAAAACCGTTGTCCAACAGAGAACAATGCCAAGTTATATCTTTGTTAAGATGATTTATGGGGACGACCTGTGGCACACAATTACCCGAACTCGTGGAATCACTGGGTTTGTCGGACCAAAAGGTAGGCCACTTCCACTTTCTCCGCGTGAGGTTGTTGACATGAAGCTGGAACGCAAAACCGTTATCGCGGATACATCCGACATATCTGTGGGTGACACAGTTCAGGTCATTGATGGGCCACTGGCGGGGCAAACGGCTTCCGTAACACATGTTAATCAAGAGGCCAAAACACTAACAGTATCCGTATCAATGTTCGGTCGCCCAACCAATGTAGATCTAACATTTGGACAGGTCAAACAAATTTAGAAAATATATCTTCCGTGTCGCGATGACCATCCCGATTGTATCTCTTTAATTTATGAAGGGATTCGGGGTGGTTTTGTTTTATTATGGTAACACCCTCGGTACAGGTTAGGATCGCACGGAATCCGAGGTCCAGCAGGATTTCTTGCGATTCATCGCTGAACTTGCCAAAGGGATACGCGAACGCAGTGGGGCGAGGAACGCCACAGTCCTCAATTAGGTCTTGGGCACGCTGGATATCTTCGGAGAGATTTTTACTATAGTCCGTCATCGATTCGGATCCCATTCGCATGACGCCCATGCGGGGTTTGAATTTGTGCATATTGTGGCTGTGGTTACCGAATTCTACATGTCCACTGTCGGCCATCTGCTTGATTTGCGTCCATGTCAGGTGACTGTAGTTCGGGTTGCTGTGGTCGCCTGAATCGGTGCTGAAACGCGAAAACGCCGTTACGGGGAAGACCATGAACTTAATGTCGTGCTTCTTGGCAAGGGGTAGTGCGTAGTGCATATTTGAATAGTGTCCGTCATCAAATGTAAGTACAATTGGTTTTTCGGGCAAGATCCCACTGTCGTCGATCCATGCGATAACTTCGGATAGGAATACGGTGGTGTAGCCTTGCTGTTTTAGATATAGAAAGTCGGATTCTAGTTGCTTCTCGCTTACTATGTATTTTCCTTTTCTGCTGTTAAGAACATGGTGGTACATAAGGATAGGGAGTTGCTTTGTTGCCGCTTCCTCAGACAGAGCAGATACACCTCTCCGAAAATTGGTGCAAGCAAGATTTTCTCTGGGGCATATCTGGCTCTGGATGAGGAAGCTTGCTCCTAGTAGAGTGGTGATGAGGAGTATTGTTATGAGCTTTTTCACAAGTTTAGTGTGTTCGGAATATAAAAATCTATGATACAAAATTTGATAAGAAGTAGAATGGCTGGGTACCTGAAGCAAGCGGAGCTGTACGGCAATTGGCGGAGTGTTTGGGCTAAGCATGTCTGGTGGACGCGAGAGGCGATTATTGGGATTTCGAATGCGTTGCCTAGTACTCAGACGACAGTTGCAAAGTTATTGAAGAACCCAATTGAGATGGGGAATTTGTTGGCCCCTTATTACCCGGACAGAACTGTGCGAAAGTTCGAGGAGTTATTTACGACCCACTTGTCTATGGGGGGTGATATTGTGACGGCGGCAAAGGTTGGCAATATGCAGCGGGTAGAGGAGTTAACAAAGCAATGGTATGCCAACGCAGATGACATTGCACGATTCATGGCCTCGATTAATCCGCATTACTCGGAATCCGAGATTCGCAAAATGATGTACGAACATTTGCGGTTGACTTTGTTGGAGGCATCTCATTATATCGCGGGTAGGTACGAGGAATCCATTTCAACTTTTGACCAGATTCAGGCCGAGGCCCAGATGATGGCGGACTATTTTGCCAAGGGTATTACGGAACAGTTCCCGAATTCGTTCCGTTAAGCCTTCAGGCTTTTCGCTCTACACACGCTTGGTTTTAGTCAAGAAAAAAATTTGAATAAAAATTTCGTGAATTCTCTGGGGGTTTCTCTGGGGGTTTTCGCCCGCACCCCACCCCCTCGGTAACTCGCACTCAAATGCCTCGGGGATTTTCATGTTTGCAGTATATCACATGATTTTAGAATTAGGATGGGGATGTGGCAGAATTCAACTTGTTGGTGAATTATGAATCCGAGAGTCCGACAAGATAGTCAGTTGTGACTCCAAAATATTTTGCAAGTTTGACAAGCGTATACGAAGTAATCCCAGTTACACCTTTTTCCCAACCTTGAATTGAAGCATGGCCAATCTTTAGATCTTGGGCCATCTTATATACGGCGACACCTTTTTCGATACGCAATTCCTTAATTCTCTGCGAGATTATTTTTAGATGTTCTTCACTTGTCATGCATTAGTATTGCCGAAAATTTTGCAGCTATCATGTGGGATCTGTCGTAATATGGGAATTTCGTGATATCATGGGATATGAATAAGAAATCGATAATTCTTGGCTTGATGATGTTGGGTATGCTGTTTGTGCCTATTATAATCCTGCAGACAAGCGTTCTAGGTTGGCCTCCAAGATGGCCTGAGTGGTGTATTGAAGGAGAGCCTTGTCCGATTCCTGATGTAGTTGTTTCAACGCCAGTTAGTATCTTTAATATTGTAATTGCGTTATTCACAGATGCCTATTGCTTCTGGTCGATTACGGTGGGAGTGCTTGGAATACTGGTGGCACTTGCATGTATCGAGTTGGTTGTGACGCGGAACAAGTATGTGATGCTTGGGACTAGTATCTTGTATTTACTGATGGCTGTTGCGGTACAGGTATTTTGGGCTGGATTCAACTGGAGATTTGACATTCTGGTTTTATTATATTTTGTGCCAGCGATTATTGGCTTGGCAGTATCCCTGAAAGAAATATTGCACAGAGGTATTGACAAAACTTATAATTAATGATAAACTGGGGCTATGAAAAATATACTTAATAATATGTTGGGTAGTACTGGGGTAATGAATGTTCTTTTGATCATTGGGATCATTTTGATTGCACTGTTTGTCGTGGGGGCGATAATTTTGTTTATCACCTTGGTAAACAAGGGCAGCATAGGCGGCGGACGGCGTCGTCGTGGTTGGGATGATGACGATGATTTTAACCGCGTTCGGCATGAAGAAGCTCCAAAGGCTTTAGGTTTTACACCGCAACCAGAAGAGAAAAAAATTGAAACAACAGGACAGGAAAAACCGTTCGAGTTCAAACCAGAACCACAGAAAGCCACAGGAAAGGAAGACGAAGCATTCAGCAGCTTTACCCGTGACGAGATTATTGCTCGTCAGGCAAAGCAAGACGCCGAGAACATGCAAAAAGGTCAACCGCTTCCTGCATCCCAGCCAAACCAAAACCAAAACCAAAATCAAAATCTGTGGGGGCAACCACCTGCAAGGCCCGGCCAGCAACCTGCCCGCCCAGGGCAACCACCTGCAAGGCCACAGCAAAGACCAGCGGGTAAAAATTTCTTTGACGAGGTAGGTAATGACGATGCGGCAGCATTCCCTGCAAGGCGTCCGGCCCCAATGCCAGGGCAGCCAGTGCAAGGTCAGCCAAATGCGGCAACGGCAGCGTGGGGACAACCACCTGCAAGGCCAGTCCAGCCCCAGCCTCAACAAAGACCTCCAGTTGACAACCCGTGGGGGGACTTTGCCCCACAGCAACAGCCACAACCAAAGCCTGCACACCCACCAGGGCAGCCAGCCCAAGCGGTCCCACCACAGCAAAGCTTTATGCCAGTTCCGTCAAAGCAAGAAGAGAAAAAGCCGGACAGGCTGGACGAGTTTCTGGAGGAGTTGAAGAAGGAAAAAATGGCAAAGAACCCAGAGTTCGAGGCCATGCAAAAAGAGATAGAAGACCTAAAGAAAGCATTGCAGGCCGAGGAAGAGCGAAAGATCAAAGAAAAAGAGGAAGAAGAGAAGAAGCGTTTATTCGAAGAGCAACAGCTAAAATACACCGAAGCACTGCGAGCAATTCAAGATTCTAACGAGAAAACTGTCAAGCATCTGCAAGATGAAATTGATGCACTTGCAAAACGCCTAGTCGAGGAAAAGCAAAAAAAAACTGAAGACAGTACCAAGTTAACCAAGCTTGAGGAAGAGCAAAAGGCAAAGATTGCCCAAGTCGACCGCGAGAGAGGCGAGGTAACCCTGTTGCAGAGAGAGTTAGCAAAGCAGATGGAGCACCTGCAGGACGAGAGGGAGGCTCAGCGTATTGAATTCAGCAAAATGCGTGTTGAATTGATGGAAGAGCAATTATCTGCTATTCAAGCAATACAATCTCAAGAACCTAAGGTCGTGGAAAAGATAGTTGAGGTTGAAAAAATTGTTGAAGTTCCAGTTGAAAAGGTTGTTGAGAAGATAGTTGAGGTCGAGAAACTTGTTGAAGTTCCAGTTGAAAACCCTGACCATGAAGAGCAACTGAAAGAAAAATTCATGGCTTTGCGTGCAGAGTTGGAAGAGGAAACAACGCGCTTGGCACAAAAGGAAGAAGAAGTCCGTGACGAGATGGAAAGAGTAAAAGCTCTTGAAGCCGAAATAGCCCAGGCCAAAAAAGATGCAAAGGCTGCGATCGAAAAAGAGATTGAAGAGCGCCTTGACTATGAAAGAGAGAAACTGGCCGAGCAGGCCGAGCAAGTTCAACAAGATGCAATCGAGAGGCAGGCTCAGTTGATGGCTCAACTGGATGCAGAGCGAAAAGTTCTTGAGGCCGAGAAGAAGGCGTTGGAGAGTCAGCTGGCAGCTGCTGGCGGTGACGACAAGGCACTGGCTGAAGTTCAGGCAAAATTGGAAGAGAAAGAGAAAATTATAGCCGAAATGCAAGCAAACCCAAAGGTAGTAACTGTTGTTGATGAAGAAGCTCTTAGTGTAGAGCTTGCCAAGCTGCGAACAATGGAGATGGAGTTAATTCGTCGTGAGGAGGAGCTGTCCAGACGCGAGGAGGAAATTACCACAACTACAACAACAATGACCGAGTTTACCGCAGGCCCACTGATTGCTCTGAACGCTAATTTGACGGCAAGTGAGCGACAAAAATTGTTGTCGGATTACCAGCAAAGGCTTGAGGAGTTGCGTACATGGTTGAAGGAGAACGAAAAAGCAATCAGGAATAATAACAAAGAGTTCGTTCCACTTCGTAGAATTCGCGATACATTAGAGCGAGACACCCGTCTTCTGAGAAAGCGTGAGGCAATAGTCGCGAAGCAACAGGTCTTGGTATATGGTGTGAATAACATCGCAAACCTTGACCCAGAGCGAGTCAAGAAGTTAGAGCAAGATGTTCAACAGCTAACCGGACTGCAGCAAAGCGTTGCCAAGTGTGAGGAAATCATGCACAAGAATAAAGACAGGTTCCCAACCCTGGAAAACCTGGATAAAGTTCTGAAATCCCAAAATACACAAATCCAGCACGACATCACTCGTTACACAGAGGCAATATCTTTCTTTGAGGCACAGTGATTTAAAAAAGGAGCATTTGCTCCTTTTTTTGTCGCTGTTTTCGTTTGCATATCTGACAAATTTCGAGTTACACTAAAAATATGAATAAAAACAGACATAGGCATCGCCTTTATGCGTTTGTCCTTGCGGGAGTTTTTGTTTTCTGTGCCATTGTTGCGGGGGTTGCAGCGGTGGAAGGAAACAATAGGGCAGAGGCTAATGTTAGCTTCTCGACACGCCAAATAGGGACAACCTCGTGGTGGGGTACGGATAATTATAATTTGAATGCTGTCAGCAGTTCGATTCAAAATATGGGTGGAGGAAACTCGAGACTTGTTATTCAAACCCCTGCGGGCTCTATTGCTATGGCTGCTAAGGTTCATACCACATTAGGGTTCCCAGTAACCGTAACAAGTCCAGTAACACATTCACCAGTGGTCACTTGGACAAGTGCGAATTTTCCTTTTGCACTGCACGAGGTAACAAGGGTTGACATTATGGTGTCATCAACACGGCACTTTTTCCAGATGCGACAAGGTGCTGCAAGTCCTGCGTTTCCAGGTGTTGACATAACAAATTGGCCAGTTTTCGTGGTGGGCATAGGGAATCAGCCGATTTCTGCGTCACCTGCCCCCTTTCGGAACAACATTGGCAATTCAAACGCACCAAATTTCAGACAAAGTGGTGCCGTAGCTCAGTCGGGGACTTTCCGGGGGTGGTCGACGGATCCATTTGCAACTTCAGCCGCACAATTGCTGCCAAACCAGAATTTAAATGTCGCGATACTTAATTCCAGTGGAAATGTTTGGGCGATATTTTCGCCTAGCTGGCCATTTAATCCAAATATTATCAGAGTAACAGTCCCATTTCATCGTCAGGACACAGGGGCATTTATTGCGAACATAACAATGGATGTTAATCGGAATACTAATCAAACATTTACTTTGACTAATCCTCCTGCCCCACCTGCTAACCATCAGTGGACGGGGTTGTCTACTACTCGAAATGTAGGCAATGTCAACAACGCAACTCTAGCTAGGCAATACATAGTCGCCGAGCGAATTCAACGGACCATCACCTGGCAGACGGGGGCTACTGATGCAACATGGACAAATGCATTGCCAGCAGGAGTTTCGGGCGGTGCCATGAATACATCAACAAATCGAACAAGTACCGAAGGCCAAGGTCTGACCCCTGCGGATAATCGCCCTGGGACTTTAAGTCGCCCAGGCTGGGCGTTCGCGGGTTGGAGTCCGAGTGGAGCGGTTCCCGCTTCTAACCAAATTCGTACAGCCCAATGGACTTTGGTAAGTCACACCGTCACATGGAATCCTAATGGTGGTACTTGGACCGACCTTGGGCATGGTAATAATCGAACAAGTGCACATGGGCCTGGTTCAACACCGGTGCCACCTTTGCAGCCAGTTAGGCCTGGGTTCCAGTTCCTCGGTTGGTCGCCTGCAATAACAGCTGTAACAGGTCCCAGGACTCATACTGCTATGTGGCAAGGGTTTGGTATAATTGTTCACCCGCCACTAACACCGCCTGAGAATTGGGAGTATGGATGGAATATTCTTCGCTTGCATTTCGCACAAGGTAATGCAGCGGGCGGATTCCTGCCAGGGTTTAGTGTGCACGAGTATAACTCTACAGCAACACGATTCTATGACCCTGAGGTTGCTTCGTCACTGGTATTGCCAACCGTTGCCCAGATGAATAATTGGGCAGCGACCCAGCCAGGGTTCGAGGACAAGAACTTCCTTGGCTGGTATACCAATCCTGACTGGAATATTGCCCAACACCAACGCGTAACACAGATTCCCGCTAATTTGACAGGGGTTGTGCGATACTATGCCAGATGGGGGCACGAGTGGGTCTTGACAAGCGTAAGGGCGGCAGGAGGCAACAGTAGTCACGCCATCACAGCGAATAATGAGATATTGGCGTGGGGCAGTAATTTAAGTGGACAGCTTGGTCTTGGTGGCGAGAGTCTAACTCAACGAGTGCGTCCCGAGCGAATGGGGGATAGGACGGACTGGGCTATGGTGTCAAGTGGCGGAACTACAGCTTCTGGATTTACTCACGCGATAACCACGAATGGCGAGCTTTGGGCTTGGGGAAATAACAGCAGTGGGCAGCTGGGCGATGGAACTACGATTGATCGCCCTCAGCCTGTTCGTATAGGAGAGCGGACTGATTGGGCACAGGTAGATGCTGGACACTTTTCGCTTGCCATAACTACAGGAGGAGAACTTTGGGCATTGGGAAGAGGGATTATGGCAATGGGTGGATATAATTATTCACCGATAAGAATTGGCGAGCGCACAGACTGGGTACAGGTAGCCGGTGGTATGGCATTGTCCGCAAATGGCGAGCTTTGGGGATTCCTGGTTCAAGGAGGTTTTTCCAACAATATGTTCAGGCGATTTGGAACCGCGTCCAATTGGGCATATGTTGCAGCAGGTCATCATGGTGTATACGCTATAACGACAACTGGCCAACTGTGGAATTGGGGTGCTAGTACGGGTTCTGTCATCGCCAGTAACGCTGAAGCCTCGC
>Ga0131853_10015326_pt1 | contig 14018 bp, 17 predicted proteins | sample TergutLab28metaG_FD_92764 | JGI IMG/M metagenome (GOLD analysis project Ga0131853, IMG submission 92764) | Labiotermes labralis P1 segment gut microbial communities from Petit-Saut dam, French Guiana - Lab288 P1 (version 2) (version 2) | ecosystem: Host-associated > Arthropoda: Insects >... | reverse complement strand
TATAAGCCGTTGTTAAAACGCTAAAAAAGATAGCCGCTAAAAATAGTTTAGCCATAACCATTACTATGCCATAAAACGGCCGTTTTGGCTATGAGCTTACTATTACAAAACCGTTAAAGGTAAAGACAAAACCGAGCTACTTTCCCCGCCCCGCTCCCGGCCGGCGGTTCATATTAGAGTTGTGGCCGCCCGGCAGAGGCGGTCTGCCGCCTTTATGGCCCTGATTAGGGCTGTTAGCTGGTTTACCGGTGTTTTTGTTTGCCGTATCGTTATTGTTAGCCATAAATAGTTCTCCCTTTGCTTAATTATTTAGATGGTTATTACCTAAGCATTTGCGTATTAAAAATAGTTGTACCGGCTACAAAGCTGGAAAATTCGCTGTTAAAATCTAGGGCAGCTTCAACTTTATTGGTATCGCCGTTGCGGCCATTTTGCCCGTTACGGCCGGGGATGCCGGCGCGGCCGTCAAAATATTTAACCCAAACCCGTAAATCGTTGACATTAGTAACGGCCGGCGGTGTCGTCGTAGGCGGCGGAGTTGGTGTGGTAACCGGCGGTGGGGCCGGTGTTGTAACGGGCGGCGGATTAGTATTGCCAGGGTTAGTATTACCGGTACCACCGGGGTTAGTGTTACCTGTGCCTCCCGGATTGGTATTACCGGTACCACCGGGGTTAGTGTTACCTGTGCCTCCCGGATTAGTATTACCTGTGCCTCCCGGATTAGTATTACCCGTACCGCCGGGGTTAGTATTCCCTGTTCCACCGGGATTAGTGTTACCCGTGCCACCGGGGTTGGTATTACCTGTGCCTCCCGGATTAGTATTACCCGTACCGCCGGGGTTAGTATTCCCTGTGCCTCCCGGATTAGTGTTACCGGTACCGCCGGGGTTATTATTACCTTGTACATTAAGCAGCATAATTTGGCTTTGCTGGGTTAAGACGGTGTTTTGGGCAGACCACTGGTTAGCGTTAGGGGCCGCCGCCGGCCTAATGTTTTGCGGTTGCCACGCACCGGAGCCGGGACGGCTTTCAAACTGGCGGATAATGCTAATATCTTGGCCGGCCGGGATAACTTGATTGGGTAATAGGCGCATAAACTCGATGTGGCTAAGGCGGCTTCGGGCTTGGCCTAAGGTAATAATTTCGGTAGCTCCAGTGCCGGCGGCTCCGGCGGCTCCGCCCCTGCCCCCTATACCGGCGGTGGTTTGGGTGCGTATTTGGGCTATAGCTTGGGCGCTGCCGATAAAAGTTATGCTGCCGCCGTTACCGCCGTCTTCACCATTACCGCCGTTACCGCCGTTGCTGGCGCTGCGGCCGCTTAAACTTTGGCCGTTAGCTCCATTGCGGCCGTTGGCTCCGTTACGGCCGTTGGCGACAATAAGCACATTGGTAGAGGTAATAAAACTTTGCCCGGTGCGTCTTTCGCGCAGTAATAATAAATTGCCTTGATGAGAGCCCAGCTGGCTGGTATCTAACAAAGCTACCGAAAAAGTAGCAACCGCACCGTTGCCGCGGTTGTCGGCATTAAGGGTAACGGTGGTTAAGCCCGAAACAACAATAGGAAAAGTTACCGTTTGCTGCGTGCCGTTGACGGCGTTGCGAAAGGTAAATGAAATAGTACCGCTTTCTATTAAAGCAATACTGGCTTCGCGCATTCTAAAGCGGTACTGGCGGTTATTAATACTGCTGGAGGTAAGCATACCGGGGTTGGCGGGGGTTACCGTAGCGCCGCGGCTTAAAACCACCTCGCTCATACGGTTGCGCTGTGCATCGTAGGCCAACATAATGATAGTATAGTTGCCGCTGGGATTAACGCTGCTTACATTTTGGCCGTTGCTGGCCCGTAAAATAATTTGCGACTGGGCAAAATCAATATTACTAAGGTCTCTTACCGTACTGGCGCAGCCGGTTAACGTAATTATAAGGGCAAAGCCTAAGCGGGCGGTTATTTTTTTAAGTAACAACATCATACCTAATGATAATATAACTTAATAAATTAAGCAAGCTATTTAACAATTAAAGCAGCGCCGTTACCAATTATTTTTTAAGCGGCAACTGTATTTTATTTACTAAAGGCAGTGAGCTGCCCTTGAAAAAAAAACACAATTAAGTTAAAGTAAGCGTTATGAAGCTGGGGACTATTGGGATACGCACAGCTATAGCAGTAGTTGCTGCTACGCTAGTTGCGTTATTTGCACCGCAAAACACACTTTTTTTAACCATTGCCGAAGCAGGCCGTTATCTTAGCTTGCAATTTGGCCGCTATTTACTTTACCCCTTTTTGTTTTTTAATATGGCTATAGCCGTTACGCAATTAAGGCGGCAGCGCAAATTATTAAAAGTAATCGTTATTATGCTGGTTTTATTGGTAAGCTTTAATGCCATTATGGCGGCGCTAGGGGTATTATTAGCCGTTGCCTTACCGCTTAGGCGCGTGCCGATTGTTTTTGAGCAAGAGGTCGCCGGCAGTTTTAGTTTACAGCCCGAATTACTGGCTCAGTTGTTGCCCAGTAATTTATTTACCGCTTTTAGCGGTTATAGTTTGGCCCCTATTTTGCTGGTAGCTTTTTTTATTGGTTTAGGTATGGCTTACGATAGGGAAGTTGCCGAACCCAGCTACAACTTTTTTGACTCGTTGGGGCGGATATGTTACCGCATAGCTTTTTATTACGTTTATTTTTCTTTTATCCCGGTGTTCTTTTTTACTTTAAGTTTAATTAATTTAATACGCACCACGCACGATTTAGCGCTTTATCAAAGTGTGCTTACTTTAACTATGGTGAGTGCGGCGGTTATTATTTTAATACTTTATGCCGTCATTTACCGCCTATTTGCCCGTAAAAAGGGCTTAGGTATCCGCTATTTGCGCGGGGCGCCGGCTTCGTTAGCTTTTGCGGCGGCAACGGCCCAGCCTTTATTGGCCGGCTTGCATTATAGTTATTTAAGCCATAAAAATCAGGGCATTAGCCGCGAGCTGGGGGCCTTTGTGGCGCCTATTATGGCCATCTTTTTACGGGCCGGCAGCAGCTTAATTAGCGGGGTTGTCATTATAGCCGTTTTACGCTCTTACAGCAGCCTCGACCTTACGGCGGCACAGGTATGGCTTACAATGGTGAGCGTTTTTATGGCTTCGTTTTTGGTAGTGCCTTACGATGCAACTTTTTTGCACAACTTTTTACAGCTGGCTTATGGGCTTTATGGCCGCACCGTAGGCTCTACCTTAGGAGCCTTCGAGCCTATTATTCCTTTGTTAAGCCACTTAGCTGCTGTGCTGGATTTAGCGGCTTTAATTTTACTGCTGCGTATTATGGCCAGCTTAACCGGCTTTGAGCGCTTTAAGGCCAGTCCAAGCTTTACTTAAAATAAATTTTACAGATAAGGAAAATGTAATTATTTGCAGCAATTAAAAAATAAATATTTATTACACTTAACTATGCGGCCTCCTCCCGTACTTATAGTTTAATTATACTAAAAAAATACGGAGGAAGATAAAATGAAATTGGTTATCCGCGAAAATTACGCTCAAGCCAGCGAATATGCCGCTAACTATATTAGCGAACGCATTAACAATTATAAAGGCGCCAACCCTTTTGTGTTGGGCTTGCCTACCGGCAGTACGCCGCTGGGAACATATAAAAAACTTATCGAACTTAATAAGGGCGGTAAAGTATCGTTTAAAAATATTATTACTTTTAATATGGATGAATATGTCGCTTTACCTAAAGAGCACCCCGAAAGTTACTATAGCTTTATGTATAATAATTTTTTTAACCATATAGATATTAATAAAGCTAACATTAATATTTTAGACGGTAATGCCGAAAACCCCGAAGAAGAATGCGCCGCTTACGAAGCTAAAATAACTAAGGCCGGGGGTATCGAATTATTTTTAGGCGGGGTAGGGATAGACGGCCACATTGCCTTTAACGAGCCGGGCAGTTCGCTGTCGGCTTTAACCCATAAGCAAAAACTTACCCAAGACACCATTATTGCCAACAGCCGTTTTTTTGATAACGATGTAAGTAAAGTGCCTAACTATGCCTTAACCGTTGGGGTAGGGACGGTAATGAACAGCAACGAAGTAATTTTATTGGTTACCGGCCACAATAAAGCCCGTGCCCTGCGCCATATTATTGACGAGCCGATGAACCACCAATGGACGAGCAGCGCCTTGCAGCTGCATAAAAATGCAGTTATTATTTGTGATGAAGCTGCGGTGGCCGAGCTAAAGGTGGCTACTTACCGTTATTTTAAAGAACTTTATTAAGGAACAAGGAATAAAGTAACAGGGAAGAAGGGTAATTTTTTATTCCATCTTCCTTGTTCCCTATTCCTTAAAAGAAGATGGCCAAACGCAACAGTAACGACCATTACGCCGAGCGGGCTAAGCAGCTGGGTTACCCGGCACGCAGTGTCTTTAAGCTGGAAGAAATTATGCAAAAAAACTCCTTTATTAAAAAGGAGATGACGGTGCTGGATTTAGGCGCCGCTCCCGGCAGCTGGAGTTTATATTTAGCACGGCAAGGCGTTAAGGTGGTGGCGCTAGATTTAAAACCGCTTACCGTTAAGCACCCTAATATTACCGCCTTGCAAGGTGATATGTTTAGCGCAGAGCTGGCCATTCAATTAAGTAAATTAGCCCCCTTTGATGTAGTTGTAAGCGATGCGGCGCCGGCCACCAGCGGCGACCGCCTTGTTGATGCCAGCCGCAGCCACGAATTAGCCGAAATGGCCTTTAACTTGGCCTTAACCTACCTTAAGCCGCAGGGTAGTTTTTTGGTAAAGGTTTTTCAAAACGGCGATGAGCTGGAGCTGCTTAAGCAATTAAAGGCTAACTTTAAAGAGGTAAAAGTGGTAAGACCGCAAGCCGTACGCAGCGAAAGTTTTGAGTGTTATTTTTTAGCCAAGTTGGCTGGGCCGGTAATAAAGGTGGCTAACCGGCCTTGATTAAGTAATAATATACATTAAGAGCCTGTTCGCATAAAGGAAATTTTTACCGCTTTTAGCGGTTCTATCTTTTTAAATACCTTTTTGAAAGCTTTTTAATTCTTAACTCTCAACTTTCAGTTATCAGTTATCAACTCGCTTTTAACTTTTCAAAAAAATTTGCAAAAAAAATTAAAGCCAAAAACTCGTTGTCCGTAAATACTAGGCGGAGGGAGTTATGAGCGAAAAAATTGTAGTAATGCCTACTTTGCATAGCGGTATCAATGGTTTTTTGTTTGATAAAATTTACAACGAAACTTTGCAGTTTGGCAGTAATATTGGCAGCGTAACGTCTGGTAACGGTAGCTACACGGCGGCGGTTAGCCCGGGCCCATTAACGCTTACGTTGCAGGGATTAACGGGGCAGCTGCAACATAATATAAAGCAGAAGCAGCTAATTAAAGATTATAAACCGCCGGCTTTTTTAAGTAATTTAAGCGGGCCGGCTTTAGCTATTGTTAATACTTTGGGGCCGCCAGCGCCGGTAGCGGCCGGCTTTAATTTGGCCCAAAGTTTAACCGGTAATAATTTGGTATTAAGTGCCGTAAGTTTTTTTATGGCTGCTTGGCAAAGCCGTTGGTTATTAACAGTAGATACCGCTTATTGCCGTTTTAACAATATGCTTATTAAAAATTTGGTTTTAACCAGCCTTGATAGCGGTAACAATTTTACAACTTTAACCTTAATTTTACAGCAAGCTACTTTTAAGAAGGCAGCTAATAATAGCTTGCTGCAGCAGTCGGTTAGCGAAGAAGCGGCGCTTAAACGCTTTGGGGCCGTTACTTTAGCGGCTAACGAGCCATTTAAAGGTTTTAGTAATTAAGGAGGAAATATGCGGCGTTTATTAAATTTAACAGACGATTTATACCAAAACCATAACTTAATAGCCGGAGGCAATAATGTAAGTTTTACTTTAACGTACAGCCTTAGTCAAAGAGAGTGGTATTACTCGCTGGAGGGAGGGGATTTTGCCTTACATCAGCAAAGGTTAGTGGTAAGCCCTAATATTTTGCACCGGTACCGTAACAAAGTTAGTTTTGGCCTGATGGTAACCAGTACGGATAACGGCGACCCCTTGCTGTCTAACGATTTTAAAGAGGGCCGAATAGCTATTTATTTGTTAAGCGCCAGCGAAAGCCGGCTTAGCGAGCAATATTTTGCCGGCAGCTTGCCTAAAAAGGAGTAAAACCTATGCCTAATTTAGGGCCATTTTTTGAGATAACTATCTACGATAATGCCGGCGGCCGGCTTTATCATTCGAGCGATAATTATGATTTTAATTTAGTTATTAGCCGCCCAAACTTAGCGGCCAAGCTTTATGCCGAACTTACTTTGCCTAAAGAAGCTTTTATTATGAATTTAGCCGGCAAATTACAGGTAACCTCGCTGGAATATGGCGGTGGGCAGTTGTTTAAAGGCGAAATATTTTTTGCCGCCGAACAAGCCGATAAAATTAAAATTTTAGCCGGCGATAGTTTTAGGGCGGTGCAAAAAACCGGTAGCCATAGTCTTTTGGAGGGGTTAAATTTAAATAATTTATTTAGCTCGCTTATTAAAGATGATATGGTTTTAGAGCAGGCGAAGGTAGATGATTTTGACGGCAGTTTGGAAGCCGATTATGCTTTACATGATAAAGCCCTAAATTTGCTTAGGCGCTATAGTAATGGCGAAGCTTTTGTAGAGGATAATTTAGTCTATCTTTTAAGGCCGGAGGAAGGTAACGGCATTGTGCACGAGCTTAATCATCATAATGGTTTATATAGGGTTACAAAAAACTTTGCCGGCGAGAGTAACCCGGAAGTACAGCTTACCATTTGTATGACGGGCGGGTATCTTTTTAGTTCGGGGCAGCTGATAAATTTAACTAGTGAAGAAGCTACCGGTCTTTATAAAGTTGTTGGCTTTAAACATTACGTTAATAATCGGCAGGCTTTAAGCTACGCTTGGTTAAAACTATTAAATTAAGGAGGAGCAATGATACGCGCCCTAATAGATAACGATTTTAGTTTTGGCGGCGGTAAACAAAATTACTTAACCGGCGAGGCTGAAGAGCAGCTGGTGTTAAAGTTAATTTTACAAAGTTTTTATGGCGAACTTTTTTTTGCCCCTGAAGAAGGCATCGATTGGCTTTATTACATTAGCCATAAAATAGCTAAAGAAGAGCTGGAGCTGGTAATTAGGCATAACTTACTTAAAGCCAACTTTATACAGGCTATTAATGAACTAGCTATAACGATAGACAGCACAAAACGGGTGGTTAATTTAAAGGTTAATTTATTAACAAACACCGGGAATATAATTAATAATGAGGAGGAAATAAATTTATGACCAAAATGGCTCTTAATGAAACCGGCTTAACTTTACCGCGTTTAGAAGAGATTGTCGCATATTTGTGCCAAAAGTATAAAGAAATTTACGGCGCAGCCATTAACTTAGAAAGCTACAGCCCCGATGGCCAGCGTATCAGGATAGAGGCCCAGCTGTTAAGTGATGTGATTGAGCTACTCAGGCAAATTTATGGTTCGTTTGATGTGGAGCAAGCCGGTGGTGTAGCTTTGGATAGATTAGTGGCCATTAACGGCTTAGCAAGGCAAGCCGGCAGCTACAGCGAAATAATGCTTACTCTTACTTTAAAAGAAGAGGCGGTTCTTAACGGACTGGATAGCGCTAACCCGCTTACGGTAAGTAATAGCAGCGGTAACTTAAGCTTTAAGTTAATTAAGAATGTTAGCTTAGCGGCCGGGCAGCATAAATTAAGTTTTAGGTCCGTTGAGAGCGGCGCTATCCATGTGCCGCCGGCTACCTTAATTAATGTGCAAAATAAGGTAGCCGCCATCACGGCGGTAACTAACGAAGAAAATTGCTATCTGATTGGTACCGAAGAAGAGAGCGACGTTCAATTACGCTTAAGGCGCAGCCGCAGCGTCAATTTGGGCAGCACAGCTTTTATCGAGGCTTTAGAGGCTGCACTGGCCGATAGCGCCGGCGTAAGTTTTGTACGGGTGTACGAAAATAGCAGTAACTTAACCAACGAATGGGGTATGCCGCCGCATAGTATTTGGCCCATTGTGGCCGGCGGCGATGATTTGGTGATTGCCCAAATTATCGACCAAAAAAGGCACATCGGGGCCGCTATGTACGGCCAGATAAGCCAAATAGTAGAAAGTCGCTACCACACCGGCGCCATCAAATTTGATAGGCCTAAAGATATAGTGGTTAATGTAAGAGTAACCCTATCGCTTTTAGGGCCGCCGTTAATTAGCGCCGACAGCCTAAAAAATTATTTGGTAACCAACTGTAAGGTGGGCATTTATGAGGCTATCGATATTACCGCCATTAGTAAACTTATTAAAACTTACGCTCCCAATGTGGTGGTAGAAGATTGTGCCTTAAGCCGTACCGCTAACCAGTGGCACAGTTTTTTAAAACCGCAGCTGCCGGTAGAGCATTTTAGACTAAGCGAAAATGCTATCGTTATTAATGGTTTGTAAGCGAGGGGGACAATGCAAGAAGTAACGAATTATTATGCCAATTTGTATGGCTTAAAATTTAGGACAATGCCGAAAGCGCGCAGCGAAATTAACTTATTTGCCGGTTTAGCTTTTAGCGAGGGTTTAATTTTTAAGCTGGCACAGGCCTTTAGCTATGAAGAGGCGGTAGGTAAACAGCTGGATATTTTAGACAGCTACATTGGGGTAGGCAGGCAATTATTATTAAACAATAATTTAATTAACCTAAATGACGATGAGTTAAGGTTTTTATTAAATTTTAAAAAAATATTAAATTATAGCAATGCCAGTTATCCGGCTTTAAGTTACCAGCTTAGTACTTTATTTGGCAACGATTTTAAATTATACGATGGTTACAATATGACTATTAGCTATTTTATCCACGAGCGGCAGTTAACTAACCTTAATTTGCTGTTAGTTAAAAATTTATTGCCTAAGCCAATGGGGGTGCAAATAGCTTTTATTTATGTAGGCAAACAAGTGGAGGGGCACTTTGGTTTTACAAGAGTCGGCTTTGCCGGTAAAGCCGGCGGTTTTAATAGGCTCAAAGATATAAGCCGTCAAAGTTGGTTATTGGCTAGTCAGCTTTATAATGTAAACGAATAAAATTAATTTAATAATAGAGGAGATATGATGGAAAACAACAACGATAACAGCAGGCCGGAGGTAAAAGTTTTTGCCGGTGAGGCCGGTAACGAAGAGTTAGTGGTTTTTGGTTCGCAAGCAAACGGCGAACTGCACTACAGCAGCAATGTAACGGCTATGCAAAGTGAGGCCTACAGCAAAGGCTGGGCGGCGGCGGTCGTGGGTGATAATAACCCCTTGTTAGAAGATTTTAATAGCGTAAGTTATGTGCTTTCGGGGTTAATTAAATATTTGTACCGTAACGGTATAGCAAGGTATAGCGCGGCCGAAAATTACCCTAGCGGAGCGATAGTGAATGATGGAGCCGGCGGGCTTTTTCTTTCGCTGAGTGATGATAATAAGGGCCATGCCTTAGATGATACCCACTATTGGCGCAACTTATTGGCCGATATAGCCGTGATAAAAGAAGATGTAGATAATAACACCAAAGATATTGCCGGCCTTACCAAAGCCAGCATACCTATAGGTTTTGTTTACACCCAATACCCCGGCCAGCTGGCCCCAAACCAGTTATGGCCCGGCTTAACTTGGAGTAATATTAGCAGTAATTTTGGCGGCTCTTTTTTTAGGGGTGAAGGCGGACAGGCGGCGGCCTTTGGGAGTTGGCAGGCAGAAAGTGTGCCGAATATTAGCGGGCACTTAGGTTCTGGAGGAGATTTTGAATCGGTGCTTGGCCGTGGGGCTTTTCCCGGTGGTGGGGTATTTAATACATGGCAAACAGGTAGTTTTACTTATAATACTGGGAATACAACAGGTACTAGAATGACTTTAGATTTTTGGGCGAGCCGCGTACACGGGGCTTACGGCCGCCGCGGCGAAGTGGCTCCTGCCAACTTTGCCGTGCGTATTTGGCGCTGTGTAGGCGCTGTTGAGGTGGCCAGCGCTCAGGCTTTTTACCAATACGACAACGAAGGATTATTAGTAGCTAAACGCAATTTAATAGCCGACGAAGCCGGCTATATTGGTTATAACGAGGCTAATATGACCGAGCTAGCTCCGCCGCCGCAAGCCAAAGATGGTAAAATTTGCTACTTTAATCAAGATGACGGTAAATGGTGCAGCTGTACCGATTACCGCGGCCAAGATGTTTACCATAAACAAACTTTGCAAAGCCGCCGTATCCATAAATTAGGTGATGGCCCCAGTGGCGAAGAAACGTTACAAAGCCCGCAAGGTATTGCTTTTGCTAAGTGGAGCGCCGAGCTGGATAAATGGGTGGCCGATGAGGAACAAGCCCAAAAGCAAAAATTAATCGAAGAACTTGATTTATTAAGGGAAGAGGTGATTAATGAAATGTTATTACAAAACCCCGAGTATTTAGCTAAGCTAAAAAAACTTAAAGAAAATGAGCAATAGGGAATAAGGAGGAATTTTTATAATTATTAATTACTTTTTGTTCCCTGTTACTTATTCCTTGTCAACATCAACCGGGTAGTTGTAAATAAAAGTAACAAAGCTGTTATGGTTAAATTTAACTGCCAAGCTGCCGTCATCGGCGGTGTGCCAGTGGTAACTATGCGGCTGGGCAGCGCTAAGAATTTGGCCGTCCATTAAAGTTGGGCGGCCCAACTTACTAATAAGCGCCCGCTTTATGATAAGTTGTTCGGCACGGTTGGTAGCGTCATCGGTGGGGGTAAGGCCTGTAAAAATAAATTGCAGTTGCCGGCCGGCAGCTTGGGTGTTAGGTAAAATTATATCTACCATAAAGGGGCTGCTTAGGCCGTAATTTGTAAAAAAAGCGCCTTCGTTTTCGTAAATATAGTAGCCGCTATCGGTAAAGGCACGCCAAAAGCCTTGTTCCGTTAAGGTTAGCTCCAGCTCATCAAGTTCGGCCTTAGGGTTAAGGTTAAAAAGTAGGGGAGGTAAAGCCGCTAAAGGTTCGGTCTGAGATTGATAAGAGATTAATAAAATAACAGTTAAAATAAAACTTATGGTAAATAATTTTTGCATAGCTGCCTCCTGTTAATTAGCCCAGCTGGCCGCAAGCCCCATTTACGCCGCGTCCCATACGCCGCCGCTGCTTTACCGTTAGCCCGTAACCGCTAAGGCGGTTAATAAAGTTAGCCAGCTGCCGGCTATCGGGGCTGCGGTAAGGTAAGCCTTCTACTTTGTTCCACGCAATAACATTAATTAAACATTTAAAACCGGCGGCAAAAGCGGCTATAGCTTTGGCATCGTCTGCACTATCGTTATGGCCGGGTATTAACACCACTTCGAAGGTAAGCCGGCCCTTAGTTTGCTGCTGGTAATACATTAAGGCTTCTTTTAATTGTGGCAAGGGGTTAGCTTTAGCTTGTGGGATTAATAATTCGCGTTTAGCCTGCTGCGCACTAATCAGGCTAAACGCCAAATTAAGCTGGTAGCCGCTTTCCGCCAGTTGGTAAATAGGCTTAATTAGACCCACTGTACTCAAGGTAAAACGGCGTTTGCTTAAGCCTAAAGTTTGCGGGTTACTTAGGGCGGTTATCGTTTTTAACACATTATCTAGGTTTAACAGCGGCTCGCCCATGCCCATAAAAACAATGTTATTGATGGGCGCCAGCTGCTGCAAATGCAAAAATTGCTCGATAATTTCGTAGCTTTCTAGGTTACGTTTAAAGCCTAAAGTGGCCGTTTTACAAAAGGTACAGCCCATAGCGCAGCCCGCTTGGCTGCTTAAGCAAGCGGTATTACGGCCCTCATGCCTTAGTAAAACACTTTCTACCACTTGCTCATCGTTAAGTTTAAGGGCCAGCTTGGCGCTGCCTTCGGCGTTAAGGCATTTAAGCACTTTTGTGCTGATAAAGGGCAAATTAGGCTGTAAATGAGCAATTAAAGCTTTAGGTAAAGAGGTTTGCTCGTAGCCGGCGGCCCCTTTGTATAAAGCTTTAATCAGCTGCTCGGCACGGTAAGGCGGGGCTTGGTAGCCCGCTAGCAGGGTTTTTAATTCGTTAAGGGTATAAGCGGCAACCATAGCTTTAGCCAACTATGCAAGATTTTACCATAAAATACAAGGGGAAATTATTTAATGGCTTAGCCCTAAAGATGAGTTATTTTTAGGGCCTTATTATCGGCCATAAAGTACAATATCCTTTAAGGCTTATAGCCATATTTGAGTACATCATAATGTATATTTGGCTACAAATATTACTACAATCTTTTTATGACATAACGAGATTTTTTATAAACCCTAGTTTTTACATTATGATTATTATGACTATTAAAAGCCTCTTCTAACCATTCGCCTAGTTGCTCTAGGGCAAAATTACGGTAATTGGCACTCTCAATTTTAATTTTGTAGTTTTCCAGCTCTTTATCGCTGTACATTGGACGCATTCGTAATCTTAAATCTTTTACTTTATTGAATTTTTTTACTTCTTCCATCAAAATTTCCTCCTAAAAACTTGTACTTGTTTAAGTACCTATTAATAGTATAGTACTTAATTGGGTTTAAAGTCAAGTCAAAATAATACTCTTATAAGTATATTGATTTTTACTGTGTACTTTTATGAACCTTTTGTATATAGATAATAATACAGGTATTTTCTAAAGAAAATGCTAAAGGGCAGTCGATAAAGCAAATTATGGATAACGTTAAAAGCATAGAAGCAACTATTTTTTTTGATAGGATAGATGAGTTACTTGCTCAAAGAAAGATGACCCAAGCGGCCATGTGTAAAAAGATAGGTATGCCTTGGCATACCTATAAAAATATGAAGCTTAATAAGCGGCTGCCGCGCGTCAACGATGCCGCCTTAATGGCGCAGGTATTAGGAGTTTCGCTGGATATTTTAGTGGGCGTAGATAAAGAGGGTTTAGCCGCTAACCAGCAGCGGGAAGAGCGTATTACTAAGCTGGCCGGAAAGCTAACTTTAATTGATGAACGCAGTTTTGAAAACGTGGAAGATTTTATTAATGTTGTGAGCGAAAAACGCAGGAAACGGAGAAAGCAAGCAACAGAGAGCAGGGCATAGATAACAACTCATAGTTAATAGCTAAAGGACGCCGCCTTTAGCGGTATTTATTAATTGTTATTTATTTACCTGTTCATTATTACCTATTTCTTATATAAACCTCGTCCAAAGTGCCGTCGTTTGTAATAAATGTTAAGGTATTGTTGTTATCCCCGATACGAAACGAAAGATAATGAGGAGGAAAGCTAACGGGAGTACCGGTAACAATAGTTACTTGGGTTAAGGTGTTGCCGCTTATGGTGTAAGCGCTGCTTTCAGCGGTTTCTATGACGCCGCTGCCATAATGCAGCCACCTGCTTTCTAGGATATTATCTTCGTTAAACACGATGATAGCGGTGCTGTCATCAACATGGGTAAAGGCGGCGTTAGCAAAAGGGTTAGGATTGGGCAGCGGCGGCAAGCTACTGGGTATAACGGTGGGAGCCGTGCGCCTGTAAACTTCCTCAGAAAAACCGTTAATAGAGGTAAGGCTATGGCCATCGGCACTAAGTTGAAACTCTCTGTACAAAAAATCGCTCAGTAAATTGGTTACTATAAGAGTATTGCCTCTTAAAGTGTAAGACAGGCTTAAACCGCCAATACGGCCGGCGTTAATTACTTCGCCCCAAGGGGTTTCGGTATCTTTTAAAATTAAAGTATTTACTTCGATGGTGTTGTTATGGCCAAAGATAAGCTCGGCCGTAAAAAAATCGTCCTCGGTTTCCAAAATAAAAGTACTGCCGGGAGCCGGCAAATTAGGCGGTGGCGGTGTTAGCGCCAATAAAACTAAGCAGGTTAATAAGATTAATAAATAAAGTTTTTTGTTTTTCATCATAACAGTCCTTTATAAGTTACTTTTTTAATTGTAAAAGTATTATAACGTATCAGGCGGTAAATGTCTACCTTTATGCCTATAGAGTTAGTAAATTTTAATATTTTAGCTTTA
>Ga0131853_10015325_pt1 | contig 14019 bp, 20 predicted proteins | sample TergutLab28metaG_FD_92764 | JGI IMG/M metagenome (GOLD analysis project Ga0131853, IMG submission 92764) | Labiotermes labralis P1 segment gut microbial communities from Petit-Saut dam, French Guiana - Lab288 P1 (version 2) (version 2) | ecosystem: Host-associated > Arthropoda: Insects >... | reverse complement strand
GCACGTGAAAACCGTAACGCTTCGTTTGACCGGGAGCTGATGCAGGTGCGTTCTATCACGCGCTTAGAAGCATCACCAATTGTTGCTGAATAAAAGCGCCATCGTTGCAAATTACTCTAGCAGGCCCGGGGAGGTACCGAACGCTGTGAGAGGGTGGTTTTACGCATCCCTGTACGGAAGGTCGATTATTGCAGGTACGAAAGCGTTAACACATTTAAGATAAGTATCTTTAAGCCTATATCCTGAGAAGGCGATATAGGACTACCTGTATGGACATATCATATGGCTAGAAGTGTGGCGGGGTGAATACAGTGGTTCTGAATAAAACGCTAAGTTATAAGACTCTATAGTATTGAAGTCTGTGCTTGCCGCATCGTGAATCCGTGAAGAAGTAGCTACATCTCGAAGCCGTGAAGAAGAAGGAAGGGCGTGAAAACGTGCGGTTGAGTAAGTGCATGACTCTAAATGTTAATACGCAGCTATTGGCTCATGCTAAAGAAATTCGTATAAGTGTAATTAATGTAGCGAAATGTCCGTATAGAAAAAACGTAGCCGTTGTGTCAAGCTGTGTTCCAGCGCTGCAAAGAAGGGCGTGGCATCCGGAGATTGAAGTCCCGGAAGATAAGTAGGTAGAGCGTTACACGAATCGTCTGAATATGTTTAAGATGTAATGTTTTGAAGGAAAGACAACTTTTATATTCAAGTTGCAGCACGATCATCAGGAATGCAATAAGCGATAGTGTGATCAAAGGAGACATATATCTGTGTTCCATTCTTGATCATCGTTTGCAAACAAGAGCATAACGGTGTGACGGTATGTGGCAGAGAAGTAATGTACAGCTTCACCTAGGTTGACGCATCCGTGCCAATGTAACCTGGTTGCTGCTTTGGGAAGAGGCGTGCCTGCAAGGCGGTGGTTCTGGTGCTGGGATAGAATAAGATAGCGTGCTCTGCTCCTCTTTCGAATACAAACGGTAAGAGCCCTCTACCAGTTAACTTCGAGCGTTCACATAGCATAGTTTTTTGAGTGATGGCAATGAACTAGTAGATGCTCTTACAGGATGCGATTACCACTTCGGTTGTCGGCAGCGGTTACGTAAGAGACAGGCTGTCACGTGACAGAGACGCGTGGACAGCAGTGCTCACATACGAGAGGAAAACACAGGTTAGTTCAGTGATTCTTACTTTCACGTAGAAAAAACGACAGGGCGTGTTCACAGCACAAAATGAATACACAACATTCAGCTAGATTGTGTTTAATCAAAGCGGTAGTGATACTTAGATAACCTATTTATTATGTGTTAAATGACCATCACAGGTTTCACAAAAAGGTTACGAGTTCCTCATACAAGTGAGGGTAAACTATGTGTTTATTGGTGTTAGGCATTGGTTTCACATACACAACATAATTTAAAGCCATCGCCATTTACGACGACAAGTTCGGCAAAGCAAGTATGTACTCGCGCAATGGTTGCTGCACGACATGAAATATTCGCGCAAGATAGTGCAGGTACAGTGACGTCAATCATATGTACTCAGTGCTGAGATACATTCTGGTCCCCCGGGCGACTCATCGACTATTTAACCGAAAGCTACCGCTTTCGCACTAGATGACCGGTTACCCCTCCTCTTTGCACATAGAATCGTGTACCTTGCGTAGACACTCCGCCAGCGTGTAGACCTGCTCGTCTGTGAGAATGATGGACTTGGACCAACACCTCCGTTTGGCACCGAATTCCACCATAGGTTGATAGTCGCGAGCATTATAGAAACCGACAAACACGTATTTGGTCTTGCCCCATTGATGAAAAACAGGCTCCTGAGCAGGACTCTTTGGGGATAGAATGCTGGATTGGCAGCCCAGGGGGAACAGATATCACAGTAGGACGATTGAGGCTTCGGGCACTTGCTGCTCCTGGATGGGAGGGTTCAATATTTCCTCCTCCTCTTAGCAGCAGCAGCAGCAGCACCAGCAGCAGCAACGTCTGTGGACCGTCTAGACTGTCTATACATCATCGCAACAGGGAGCAAAGTAACGGGATGGGCGAAGTGCTCGACCGGTTTATAGGGCTGCAACAAATTCGGCAGTAGGACGTGTCATGTCAGTAGGACATTGGACAAAATCCTTCTTCTGAAGATAGTACATTAACCATTCCTAGCGAGAATGAGCGGTTTTGGTTGCTCAAGCAAATCTAGGGAACTTGTGACATGGTAACGTACACCAGGGGTCGTGATTCAAGGAGTCGCGTGAGGGGCAATTGAGATCCTCTACGTTATGGATCGACCATCCCGTCAGTTTTGCGAGGAATTTGCATTTGAAGACGCTGTAGACGTAGATATGCGCGAATCACGCCACGGCTTCGTTAATAACCTGTGTAATTCTTTATATTCAATATGTCCATCGGACTAATTTATGCCTTTCTCTGTCGAGCCATGATCTGCCATCTTATGGGGGCTCTTGGAACGGAACGTCTCAGACGCTGCGGCGCTGGTCACGCACAGTTCCTCGACGACGGTCTCATTCTACCACGCCCGCAAGAACTCGTAATCAATCACGACATCCCTACCGCCAGTCATGTTAGATTATGAATTATAAGAATCGGGAAAAAGGACCTGCTCTTGTATGCAGATGCGAAGGCTTTGACCCCAGTCGCCACGCGACAGTTGGGTCCCGAATTCGGAAGCGAACAATTCCTCCACCTGTAGGTCTCCGTTGCATGCATCGAAGAGCGAGATGATTTGTTTCGGAGTGTGGCCCGATCTATTTAGATGGCGAATAGACAGCTGTACTTGCCACAGACGTCGGTCGGCAGGCCTTGCAGCTGTCGCCTGTTACAGTCCCACGTCGTGCAGTTGCGTTTAATGAGCGTCTGAATGGCGGGTACGAGCGCTACGATGCCATAAGAATAAAAGTACTATGCACTAGACGATTTGGGTCGAAAGTGCACGGCTAGCCAATGTGAACTTCTCTCTGTGTGGGGTCGGCATTCATGATGACAGTGCTGGTTCGCTCGATCGAATGTGTTAGGAGAACGGTGGGGGAAACGTCGAGGAATGAGTGCATGCATGTCGCGCAGTGTAATCAGTATTTGCATCGTGTCCATCTCTTAGAAGTAGGTCGTGATCTTTCGCGAAAAATCTACTAGGACGGAATTGTCGAACACTAGGTATGGCAGACACGTGATCGCTTCGGCTAATTGCTTAATGAATTTCAATTCGATTCTGATATTGCCGTTCTCGGGGTGGGATGTATGATCCTCAGACGCCCTTCGGTCAGGTAAGGTCAAACAGCAACATGACATAACCTTATATATATAGTGTCATCTGCGGTCCCGAGTTCGAATGATGTATGCCAGACGATTCCAAAAGCGTCCTGTAGCCCATGACGGAAGTCTTTTCATGATCCATGCCCAGAGATAGGCCCTGGTTGGGGAACTGTTACCCGTTCACACACAGCGAAAAGTCAATGATATCGTAATGCTTAAATCTGTACGCGTTGCTGTCCAGCGAACTGATAAAATCGGTGTTCTTAACCATGGTGAACGAGAGACGTTTCGGGATGGGACATAGGTCGGCGTTGTCGATAGACAAGAATTTTGATCCGGCGGAGAATGTGAACGTCTTGAATTCGAATCTCGTTAGGTTATACCGCACGAGACTCCCCTTGCTCTGTGTCGAATTGTGAGCCAGCAATATGGCGAGGTTTGGCTTTAAGCGTCTGACCAGTAATTGGGCGTCCAAAAACTTGATTCGACACTCTTGTTCATCAAATAGAAGCTCAATTGAGCCTTCGTCAACCTGATCTACAACCTGACACCCTGCAGTAAGTATAGGGTTATGTTACACAGGTCAATATGTAAACGAACGAAGATTTGGAACTCCTTACTCGCGCTAAGTTTGTTCCAACGAGCGATGAATCACCAGTTCGGCATGACCATCAGATTCTCGGCCCTACGGTCGCAAGGCTGCATGTCGCCCGTGTCTAAATACCAGTAAGCGTTTGAGAGGCTTGAGGCCGAAACGTCTGTGCCGTAGTTCATGATAATCTCAACATAAAAGCGATAATGATATTGCTCTCTCGTCTGCGTGATGGTGACGCCATTGAGAGTGATATTACATTCACTGAAGAGAGTGTGGAGGAAATTATTGGTCACGGCCGTGAGGTCCATAAGTCCACTTCCTTTCCCGAAACCGAATTCAATTTACCTCGAACGTAGAGTTTGATATCTAGATCTATGCACGTATCGTTATCGGCAAATATAAAAAATTTCAGATCGTTTTTATCTGCGGGGCGATGGGATTGTATGCGGTCTCTATCGCCCCGAGCACAGACGTCTGAATAGTTCTGTGCGCGTAGATGTCAAACTCGCTACTAAAGGATGCCTTCTCCGCGGCATATATAAAGGCTTCTGAAGAGTGACTGAAGGAAACTAATAAAAGATGTTCTTTTTTAATTATTTTTCGGGCACGCTTGGTCTTTTTGTTTCGTGACTTTGCCCCCCTACATACCATCACTCTGACGCGTTTGCGTCCACGGCCTCGCAATTTGCTAATCAAATTTTGTGCCGATTCATTCACGTGTTTATACACGATGTAATCACCAATCATTTGGGGTGACTTGTGTTCCGCGATATTGGTCAGGGTTTTGCTAACAGTAAGCAACGTCTCGCGGACCACTAAACAGGAGAGGGACAACACAGAGAAAGAAACTGCCGAAAAGATGCAGATCCCGTGTCCTCGCTGAAGGTAGATCGGGGCGAAATACACGGGTCCGATTCCCGTAGTAAGACCGCGACCCGCCTGATTTAGGTAGTACAACTCAAATGGATGCGTCGTCATAAATGTCCTTTTAGAAATGCCGACGACGCGTGTTACAGGTTACCAATTTTAATTATTATGAAAATGAAGCACCACCTCTGTGGGCGTCGTCCTTTCATCGAATGGGATGTGCAGCCCCTCCGTCAAGAGCTCGATTCTTACGTCCTGAAATCTTGACAGTTCAACGGGCACGTAATACACGTTTGAAATTTGTGCTGACATGCTGAGCCTGATTAACGGAAGACGAAAGTCTGCAACTTGCGGATGGTGCTGTCGCCCACAAATTTCGTTGATATCAAGTTACAGTATATTAGGGCGGCGGCTTCGGCTAGGTGCGGCAAGGAAAATGGAATTTCACAGACACCCACTTCCCAATTGGAGGTCGACCCAGGTCTACGGGTTGAGCAAGTTTCACTATGAAATCGGCGTGTGTATTCTGTTCATAGATATCTCGCGAGGCGTTGCAGAACAGTCACTAAAACGGGCTCGGGCTCGTTGCCATATTTAGATATTCCTCACGCTATTTGCAGGCACTCAGGAGTCGAAGTCCTGACTGTAACCTCGCCAGCGGACGAGTTTTTCACGAATGCCCCGTCTAACCCACTTGTCGAGTACTTTATCTATCTTATAGGCGGTCCTGTCTGTTATGCGCACAGGGGTTAGGTTCTCCCGATAAATTTGGCTGTCTATAGGAGTGGGTTTTAAATCCTCCAGGTCGTAGACAGCTCACGGCCGCCTCTCGATTGGCAAACCGCTTCTTCTCCTTGCTGATGCGCACGTGTTACCCTACGCGAAACGTCGTTGCTTTCGCGACGCGAACTCGCCGTCTCCGGGCCTACATCCACTTCCATATAGCGAGACTGTCCGAATCGGACTCTCGCAAGGGCGCCTTGACAATCGTCGAGTGAACCGTGTCATTGTATGCCCTGACAAATTTAGGGAGACCATCGATATATCTGTAGGTATTTTATATGTAAAGTATTTGTGGAGTATCGGGAATCGTGCGACGCGCAGGTTCCACGACCGCCAATTTGAAGATGGGGTTTTTACACACCTTAAACTGTACGCCATCGCTCCGTAACATTTACTGGAAATGTTTATTTCGAAATTCCTTGCCCTTATCAGTTTGTACCCAAATGGGGCGTATATTTGTCTCCAATATTTCGGGTCATCAAATATTGACCGAAAGGAGGAGGCAACGGAAAGCCTGCTCTTTGTCTTTAAGAGGATCGTATGTAGAAATTTCGAGAATAAATCTATAACCGATAGAATGTATCTGTGATTATTGTTGTATTTTGCGTAGGCCTGTACATCCAACAGATCGCATTCCCACATGTTCATCACGTTAGTCACGGTATAGGGTTTATGCGGGAAAGGCTTCTTCACAGGTCTATGAACCGTATAGGCATCCGGTTTCTGTAACCAGGCTTTGATGACATAGAAGGACTTTTTGCGCGGCGCCAACCGAAGCTTCCGCAGGGTCGAGAATGACGACAGTCTGGCGGGGTCATAATATAAATTGCTAATAGTACTAGTCATTAATAATTTATCCAATTACGACGTAACGCGGATACGACACTCCGTCCCTTCGGTTATCCAAAGAGGTACGCCATGACATCGCTAAATTTCTTTTCTAGCGTTATATTAATTTCATCGCCAGGCAGATATCTCTTCAAATGAGCGTTAGTCATTAACAAAATTTTTCACACGTCTTTAGATCGTCCTTGCTGATAAATAAACTATTCACGCTCTTACGCATCAATAGTTCCCATAACCCCTCCGTCCCTCTAAGCACGGTTCCCTCAATTGTGAAATTGTCATCCGTATCTATAACCACGGCAGAATCACCTATCATTAATAGCTCGCAATCCTTGCGGATACCGTATTGTGTATCGTTAAAAAGCTTCCTCCTGTAGGTACTAGCTACGTTCCCGACATTTCCTTCTATTCTACCGTACGTCTGTGCCTGCTCCTCCGTGACGGAATCATCATCATCATCTCCGATTCCAGGAATAAATATTTGTTTAGAGGTATCATATACAATTTCTCTCGAAGTCGAAGGTATTTTCGACGGAGACGTCCTGCGTCGCGTCTTGGGCGTTTTCGCCTCAACATTAGGGATTATCAACTGTTTAGCTAGCCCGGGCTCGGTGGAAGGGGAGGAGGTCACCATGTTAGAAGTTATCGTCGCCATGTCAGGCATTACTCATCTTTGAAAATTCGAGATCGCTTTCGTCTGCGTCCTCCGTCTGATATCGGTCTCGCGGATTCTGGGGCGCATCTTCATACGGATGGTGTTTACGTCTGCCTCTACTAAGTTTCCTCTTCTGCTCGCGAGGCGAAGAGAGAGGGCGGCGTCGTTTGAACTACTATGGTAATTGTGGTTCGAGACGATATTCATCTTACGTATCATGTTAATCATACGCGCGCGGGGGACCTAAAGATGAGGCTGGCGACCGTTGGCACATTCGCGCCTAGTACGGGCAACAGAAAGTCTCTTTTTGCCCGAGAGAGTCACGTACCTATCGGCGAACTTGCGAAGCACGGACTTTTATTTTTGCACCCTGCGCGTGTTAGAACCTGAAAACTTTATATTGCCGCTCAGGACGTTCAACACACACTCGCTTATACAATTCACGAGTTACTTGCTACAGTTCGTTATTAGGGCTTTACGTAATCTCGGTTCAGCTGTCTTGAGCACGTGAAGGGCGTAATAATTCGATCTCACACCCTTCATCACCTATATCGCAGTAGACGACCGGAGGATATTTTGTCGGGAATATGTTGTTTCGAAACCGCAGTCCGTCATTCGTAACTTGCGTCAGATCCAAAATGAGGTAACCATGGGGTCGTTGATTCGCATACAGGAAGGCGTTATACAACCCAAGACAATCGTCGGGGTACATTTGATGGGCAAAATACATTAAATGCTTCTTATCTCTGACGTTTTGCAACGCGACAAGATAACGGGCATTCAGCGAAATATATCTACAGTAGCATTCCTGATGAAAGAGATTTTGCGTAATCAAAACCACGCTGATATTTCTGTAATGGCTGCCTCTAGTAAACAAGTCACAAATTTGCTTAGAATAAATGTCGTTTAACAGATCGTCTAGGATCACGAGGTACGGTTTGTCGCGCGCCTCGCCACCAAATTTCTCCGGTATGGCCTCGTGATATTTGACATTTACGGGTAAGTGCTGACGCGATGGAACAACGTTTTTCTCGCTTTAACACCAGGTTATACTGCCGCCGAATTCTCGTTCGGTGCAGAAGGCCTCGAGCTTCTGTAGGAACCGTATGGAGAATGACGTTTTGCCTAAACCGCTAGGTCCGCTCCTTATAAACGTGAACGGATGCTTAAATTTAAGATCAACATTCATCGATGGACAGGCTATGACACGAAACATCCCTAATCACCCTCCCCCTATATATAACCAAAAGGGACGGACTATTTTCACCTAATCGTTGTCTCTGGAAGAATGAAATTCTGTACAGTTTAACTTCGAGTTCGGTGACTATCGATTCAGTTCCAACTCCCCCCTTCAACTTAGCGTAATCTTCTTCTCGGTATGTATATTCACCATAGTAGTTTCCCCTGTCCCCACAATCATGTCCCTGATGACTTCGAAATTCACGAAACGCGAAGCATTGTAATTCAGGGTTATGCCGCTGAATTTACAGACGATTATCTCGACCGTCCCGGTCACAGATTCGAGCATACTATACACGTAGTTCTTTCGCCCACCACTCACAAATACTGATATGGTTTCTGAGGGGCGCAATTCGGAGTTCATGTCTCTCAATTTGTCCCCTGTTTAAATCAGCTCGTGTTCGGAACTCTGCTGAATATATATCACCGAATCCGTGTCGCAGTAGGCCGCATTCTCTCGCAGCCTGTACAGATAGCAACACAGAAGGATCCTTGCCACTGCGGTGACGCAAGCTTATTTGATCTCGTTCATATGCCGCAAAATCAGCACGTGGTCTTCTACACCGAAGTTCCGCGAGACACAAACAACGTCATCGTCGGCAAACACGAGGTTCATCACCTCGATGCCTGGCGTGGCCAGAAATCCGTACAGTTCTTTTAATTCCGTGGTTACTTTGGTCATAGTCCGATTCATCCTCTCCGTCATTTCCCCCACATGGAGTTCGGACAGAGTTTGATCAGAACCCGTTTCGCAGCGTTATACCTGATTGATTCCTTCTTTAGCCGTATACCTTCACTCGTCCAAAACGATTCCATATACCGCTCCTCGTCTTCGGGACTATGGACCCAGCCGGCATAACCGCTCGCCTACGTCTTCAGTTTCAAAAATGTATTTATGTAGTCCACGAAAATCCCCTCGCCTGTTTCGTGTTTGTATATGATGACCTGATACTCGTACAACTCGTAGAACTCGAGTATCCAGTAACCCTTTTCCACAGCCAACCACACCTCGTCCATTACCCACGTAACGGGCAGGGCTCCCTTCTGATTTTCGGTATGTCCACATTCATCACTGGTCGATGAGGTGAGTACGCATGTTCTACAGAGGCAAAACATGAGTATATTTTTACATCTGAAAGAGAAGTCAGGATGATACAATATCTCGGGTGGAACGATCGAACCTTTGATCAGGCCGTCCATACGTAGGCATGCTTCAATATCTTTATACACATCTCCTACGTGAATGACCGGATGACCTACGGGGAACTCGAAATGTTTGCATATCTAAGGGTAGACGCTCATGACATCGACAGATTGGATTGTCTCATTTTCCCGTGCCGTGTAGTATAGACTCATGACCTCAGTTCGACCCTCGTATAGAGTATCACGGGTACACAGCGGACTCTATGCGCGAGCATTTCGGGCCTTACTATACCTGCATCGTCAAACTCACATTCCCATTGAAAATTTTACAGATATACCACTCGGAATTATCTGCTCCAGACGCGAAATTGTTCGTTCATAGTGTTCCACTAGTGTATCACAACTCATGGTGCTGACGGCATGGAACGGCTGGCACGTGTGCCTGTAAAAATAACAACGAAAAACTCGAAGATTCCTCGGGTCTCGGGGCAATAACTATCTACACTGAAGCGGGGCAACTCAGGGGACTTCTACTCGCAACTGTTACAGGTGCCCAATATCTTCACCCGTCCGTCTGTTCCATATGCAGCAGCCACATCAAGGCATTCTTGCTATACTTGTTATTACAGATGTACCCTCCGGTCGGTATGAGTCCTATTGTGTCGGGCTGCAGAAAACGTTTACGCAGGACCTTATTGCACGCCGACACGATCTTTATTGCTTCGAGAAATACTTCTATACTCCCTATGTGCATGAATTCGCGCATACACACTCGGCACGCTTTTCTTAGGACTGTGACGTCATCTTGTCAGTATGTTCCCAGCACGCGCCTCTTGTCGAAAAGCTCCGATCTCCGGCTCTCGTACTACGCGAGAAACTGTCTTCTTTTCTCCTCACCCATCTCATTCACACCATATTACGAGACGTCGGGGATGGGACCAATGTAGTGTAGGTTTTCCTCTGTATTTAAATAATGAGGGTACCACGATTTGGTGGCTGTCATACCGAAAGCCTCGGGCAGCTTACGCAGAGGACACGGGAGGAAGAACAAGCTAATCAGAAAGACCACGTGCTTCATCTTCATGCATATTATCTTCAGTCCGTTCATGATCATTTCCGGTTTCCATTTTAGTAGCATCGCCCCGTTCAGGATGAAATGAAGGTCAAACGCCTTGGTGTTGTTTGCGATCGCTACAATCTTATTGGCACAGGGACGTGGTTCGCATAGATATGAAACAGGTCCCCTAGAGGATCGTCCCAGAACACGTGCTTTCTCCTACCGCATCGCAAGCTGTCTGCGTCTTCCGCGTCCTCGCAAGGAAAACAAAAGTATTGTACGCAGACGAGATAAGGTACGTGTAACTTAGCCTCGTCCGTGTACCTGATATTTTGGGTAGACTCAAAATTTCAGAATACGTATAGTAAATTTTCCACTGCGGAGGGCAACGCGAAATGCAGGGGTCTCATGTAACACAGGTGAACCACGTCTCTGTTCTGCTTATAATTCTCGCAGAATAGCGTATTACATTCGTGCTTTCCTTGCGTCACGAACCATCCACCCGTCGCGCAACATCGCTTACTTTCACATACAGACTTTTCGTTGAGGTGATTTCCTTGTGGATGTCGAAAAACGTGCGATTTCTAAAATGCCTATTGCAGTCGTCGCAGGGGATTCGAAGTCGGAGAACGCGCACGGAGGGCTGGCCAAGCAGTCGCTAAACGTCTGGTCGCAGACGTGCGTGACGTCACTTCCATATCCTTTGTTGCACCATTTAAACACGTACTTTCTGGCCACGGCACCAGTAATTTTTGTGATCACGTGATAATGTCTTTCGACATCATCGTACGGTTTATTAAGTCTTTTATCGGAGTCTACCTGCCCTTCAAACATGAAGTTATCACAGTTCAGACCGTGGTATTCAACTATCTTAAACTACCGAAAGTGTTCCTGAAATCTAACTAGTTCGGTGAACCCCGTCCCATTAGACAGATCGATACCGATCGTCTGGAATAACCTTTAGACCACGTGACGTATCCTCCGGCCTTGACGATACGCCTTATAATTCGGATCATTATGTACCTTAGCAATCGCTTTTATTAGAGCGTGTGCTAAAGTATTTTCCTCTGCCTTCACCTACACTATACTTTGCTTGAGGTGCGCCATTACGGTGAGCGGTTTGCCCCTGCCCTTAATTGCATGTTTACCAAAACCGAGGGCATTTTGACCGAATGCACGGTTACGACTAACGTGTCCAGGGTATTGAATCTAGAATTCGACTGCGACACCCTGTCGAAGACGCTACATATCACGTCTCCAGATAGTTTATCTTTCCGTCTGCAACTGATTCCGATCGGTTTGTAGTTTCGGTTTACCTGATTCTGAATAGTTATTCCCACCATATCACTATCATCTACATCGCGTAATGCGTGCTCAAAGTGATAGTTCACACTGGGTACGAAATGTGCTACGGGATCGCCATTATCCCAGGGTGTTATTAGCTGCATTCCTACAGCATTTTACCGCCTGTACTGTCTCGTATTTGTGTCAATTATCTCGAATCTGCGAGCCATGAATTTTTTTCCACAATTCTAATAAAGATACACAACTACTAATGTTTGACACAACAAAACAATTACATCACTTTTCACAGCTGTAGTCAGGATAATACTTCCGGTTCCGCCTACGGAGCCCACTATTACTGTCACGTACAAGCGACCTCCTACTTATTGCCGACGAATGCTGACGTCACTTTCTTGTTTATTTCAAATACTTAACATGGTTACGGCCCTCACAACACGTTCACCCAATTCGTCACGTAGACCCTTTAGGCATATATTATTTTTACATACTAATTCTTACTCCATACCCTTAATTATTGCTGCTTTAAGAGCATACACTAAATGCAACTTACTTTTCTTACAGACAGCGCATTAGCAATAAGGATGGATCTCGCAAAACGATTCGAAGAGGCTACTTCTAACACTTAAGTCAACATCAGCTCGTTAGAGAAAAATAAATTTTATCCCATTGTACGTGCTAAAGGAAAAACCACTAAGTTTGGACCTACAATCTTGCTATCCATAAGAGACTCTGAAGCAAAAATAGTTCAGATAATTCTACCTGAGCGGTACGGTGATGTCGTTTCCAATGATGATATGGAAAAAATAAATTCTAACGCAGTCTCCCTAAATCTTGTTTATAAGAGCATTTGCGATACCTCCAAATCGTACTTGCTGGCGATAGAGCCCTAATGCTTTCTTGTATATCTATATATACACCTTTGTTTTTTTCTAAAGATACCCCCACCTCACATGAGACCTTTCGGCATACCATTTGACGGGTCGAACAGACTGTTTGCGACACAACAATTCTTGTTGAATGAGGGGAACGCCTTATGGTTAACACATTTTACTCTCGTGAGCCTAGAATATTTACGTTTCGTAAATCGATTATTGGAAACATTCTGTGCACTGGATAACTGTTGCGCTATTACAGGAACTTACCCTGCTTATATTGCAGGTGTGCTCAATTCATATTATCGTATGAGACCTGTCGTGGGAGAATTATACATAGCTACAACAGACTCCGCTATCCTAGACAATATATACGGAAGAGTTCATACATTTGAAATCGGAACCTTTGAGTTCCGTCTAACCGAATTGTTAGAATATGACAATTTCCCCGACTATTCAATCTATGAAATCATACATGAAGCTGTGACGGTTACTGTTCATAATACCATTGTTGATGTCTCTGTATATTGCGGATCCCGATCTCACATAAATTTCACAGAATTTATTTGGAAACATATATGTGTATTTGCTGCCAAAATGTACGCTATAATTTGCGTTCTTCTCGACACACGTACAGTCCTCTACCTAATTCATCATAGGGATAATAGCAATGGATGGACATCAGATATCCTATGCGCTGAGTGTTCGGAGGAATGTAGGCTTGTACTACAACGGTTCGTAGACAACTGCACATACGGACGCTCATGCAAGTGTAATGTGTGCCTACGGCAACCTCCGTCACTCCGAGGTTTTGCTTCCCATACAGTTTTCAATCTCACTTTCAGTTTATAAGAGATAGCACTGACTAGCAGAACATTATATCACCAGTTTTTTATGCTGTGGAATCTAATATCGTTCCTGACCATAAGCTGTTTCCACTTACATTTTCCCCATTGAAATATACTTTTGTGCGGGACAAACCATGTTCAATCAGTAAGAGATTTCAAAATGACTGCATAATAGCTTCAGAACTGTACCGGTCCACAACATACGCGACGTTCTGCGCTAGCCAAAAGGAGGCTATTGCGATGTTGTGTGATGAAAAAGATAATTTGTGGTGTGATTTCTGCCATAGACCCTTATTCAAAACACGAAACTGTTTGTTCTTTCAACCTACACAAGAGTGATATGATGTGTTTCTATCATTTACTGTCTTTCTGTTTAATGTGATGCATGTATGTATGTATGTATATATATATATATATATATATATATATATATATATATATATATATATATATATTAAAATATAAATTGTGTGTGTTTTTTATATATTACAAAATACTTAACCCAACAATATGCCGTTTTACTCTATCCCCCCACACATATTC
>Ga0131853_10015324_pt1 | contig 14019 bp, 13 predicted proteins | sample TergutLab28metaG_FD_92764 | JGI IMG/M metagenome (GOLD analysis project Ga0131853, IMG submission 92764) | Labiotermes labralis P1 segment gut microbial communities from Petit-Saut dam, French Guiana - Lab288 P1 (version 2) (version 2) | ecosystem: Host-associated > Arthropoda: Insects >... | reverse complement strand
TTGGAACGCTTAGTGTTCCGGTCGATGTGGCAGAAACTCGTATAACTTCGCCGTCTTCAGCGGTTCCTGCCGCCCAATCTCTCGGTTGAACAAGTCCAATAGTTACTGCGAACGAAGTCGTCGCAAAAATTGCGAGTATTATTACAATTGATTTTAGTTGCTTAGTCATTATTTTCTCCTTTTATTTGTTTTTGTTTTTCCATTTCGTTTTTTATCCGCTTGTGAAAATAAGGGCAAACGGTTCGACTATGCTCGCTGACTGTTTTGCCCTTACAGTATAAAACAATTACCTGCTCACGCCAATCCTTGTCGAATATACAAATCTTCTGCCGCTGATGCCTGTTGCCTCAACAAGCACCAGATACGTGCCGTTGGCGACAAAACGTCTTGCTTGGTTTTGCAAATTCCACGAAATTGTTTCATCGCTTCTGTTGTTTGCTTCAAACACAACATTGCCCAATAAGCACGGCATCACGCGCTATAGGCTGCTCGCCATCGCTTATAATTGTTATGGTTGCTCCTTGAGGAACAGTTAAAGTTCCTCGTGTAGCGGCGGCTGAAACTTGCGTTGCTTGCCCGACACCGGTAGAAAATGAAAAAGCACCTATTCTTATTCGTTCCCCGTCAACAGCGGTAAAACTTCTTGTAAGCCAATTTGGGTTATTACTTACTTGTCCGCCGTTGATTATTGCTGCCGCAGCAAGATTATCGCTCAATGCTCGCCCCGCAGTTGCCCTTACAACTCCGCCATTTACCGTAATGGCGGCATTGTTGTTTGTTGAGTTAATCGCCATATCGCCCGACCTGCCTGTTATGCTAACTTCGCCACCCAAAACAGTAATTCTTGTCGTGCCGGTCAAACTTATGGCGTGTCTTGCAGTAGTGTTATCATTTGCCGCACCCGCAGGTCTGCCGGCGTGTCTGATTATCGCGCCCTCGTGAATTTCAAGCGTTCCGCCGCTGTTGCCAAGCGATAGTGCGTCTGACACACTTACGGTAGAAACTCGTGCTTGCCATCTTACCGTTGCACCTGTGCCTATTGTAAGATTAAGTCCCGCAGTTCGAGAAATCGGCTGTTCGCCGTCGCTTATAATTGCAACCGTTGCGCCTGCAGGAACATTTAGCGTTCCCGTAGAGGTCGCAGTTATTCGTATAACTTGACCATCTCCCACCGTAGTCCCCAACCAGTTTATTGTTTCTGAAATTTGTTGAGTGCCGGTTGTTGCAAAAAATTCGCCACTATTATAGAAAATCCCGTTTCTTTCATTATGAATTCCCCACGAAATGTTTGCGTCCGCAGGCAATGAAACCAAACCCGTTCTACTGCCCGGCATAAAAGAGCCACTTTGCGGATAAGCAATAATTAAACCTCCTGTATGAGTAGAAGGCGCTTGACCAAGAACATTATTGTCAAAACCTGGGTTCATAATACTGTTAAAAGCGCCAAATATCGCTGTTCCTTGCGCAATTACCAAGCCGCCGGTAATATGTATGGTTCCTGTTAAAACATCGATAGCCGGACCGGCAGTCGCGCTAACAACTCCACCATTAACTGTGACAGTAGCAGAATTTGTCAAACGAATCGCTGAGCCCGTCCCTATCGAACTGACTTCACCGCCTAAAACTCTAATTGCAGTTGGGCTTGTTGACGGCGCTGTTGCAACAATCCCATGTCCTGCCCCCGAACTAACCTGCCTTATTATCGCGTCATCATGAATCTCAAGCGTTCCAGCGTTAGCCCAAAGCACAGCATTGGTAATAGTCACTGCATTAGCAGTTCCGGAAGTAGAAATTCTTGCTTGCCATCTTACAATTGAACCAGCACCCATTGCAATTTCAAGCGTAGATGACCGCGAAACCGGCGTATCGCCATCACTTATAATAGTTACTGTTACGCCTTCAGGAACCGTTAATCTTCCAGGGTAAAACACACCGCTAACTCGTATGGTTTCGCCATCATTGGCGGTAATGGAGCCCTCGCCCCAATTTCTTTGCGCAAACACAGTTGATACAAAAATTGCGAGCAATATTACAATTAATTTTATTTTGTCAATCATTATTAACCCCCTTTTATTAGGTTGTTGTTTTTTTCTTAATACGAAATGGCAAGCTACAAATTTTAGCCGCCCAAATAATATTTTTAGATTTTTTGATATAGTTTCCGCCACTACGAAAAACAAGTGTTTAGTAGAATTTCGATAGGTTTTTCACTTTTTTTTGCCCATTATTCAGTCAACGGTTTTGTCCCCGAAAAGCTAATGTTAACAGAAAAATAATATTTGGCAAAAAGCGGTGGGGAGGATTTTTGGGGAAAATTTTGCAAAAACAAAATAAAATCGCATTTTACCAATTTAGCTAATGGTTTTTTAATATTTTCACCTTAATAATAAGGAGGAACTATGAAAAAAGTATTATTTGTCTGCCTCGGGAACATTTGCCGCTCACCTGCGGCAGAGGCGATTTTTCGTGATTTGGTCGAAAAGAGCGGGTTGAACGGCGAATTTTCTTGCGACTCTTCGGGGACAAGCAATTTTTCGGGAACGAACAAACCCGCGGATAGTCAGATGATTGCAACTGCTAAAAAGCGCGGGATTACGATTTCGCATATTTCGTGGCGCATTTGTGTTGCGGATTTTGACGAATTTGACTTTATTTTAGGAATGGACGACAGTAATATCGAAAACATAGAAAAAACACGCGGCAGGTATGCGGGAAAAGCGAAAGTTTTAAAAATGGCGCAGTTTTTGCCGAACGGCGCAACGCACGTTCCCGACCCTTATTGCGGCGCTGTTTCGGATTTTGAGAATGTATTGGATTTGCTGGAAGTCGGGTGTGCGAAATTGCTTGAATATTTAAGGAAATAAGAAGGCGGGTAATTTCTATCCGATTTTGAAATTTTTCAATTATTTTTCTTTGGTATTGACAACGTGCGCGAGCAAATATTATATTTGTCCCGATTTTTATGAAAACTTTAAAGAACAAAGGTGTTTTTCAATGACGAAAACCTGTGTAGTTAATGCAAACACAATAGAAAGAAAATGGCTGTTGGTGGATGCGGAAGATGTAGTGCTTGGAAGATTGTCGTCAAAATTGGCGTATCTTCTTATGGGGAAAGGAAAAGTGAATTATTCCCCAAATCAGGACCACGGCGATTATATTGTTGTAATCAACGCGGAAAAAGTGGCTCTTACGGGCAATAAAGAGGAGCAAAAAGGATATTTCCGCCACTCGGGTTATGCGGGTGGAGACAAAGTTCGTCCTTTTAAAGTACAAAGAGAGCTTGACGCTTCGGTAATTATCGAAAAAGCGGTTCACGGAATGCTTCCGAAAAACGCGCGCGGCAAGGCTATTGAAAAGAAAATGTTTGTGTATGCAGGAAATCAACATCCGCACGCGGCGCAAAAACCCGAAAAAATTTCTATTTGAGGAGTGTTTTAGTTGGCAACAAAAGATATTAATTTAGCGACAACAGTCGGAAGAAGAAAATGCGCGGTTGCGAGAGTTTTTCTTCGTAAAGGAAACGGAAAAATCACTGTGAACGGCGTAAGTATCGCCGAGTATTTGAAGAGCGAAACGCTCCTTTTGGATGCAAAAAAACCATTTGCAACATTGGAAAATGTCGGAAATTACGACGTTGTAGTCAATGTTTGCGGCGGAGGTTTGAGCGGACAAGCAGGTGCAATTCGTTTGGGAATTTCAAGAGCGCTTGTTGAAGTGGATGAGCAAAATCGTGCAACGCTCAAAAAAGCAGGGCTTCTTACCCGCGACGCTCGCGAAGTGGAAAGAAAGAAGTACGGACTTGCCGGTGCAAGAAGAAGGTTCCAATTCTCAAAGAGATAATTTTTTATATTTTTATTTACGCACGTCCGCAGGTACGCGAGTACATATATACAGGGTCTGTCGGAAGACAGTATAGCGGACGGAGGTTAAACCCGTAGAAGGAGTTTTTAATGTCGGTTATTAAGTTAGAAGAACTGCTTGAAGCAGGAGCGCATTTCGGGCATCAGACCCAGCGCTGGAACCCAAAAATGGCGCCTTACATTCTTTGTGCGCGCAACGGAATACATTTCATTGACTTGAGCAAAACAATTTCGGCGCTTGATGTATTCATCGAAAAAGTACGCGAAATTACTGCTAAAGGCGGCAAAGTTTTATTTGTCGGAACAAAAAAACAATTGAAGGCATACGTAAAAGAAGAAGCTGAGCGTTGCAATATGCCGTTTGTTACGGAAAGATGGCTCGGCGGAATGCTTACAAACCTTAATACGGTTAAAGAAAGCGTTCGTCGTCTCGAAAAACTGGAAGCGGAAGAGCAAACAGAAAATTTCCAAAAATTGACTAAAAAAGAGCAAAGCCAAAGAATTAAAGAAAAAGAAAAACTAGTTGCGGTTTTGGGCGGTATTCGCGATATGAAACAAAACCCGAAAATCGTTTTTGTAGTAGATACTATTCGCGAGCATTTGGCTGTGGCTGAAGCAAAACGTCTGAAAATTAAGATTGCGGCGATTGCGGACACAAACAGCAACCCCGATTTGATTGACTTTGTAATCCCCGCGAACGATGACGCCATTAAATCGGTAAAGGCAATTACTTCTAAAGTTGTCGATACCATTATTGACGCAACAAAGGACTTGAAAATCATCGCAGAAAAAGAAGCGAAAGACGATAAAAGACCGATAAAGGCGAAGTTCGACAAGGACGAAGAGGAAGAAGAAAAAGGCAAAACGGCTAAAAAAATCAGAAAAAAAGCGGTTTAACAAGTCGGAATTTTTTAACAAATCTCTTTGCCTGATAAGCGAGGAGATTTTGTTTAATTAAAAAAACTAAAAAATCATAACAAAGGAAGAAAAAATGGCAGCAATAACAGCGGGAATGGTAGCGGAATTACGCGAAAAAACAGGTCTTGGAATGATGGACTGCAAAAAAGCGTTGGTAGAAGCAGACGGAGATTTGGGGCTTGCTATCGAAAACTTGAGAAAAAAAGGCGCGGCAACGGCGGCAAAACGTTCGGGCAAAGCGACAAAAGAAGGTAAAGTTGTATCGGTATGCGACGGAAATTTCTCGGCGATAATCGAAATCAACTGCGAAACAGAGCCTGTAGCAAAAGTTGACGCTTTTGTAAATTTGGTGGAAGACGTGAAAACAGCGGTTTTGACAAATAAACCCGCAAATCTTGAAGCGCTTCTGAAAACAAACATTAAAGAGCGCACAATTCACGAAACTACAGTTGAGCTTATTGGTAAAATCGGCGAAAAAATTATTGTGTCGTCGTATTTTGCGCAAACTGCAAGCGGCAACGAATTGAATTTCACTTATGTTCACTCAAATGGAAAAGTCGGCGCGCTTATTAAATTTTCGGCGGACAAAGACCTTTCGGGTAATGCCGACGTAAAACAGCTCGGTATGGACATTGCTATGCAGGCGGCGGCTCAGAAACCTCTTGCGATCGACAAAAACGGAATTTGCGAAAGCGTTATCGCAAAAGAAAAAGAAATTTACATTGAGCAAATTAAAAACGACCCGAAAAACGCAAACAAGCCCGAAAATATTTTGAGCAATATTGCTGAAGGAAAATTGACGAAATTCTTTAAGGAAGCAACGCTTCTTAATCAGGAATTTATCAAAAACGACAAAATTTCTATTCAGCAGTTGATTGACGAAGTTGCGAAAAAAGCGGGCGCAAAAATCGGCGTTTTGACAATGGATATAATCGAACTCGGCGCAAACAGCGTAGAGGAAGAAGAAGAGGAATAAGGCGTAAATGCAGAAGTTCAAAAGAATACTTCTGAAACTCAGCGGAGAAGCGCTTGCCGGCGAAATCGGTTTCGGCGTTTCTCCCGATATTGTTTTGAGCGTTGCGCAAGACATAAAGCAGGTAATTAACGAAGGCACGCAAGCCGCAGTCGTTATTGGCGGCGGCAATATTTTTCGCGGAATGTCGGGCGCGGCGAACGGTTTTTCGAGAACCGCGGGCGATAACGTCGGAATGCTTGCCACCTTGATAAACTCTATTATGCTCGCCGAAACGCTGAAAAAAATTGATGTGGACTCGCGGGTTATGAATGCGTTTGCCGCGGATAAAGTCGCAGAGTTTTTTACTGCCGAAAGCGCAATTCGTCATCTCGAAAAAGGGCGAGTGGTCATAATTTCGGGCGGAACGGGAAATCCGTTTTTCACGACCGATACGGCGGCGGCGCTACGTTGCGCGGAACTTAACTGCGATATTTTATTTAAGGCGACAAAAGTTGACGGCATATACGACAAAGACCCGATGAAATTTAAAGACGCGGTCAAATTCGACGAAATAACGCACAATGAGGCGCTTGCAAAACAGCTTGCCGTAATGGACACGGCGGCATTTGCGCTTTGCTCCGAAAACAACATAGACATTTTGGTCTTTGAATTACTTAAAAAAGGCAATATTCTTCGTGCCGTTAACAGAGAAAAAATCGGCACAATTGTAAAGAAAGGATAGGAATTTATGATTGATACTATTAAAAACGACGCAAGCGAAAAGATGGAAAAATCGATTGAAGCGTTAAAGACGCACTTCAAAAAAATTCGCACGGGACGCGCTTCCGTAGATATGCTTGACGGACTGAAAGTTAGTTATTACGGAACTCCGACGCCGCTTTCACAGGTCGGAAACGTATCTACTCCCGACGCAAAAACAATTGTTATTCAGCCGTGGGAAAAAACGCTTATCGGCGAAATTGAAAAGGCGATTTTGGCTTCAAATCTGGGAATGACCCCGCAAAACGACGGAAATGTCGTTCGCCTCAACGTTCCCGCAATCACCGAAGAGCGCAGAAAAGAACTTGCAAAAGAATGCAAATCGGTTTCGGAAGACATTAAAGTTGCAATAAGAAATATTCGCAAGGACTGCAACGAGCAGGTTAAAAAAGCGGAAAAAGCAAAAGAATTGAGCGAAGATTTGTCAAAAGACGCTCAGGACGCAATTCAAAAAACTACCGATTTATATATAGCAAAAGTTGATGAACTTTTGAGCGTAAAAGAAAAAGAAGTTTTGAACGGTTGATTTTTTATGAATTTTTCCGAACTTAATCTCAGCCCCAATCTTGCAAGCGGGGTTAGCGGCGCAGGTTTTACGACCTGCACCGAGGTTCAAGAACGAGTAATTCCTTTAGCTCTTGCAGGCTACGACGTTTGCGTTCAATCGCAGACGGGTACCGGAAAAACCGCCGCATTTTTACTCTCCCTTTTTGAAATAATGGAAAAAAGCGAATATCGGGAATTTGCGCTTATTATTGTTCCGACGCGGGAACTTGCCGCGCAAATCGAAAAAGAAGCGAAACTTTTGGGCAAGCATTTGCCTTATAATATTGCCTCGATTTACGGCGGAGTCAGCTACAAAGAACAAGAAGCAAATCTGAAAATCGGCACAGAAATACTTATAGGAACGCCGGGACGCCTCATTGATATGCACAATAAAGGAACGCTTAAATTAGACAAATATCATTTTGCGGTGATTGACGAAGCCGACAGAATGTTCGATATGGGATTTTATCAGAGCATTCGCCAAATTTTTAGAGCGCTCCCCAAAAAAGATTGCCGACAAACAATGCTTTTTTCAGCGACAATGAGTTTCAAATGCCAGATTTTGGCGCAGGATTTTATGCGCAATCCTAAAAATATAGCAATAAATCCCGAAGTAATAACCGTTGACAAAATAGAACAAAAACTTTACCACATAGGAAGCGTGGATAAGTTTAAATTGATGCTGGGTATCTTGAAAAAATCGCCCGAAAAGCGCGCAATCGTTTTTTGTAATATGAAGAATTTGTGCGAAGAACTTGCGGCACGGCTAAACATAAACGGCATTACAGCAATGCAACTGACGGGCGATATGGGACAGTTTCACCGCGAAAAAGCGATAGAAGATTTTAAGCGCGGAAACATTTCGGCTTTGGTTGCGACGGACATTGCGGCGCGAGGCATACACGTAGATAATTTGGAAATTGTAATAAATTATGACATTCCTATGGATGCAGAAAATTATATTCATCGAATAGGACGCACGGCGCGCGCAGGAAGAGACGGCATTGCATACACGTTTGCTTGCGAGCATTTTGTAGAATATCTGCCGCCGATTGAAGAACGTATAGAGAAAAAAATACCGTCGATTGTCGCGTGTTCGGAGGACTATTTTGATGATTTAAGTGTCGGTGTTTCGTGGAATTTGAAACCCAAAATGCCGACAAAAACGGGCAGAGGCGGCGCTTCCGACAGAAGAAGACCCGCCAAAGCAAGAATGGAAAAAAATATTCTGAAAGCGCCCGTAAAAACCCAACATAAACGGAGGGCTGTATGAAAAAAATAATTCTTATGCTTTTGATAGTGGCGACTTTTTGCTTACCTGTTTTTTCGTCGTCGGGACCCGTTATAGGACAATCGTCAATTATAACCTTGCAATTTCCTTGGGGTGCGCGGTCGCTTGCTATGGGTGAGACATTTACGGGTATTGCCAACGATGAGCAAGCGCTTTTTTACAATCCTGCAGGACTTGGACTTTCGCCGCTTGCAAAAACTTGGATGCACTACTCGCCATCCGACGAACCGCGATTTATTGCGATTTCGGGCGGAATGAGAAATCAAAGAGACATTTGGGCGTTAAGCGATGTCGGCGGAATTTATCGTTTTAACGGCGTGGACTGGGTTGACCATTTTACGCATATAGTCGATACAAACGATTTTATGTGGGATATTGCCGCAAGATACTCGCTGTTGGAAAGCCGACAAGATATTGACGAAGCAGTCAGAATGCTTAAAGATTTCAACAATATGTTTTCGAGAGAACGCAGAAGAGTTTCAAGAATATTGGCAAGAGAATTATCTCTCAGTCAGGCGGATTCACTCGCAAACTACCTCGCTTTTTTGCCTTCTAATGAGCTATCGCGAATAGGTATAAAAACGCATCTTTTGGAGATTTTCGACAATGACACCGCAGACGAGTTATCCAGTCAAATATTTGAGATATTAAGGCGAGTTGCTTCGTCGCCGCTTTCGGGAATTTTTGAGTTGCGAATTCCATATACAATAGCGTTAAGAGGAAAAATCAACAATATTCAAACCGACGCGACAGGACGGCTTTGGGTTGCAGGCGACGAAGGACTTTGGCGTTTTGACAACGAATGGCGAAAATTCACCACCTTGGACGGCATTCCGAACGACATTGTATTTAATTCGATAACTCCGCTTTTAAGTGGCGACATAGCTCTTGCAACAAGCAACGGAGCATATATCTTTGAAAACGGTATTTTCAGAAAAATCACAGGCGAACACGAACTTTTTGAAGGCGACATATCTTTCGTCCTCAGAATCGACAATAACACATATTTGGGAACAAACAAAGGACTTCTGACAATTACAAACGGCGTAGAAGCGCTTGTGGACAGCACACGCGGACTTGTATCAAATGTAGTTCGGGTAATTGCAACCGACGGCAGACGGCGTATATGGGTTGGCGGCGACGAGGGCGTTGCTATGTTTAACGGATTGGAATGGCAAAGATTCCGTTTTGCAAACAGCCGCGTTTTTGATATCGCGGTCGAACGAGACAACCGTATATGGTTTGCCACCGATAACGGCGCGGTAGAATATTCCGAAAACAGAGACGGTTCGGTAGAATGGAGAGTTCACCACGAGCGAAACAACCTTAATTCCTCGGTAATAAATTCGGCGGTTTTTCACAGAAACGATATTTGGCTTGCTACCGATAACGGCATAAGCAGATTGCAAAGCGGACAAATCAGAGCAACAATGTTTTTTGAACAACTCCTGCCTTCGCTACACTTGGACGATATGTGGCACGCGGCTATTGCGGCGACATTTCCGCTCGGCGAATGGGGAACATTTGGTATAGGTCTTAATATTTTAAATTTTGGCGACATAGAAACGTGGGACCCCAGCGGGGTAGCCGGCAAAGCAGAATCTGCGGGTGAATTTGTAATAGGCTTGAGCTACGGAATGCGGTTGCGACGAGATTTTGCGGCAGGTATAACTTTGAAATATTTCAGAAGCACCCTGCTGAAAGACGAGGCGGAAGCGCAATCTTTTGCTGTTGATGCGGGACTTTTACGGCAGAATTTTTTAACGCGCGATTTAACGCTTGGTTTCTCGCTTTTAAATATGGGACCCGCCGTCCAGTATGCGCAGGACGAGTCTAAAAACCCTATTCCTTTTATAATTCGCGCGGGCGCTTCGTACAAACCAATAAGAAGAGCGACCCATCACCTGCTCGTTGCTATGGATTTACAGCGCGAGTTTGTATATATCAGTGAAAACGGTACACCCGCTCCGTTTTTCAGAGCGATTTATAATGATTTGACCAGAGACGAAGAAAATTGGCGCGACAAATTGTCGAAAATAACATTGCATACGGGGCTTGAGTTCAATTATTTGGATTTTCTTACTCCGCGTTTAGGTTGGATGTACGACAGAGCGGGGCACAGAAGCGAAGTTAATGTCGGTATGGGTTTAAGCGTAAATATGATTGCGGCAGACTTCGGCATAATTTTCACCTTAGGCGAAAACACCGTGAGGCAAAACCAAATGAGATTTTCAATAACTTACGCAAGATAATATTCAGGGAAAAAGATTTTTCGCCCCTAAGATGTAAAATCAACACCAAACAATTCACCAATTTTTTCATCTGAAAAATCACTCGCTTCGCAAAAGCCGAATTGTTTTCCGTTTTTTAGCATAAGTACAAAATCAGCGAATTTTCGGACGGAATAAATATCGTGAAGGATTATAACTGCGACGGTATTTTCTTTTTTGCAAAATTCTTTTACAAGCGACAAAACCTTTGCAGAATTCAACAAATCCAAGTGCGAAATCGGCTCGTCCAAAAGTAAGATTTTCGGTTTTATGACAAGAGATTGCGCTATTTTGGCGATTTGGCGCTCCCCTCCCGAAATTTTGTTCATTGAGCAATCGGCGATTTTTTGCAATCCCGAAATTTCAATTATTTCCTCCATTCGCATTTTCTGTTCTTTTGTGTGGGTCAGTTGAAACTTTGCAAATTGCCGCACAAAGCCAAGTCCGATAAAATCTCTTACCGTTATTGACGAAATATTAAAAAACTGCGGAACGAAAACCGCTCTTTCTTTGTATTTTGTATAAATTTGGTTTAGCAAGGTCGTTTTTCCGCTACCGTTATTTCCGACTACCGCTAAAATTTGTCCTTCCTTTAAGGAAAACGATATATCGAAAATTCCTTTATCGCTTTGGGGATAAGAAAACGAAATATTATTTACTTCAAGCATTGCGCGTCTCTCCCTTGTTAAGCAGATAAATAAACAAACCTCCGCCCAAAATTGCCGTAATCACGCCTGCGGGAAGTTCGCGTGGAATAAAAAGCGTGCGCGCAAACAAATCGGCAACCGTAAGCAAAAGCGCGCCTGTTATAGCTGTAGCAAAAAGCAAAATTCGATTATCTTCGCCGAATATTTTTCGGGCAATGTGGGGTGATAAAAGCCCGACAAAGCCGATTGCTCCGCAAAGCGAAACTGCGCTTGCCGTCAAAATTGCGGCAATTACGAGCAAGAAAACTCGCTCCTTTTTTACCGATATTCCGAGATTTTTCGCATCATCTTCGCCGAATTGCAGAACATTCATTATCATTGTTTTGGCGGATAAAACCGCAAGCGAAAACAAAAACACAACCGCTAAAAAAAGCACTTGTCCCCTATCCGCACCTGCAACGCTTCCAAGTCCCCAATGGATTACCTGTTGCATATCTTTTGACGTGGCGAACGATAAAACCAACATCGAAATTCCCGCGGACATATAGCTTATGGTAATTCCCGTAAGCAAAATTCTGTTTGACGACTGATTAGGCAAAAACGCCGAAAAAAGAAGCAGTGCAGATACCGCAAAAGCGCCGAATATTCCAAAAAAGAAAGCGGAAACGCCGCCAAAAATAACGGAAGCAATTGTAATACCAAGATTTGCGCCGCCCGAAATTCCTAAGGTATATGGCTCCACAAGCGGATTGGCAAAAAGCGATTGAAGCGTAAGCCCCGCCATTGCTAAAACCGCCCCTGCAAGAGCCGCCATTAAAATCCTATAAAAACGGAAATTCCAGAAAACCGCCCAATCTGTTTGCGAAAGATTACCTGCAAAAAAATCAACGGGCGATATTTGATATGCGCCGCAAAAAAGCGACAAAAACATAATTATCAGGGTAATAAAAAACAGGATAACAATTTTCTGATAAACACAAGTGTTTTTACTTCGTTTCATAGCAAATCTTCAAAAACTTCCAAAATTTCGATTGCTTTCTGAAAATCGGCAGGGAAAGGCGCAGTAAGCAAAATTTGCTTTTTTGTGAACGAGTGCTCAAAGCCTATTTGTCTTGCGTGAAGCGCTTGTCGCGAAAAACAATCGTAAACGGATAATGCGAAAAGGCGGTCTTTTTGCTCCAAAGTCTTGATTTTTTCTTTATTGCCGCCGTATTGAGCGTCGCAGATTATCGGAAAACCTTTGTTTGCGCAATGAACGCGAATTTGGTGCGTTCTGCCTGTGTGGAGTTGGAATGCGTTAAAATAAATTCCGTCTTTATAAAGCAGAATTTCGTAGTCGGTGCGCGCTTCTCTGCCGTTATGGTAGTCCACGGCTCTTTTCAGCGGGTCTTTTTTGTCGCGACCTATCGGAAAATCCATTGTACCGCTCATTTCATTAGGAAATTTTCCTATACAAATGCCAAAATATTTTTTATAAATTTCGCGCTCGGCAAATTTTTCAGCTAATTTTTCGTGAGCGTTTTCGCTCTTAGCGGCAATAATTACACCGCTCGTATCTTTATCCAGACGATGCACAAGTTTTGGCGTGTAAATAGGGTCGGCACAGTCGGCGTAATAGTAAAGTCCGTTCAGAAGCGTGCCGTCTTTTTGTCCCCAAGCGGGGTGGACGGTTAAACCTGCGGGTTTGTTTATTGCGATGTAATATTGGTCTTCCCACAGAATATCCAAAGGAAGTTCTTGCGGAATAACCGTTATATTGCGCGGGTTTTCTTCCAGAATTTTTTCTTCGTCGATTAAAATTTCATCGTTTTCGCGAAGCATATAACTTTTTTTCTCTTTTTTGCCGTTTACAAGCACGTGTCCTCGGGCAAGCCCGTCCTGAATTTTGTTTCTCGAAAGATGTTCAAATTGCCGCCAAACGAACATATCAAGACGTTCGCCCGCAAATTCAAAAGATATTACCTGTGGTTGTTTTTCAGACAATTTTGTTTACCTTTTACGTTGATTTATTTTTGCAGTTAAATTTCGCGGTAAAAATACATTATGCCATAAATAAAAACGAGCAGATTTTTATATCTGCTCGTTTTATCGGAAACATTAAAGTTAAATTAACGATTCACGCCGATTCTCGACGAATAGGTGTATCTTCTTCCGCTGATACCTGTTGCTTCAACCACAATCAAATATGTGCCATTGGCGACGTATCTGCCTGATGGGTTGGTCAAATTCCAGACGATGGCGTTTTGTAGGGGCGGGGTTTGCCCGCCCAAATCGCCGTTCGTTCTGTTTTCAGGGCGGGCAAACCCCGCCCCTACGCCATCTGTCGTGAACACAACATTCCCCAAATTATCCAATATCGCCAAATTCACCGTTGCGGGTTCGGGGGTGATTACCGAAATTCTTGCCACGTCGGAAACAATTGTGCTCTCCAACAAAATACCAAATCTGCTGTCTGTTTGGTGGCGATTGCGGATAAAAGTGCCGTCGTCGCTTACTATTAAAAATAGTCCTTCGTCGTCGAAGGTTATGTCGTATCTGTCGCTTTGGGTGGGAATAAATGTTAGGGCGTATGTTCCTGCGGGGAGAGTTCTGTTGAGAACTTCAGGGGTGTTTATATTATACCAATGAGCAAGTCGGGCAACGGCAATCTCGGAAACGGTATCAGATAAGTTTACGCCGTATCCCAGAACTATGTCGTTATCGACTGCCCATCTCAACAAATCCCACGACATTATTGTAAACGCCGTCCATT
>Ga0131853_10015322_pt1 | contig 14020 bp, 10 predicted proteins | sample TergutLab28metaG_FD_92764 | JGI IMG/M metagenome (GOLD analysis project Ga0131853, IMG submission 92764) | Labiotermes labralis P1 segment gut microbial communities from Petit-Saut dam, French Guiana - Lab288 P1 (version 2) (version 2) | ecosystem: Host-associated > Arthropoda: Insects >... | reverse complement strand
TAGAGGGGTGTCACGTGGTCAGCGCAACGGGTCCCCACAGCCGTTAATCTCTGTTTTCTAAACCTGGAGCCGCTACTTTTTTCATTCAAGTAGCTCCTCAATTGACCTCACGAGGCTGAATGGACCCCGTTCCAGACCCACTAATACTCAGAAAATCTGGTAGCGCCGGGGATCGAACCCGGGACCTCTGTATCTGTAGCCAGAAACTCTGACCACTAGACCACAGAGGCGGTCACATTAACCCTTCAAAATGTTATGTGTGTAATTATTCCCACACCCACAAACACTGCAGCGGAAGAGGTGAAAATATTTTAATAATATTTCCACATAACCGAGAGGAAGGGAAAGAAAACTGGCGATAATTATGTAATGAGGAGATTAAGGATTATTCAAAGAATATTGTCAGTGAATTTCCTTCAGTAAGAACTGAGCCCAGTCTCACTTCCCAGAAGAACGGAATCCTAAGCTACTTACTTATTCCATGGTGCAGAGTCCTTGAGAAGCTAACTGGTTTGCAGCTAGTCAAGAAATTCCCCGTATTTCACGGAACCCGAAGGTTCATTACCGCACTCACAAGCGTCGGCCACCTGTCCCTATCCTGGGCCAGCCCAATCCAGTCCATACCACCCCCTGGAGATCCATCCTAATATTATCCACCCATCTACGCCTAGGTCTCCCCAGTGGTCTCTTTCCCTCCGGTTTCCCCACCAAGACCCTATACACCCCCAATCCTCACCCATACGTGCCACATGCCCAGCCCATCTCATTCTTCTCGATTTTATCACCCGCACAATATAGGGTGAGGAGTACAAATCATTTAGCTCCTCGTTATGCAATCGTCTCCATTCCCCCTTTATCTCGTCCTTCCTAGGTCCAAATATTCTCTTCAACACCATGTTCTCAAACACCCTCAGCATCCTTTCCTCCCGTAATGTCAACGACCAAGTTTCACACCCATACAAAAGAACAGGAAAAATTATAGTTCTATATATCTTGATCTTTAAATTTTTGGATAGCAACTTGGAAGACAAAAGGTTCTGCACCGAAAGATAGCAAGCATTTCCTGACCTCAATGTGCTCTTGATTTCTTCCGCAATAGAATTTTGATTTGTTAAAGTTGTTCCCAAATATTTAAACTCTTCCACCCTCTCGAAAGTACTATTATCAATCCTCACACTCTGAATTCATCCTGCATTCTGATCTCGAGACGATGACCATGTACTTAGTTTTATCAGCACTTACTTCCAGTCCAATCTCCCTAGTAGCAGCTACTAAAGCTTCTGCATTTTCCTTTAGAGTATGTATGCTTCCTCCCTGTATATTAACATCATCGGGATAAGCCAGAAGCTGATGTGTACCATTTAGTTTCAAGCCATCCTGGTTTACCTGAACTCTCCTAATGGCGTACTCTAAAGCAAAGTTAAAAAGCATTGGCAATAGAGCGTCACCTTGTTTCAAACCATTCCTAATAGGGAACCTGTCAGACACATTCTTGCCTAACCGGACTCTGCTATATGTTTCAGTGAGACTCATCTTTATTAACCTTACAAGTTTCCTAAGGATACCAAACTCAATGAGAATCTTATATAAAACCTCCCTCCTAACTGAATCATAAGCTTTCTTTAAGTCTATACAAAGCTGATGAACTTCTTCATTGTATCCCCATTTTTTCTCAAGTATTTGGCGAATACAGAATATATGATCAGTAGTCGACCTGTTGCGTCGAAAGCCACATTGACGATCCCCGATAATTTCCTTCGCATATGGAATTAACCTTGAAAGCAGGATGTTGGATAAAATTTTGTAAGTGGTTGGCAAAAGTGATATGCCTCTATAATTATTACAATCTGTTTTATCCCCCTTCTTATGAATCGGTACTATGATCGACTTCATCTACTCTTCAGGCAGTTTCTCCTTCTTCCATATAGAAGTAATAAGTTTACGAATCTCCAAGTAAATTGTTCTACCCCCTGCTTTAATCAGTTCTGCCGGTATATGATCAATACCTGGCGATTTGTGACTTTTTAGCTTGTCGATAGCCAGCTCAACCTCAGAGGCACTTGGCTCATGTACTAGTGGTTCTGCTGTGTGTATTTCTGCCTGTCCAACATCCTTAACCCCATGCACGTTGAATAGCTGGGAGAAATAATTCCTCCACCTAACCACAATACTGTGGGATTCTGCCACCAAGTCACCTATCTCATCCTTCACTATATTACATCTAGGCTGGTACCCGTTCTTAAAGTCATTGATGCCCTATACAAGTCCCTAATGTTTTGGATCTTGCTGTTAGTTTCAAGTTCCTCAATTTTAGCCCTCAGATATGCCTTCTTTTTGTTCCTGAAATGTCTGCTAACTTCACGTCTTACATTGTTCAGAATATCTACATTGCTTCGGTTTGGACCCTATGTCCACTGCATTGTAGCCCGCGAAATCCTCAAAATGGCAAATTTCAGGGTAAGAAGATCAAAGAGGGGATATGTAGCCCGCGTGTGATGGATGAAATACGCGTGAGCAGTTGCGATAGACAAGCCTGAAAGGGAGAGATTGAGATATACAGGTAAATTGGAATGTAATGTTAGCGTGAAAGTTACAATATATGTGATAGTTCTCATTTCATTTAGCTGTATGCAGCTGACCCAGGACAGGCCACGGGGTTCCTATGAACGCGTTAATGAACCTTTCTTTTGTAGAGGTGACTCTTGTCATGAATTTTGTTTAACTATTTGTAGTTTTCTGTATTTTAATAAGTGCATTTGTTGGGCAGTGTATTGAATATACAAAAATGAATGGTGTGAGCAAGATAAAATTCGCAAATACTCAACAAGCAAAAGTGGCTTACAACTAAAAGAACACAAAGACAACATGGATTAATACGTGTCATGAATTGTGTTTTATGATGTATATTGTGTTGAGTTTTATTAAGTGAATTTGTTGTTCATTATAGTGAATATATGTTAATAAACCGTCGGATCTCACAAATGGGGGACCATTTACTGACCAGATGCTTGAGAAATCTGCTCAGTGCTTCTGTCTCTCAGTAGTTCATGACTATATTTTCCCCATCTTTGAAAGTGGGCGCAAAGAAAAAACTTGCTCGAACTGGTAAAAGATTACTCTGCAATTTTTATCGCACCCATAACCTAACAGCAATTTTACACATACATACAGATTTCACATTATTTTTCTTTTAGTAACTATAATCGTAAATTTGACGAAGTTACTGCTATGAGTGCTTTTCAATACACTTATTAGACAATAAGGTCATATAAAGCTGAAGGACAAACTGTTGAGCCTGAACCAGGTGGGGTTTGGGGATGGGGGAAGAAACGGTTGTTAGCACACTGCTATGCCTCCTCAGGACAACAGCCGAAGTTAAAAAAAAAAGTAGAGATTGCAGTTATTAAAGATCACTAGAATCACCGACACCGAAGTAGAGTAAAAATTTATGTGAAAGAATTTATGTTCAGATTCTCAAGAAGTACCAAAGTATTCCACGAAGCAAAGTTCTTTTGATTTTATTCTTCTTTTCTGATAGTCAAATTTGCGGTGTTTATGGAACCTGAGAATTCATTATCGTATTCGAAACCTTTAAAATAATTAGGACGGCAAGCTGGACAGATTTCCTCAACGGAAACGATCTGGAGCCAGTTGAATGTATTGCATTCCTAGTCCATCTTACTTGTTGCGTGTATTTTGATAAACCACTATCTTCTCGGATCACCAAAGTGATCCATTCCCTTCAGATTTTCTGATTGATATTTCCATATACGTCACTTACATGAGTGTTGCACGCTTCATACATCTCATTCTCTCGGTTACTTTGATTTAATTTCTAAAGTTTGCAACTTATGAATCTCACTGTTATGATCCATAATACTTCAGAAATTTCTTGCAAAAGTTCACAGTAAATCACCGGTGAATTAATTTCCTGATTGTAAGAAAACCGAATGGTTCATAAGATGACCACAAAAGCTCCCTCTTGGAGGTAAAAGTCGTTATTTTCGTCCCTTAATTCAGTGTTTCGCAACCGCCGGGCCGCGGCCTGGTACCGGGCCCTGGCATTAATTACACCGGGCCGCGAGAGATTCTCCTGGATTTGATAACGAATTTAAATGTAATTGTATATTTGTCAATATGCCACACCCTACACATAATTGTAGTAATATTGTTTAAGATTATGCAGTAATTAATTACTAATACTTATGTTAGTTTAATGTATGAACTTAAAAAAAATCTGGAAAGGTACTGACGAGTAAATCTGTTGGGACCGGACCCTCGTCTTATGAAAAAAAGATTTTACCGGGCCGCGGTCTCACAAAGGTTGAGAAACACTGCCTTAATTGATTTATTCCTTAACTCCAATTTTATTTATTATATTTCCCAGTTATTCAACAAAGAGGTGCTTAAAAATACCCATAGCATGCGGACCAGAGGTCTGAGTAATTTCGCGCCTTCATGCGTTACATGCAGACTGGTGTATTGCACCTTACAGCTGCAATGAAAAATGATAGCACACGGTCTCAGCATTCTAGAGTGACGTGCAGGAACAGGAGATGAAATACGTCGACAATTATAAAATGAATAGAGACTAATGCCTATAAACAAAAACAAAATACATACCTTAAGCTATTTAACTCTATCGAGGCCGAGTTTTTAATGGCACAATACATAACATGTGCAGATTCATAGGGGGCGAGGCGGTACCAATCCAGCGGCGAGCACAGCTTCAATTGCCGCCAATACAGCTAGCACGCGGGGCGGGCTCATAAACAAGTAACAGTTTATCATCGTGTCCAGTGTTCCTCCAGTACCTAGTTTTGAGAACCCGCTGCATATACAGACACATTCATCAAACCGCACGACACCCAATAAGATATAAATCCTTGTAGTGTTTTGCTGTCCAGACCAGATTAAGAGAATAGAGGCCATGATTAGTTTGTTTCGGCTTCTGTGTTGTGGGTTGTAGAATCACTCTATTATCTTCTCCCCAGTTTGAAAACCAACAATGACACGCTTTATAAATAAATACTGTTTTTGTTTATGGATGCAGGCTACAGTGTTACTGTATGAAGTACCAACTATACATTCTTTCCTGCTTCCTTATTTTTCGGTTTCCTCACTCCAGTCTTTTTCTCATCTTCTATTACTTTCTTCACGTTTTTCATTCTTTTATATAAGCAGATTCTAAAGACAAGGTGTCTTGGATTAAGTGTACACCTAGCACTAATTAAGCGTAATTTAACACTTCGTAATCGATCTCAACTAAGCTTTAATTCATTTGGATGATTGTTTGACATGTATAAGTTTATATACGCATCATCCTGGTTTTCCACGCAGAGGCTACAATGTTTTACAGATAGGTTCTTTTTCTGTTCACTGGACACGATATGAATAAATTCCTGTTAAGCCTCTTAGCATAGTTGCCACATCTCTCAGTTCAGAGTGCGACAATACGGCTACGTATTGATCCAGCTACATAAGAATTGTTTCGTATTCTCACATGTAGATCGAAATCCCGCCTGCTTTACATGGCAAGGAAATTAACATAAAAGTTTAGGCCTACGTATATGTTTATGTAATATATCAATATTACTATTTACTTCTTGTGCACGTAATAGTGGCATTAGTTAGAGATTATTTACTTGGATATAATTCTGAACTGTAAATTGTAATCGTTATTTTACAGTGTCCCCTTTATCAAGGCCCGTGCGCCGAGGCCTTTTATCGCACAGAGATCTCGCATCCGTCGAGATATCCCATGAGAGCTGCTGTATTCAGGGAAATGATGAAGGGTATCTCCTGTGTTAGTGGAACATTCACGTTCATATGCGGAATATAGTGATTTCTCTTAGATGCTAACCATTCTTTTTCTGATGTTTATTGGACCGTGCATCATTGTGATAACTGAAGAATTAAAAAACCCAACAAAATGCAGCCCAGACACTACTCCAGCCTAACCGCAACTAACCTCCAACATACAAAAAACCAAGAACTGAACGACCAATGTTGTAATCAACATCATAGTCGCGAGCTCCTGATGATGGGCATAGTAGTGCCTGAAACATGTTGAGCCTATAAGAAGTACAATAAAATAATATGTGGCATCTAGTTGGTTTTTTTAATTCTTCAGCCATCCTTTTCTGTTTGTATGCGGAAGATGATAACAACCAGTTTTGTAGTTCTTGATGTCCCGAAAAGTCTTGACTGATACCGGGGTCACGTTAGTATTTCTGTTTAACAAGAGGCGGTAGGGCCCACAAACAAGAGGCAGTGGGGCCCACAAACAAATACCAGGCGAATCTCAAAATTACCCAAGATAAATCCAGTTGCACAGAGCTCCGTTGAAAAATTGTTCCAACAAGGAGAATTAAGCTGACTGGGTTTTAAGAGGAAAACATTTCCAAAACTTTGCTAAAGAAGTCACCCCGATATTTTGCTTGCTTATTCTCAGTTTCCACACTTGGATTACCGTATATGTCTTCGAAATATATATATCACTGTGGTTGTTCTTGTTTCTGTGAACTTCTTCGCCTCGCATGATCACTCTCACACATAGAATCTCCGCAGTTCAAGCCACTAAAATCATACAGCTTTTAGCTTAATCAAACCTGACGTCACAACCGGATGTTTCGCTTTCCTGCCTTTTTACTCGGCAAGTGGTTTGCTCAAATTTCGGAAGCCCCTAAACCTGAGTGATGTTCCTGATGCTTTTCTTCCGTTTCTCCGGACACATCCTAGGGTATAAGGTCCACTTCAGAAAAAAAACCATGATCGCTTCCACCTGCTTACCAGCTCCATATTCATAACACTTATTATCAACCAACAATCTGAGGAATGGAGAAAGCTTTTTAAATAGGTCAGCAATCAGTCTGTCAATAAATTATTCAACAAATGATATATTTCCTTGTCTGATCAGCTTGTAGTTACCTACTTCCACAATTTTTTTTCATTTAAAGCTGTCAGCAAAATCTGTATGACATATACCATTGCTGTGTATACAGTGAAAAACTCCTGATGATGGACAGAGGAACTGTCCGAAACATGTAGAGTTTTATTCCAAAATAAATTTGAGAAATTAGTGCATCTAGTTGGTTTTATTATAAGAATACATCACGATGCAGGTCATCTGAACGTCAAATTTATTGGAAGTGGTGTCAAAATGACAGAACGTCATTTGTCTCTTGGATTTAGCCGGCTCGGTTTAAAACCGCCATTACTGGATTGTTCAGATTTCACATAAGTAGGGAATATATTGTCCAATCAAGTAACTGTCAGTTTCTCATAAAGGAATCTCTTCTATAGACTAGTTAAATATGGAATTTTGTTGTCATAATTTCTGCTTGTACAACTTAACATGATTTAAGGCAAATCACTCTTAATGCGAACGAATATAGTTTAATAACCATGCCTTAACATGAGTGACATGAATCATGTAACGCTGTATTCACGAGGCGTGTAGCGATGCAACCAATTTTATTAATCTTAACCTAATATCTAAAGCCTACCGAAAATAAATTATCTCTTACTTTATTCATGTCATTTTTATTATCCAGTTATTATTATTATTTTTCTCTCAAAAGGGTAAAACAAACAACATTTTTAGTACAGCCATTATGAATGTCATACGGAAGCTCAGAAAATAAAAAACTGTGATGGAAATTAGAGGTATATGAAAATTATGTTTACAGTGGATAATAAGAACAGTGGATTATTTGCCTTATTTGAAGAGGTAGGAATTGTGTTTTATGCAATTATCTTATTTTCGGCTGCAAAATTATCGGAAACCCAGTGTGTGGTGGGTTGTTACGACCTCCTTCTCTATCCTCTCTTTAAAGAGTATGAGAGAAAGAGAAAGAGTGAGGTAGGGGAACGCAAAGGAAAAATGAATGTTCTAAGGTCAAACGCCGGTACCCCTCACACCGTGCTCAGGCCACAAATCTTCTACCGCGAAGAGCAGTCATGAATATCCGTCCGTCTGTTTTCCCTTCCTCAAACACCAAATAAAGAAGAAACTATTCCCTTACGGCTTCATCCTTAAGCAGTAGAACAGGAAACAAAACAACACCTGAATCGAGAGATCTTAACTTAGAGACAGGATTGTGACATGAAATCGACTTATCAGTCACTTTACACACGCATATTAAAATTTTATTCCTTTGTTGCTGTCTGTGTAATGAAGGCTCATAGATGGATGGCAGGTGGAATACGGACACAGGAACTAAATTAAATGTTCCAAAATATTATGACCGAAACTGACTCCTAAATCAGACCGTGGATTATAAATCTTCTGGACGTATTGATCCTGAACGCTCTGAAAAAAATATACAAACAGATAAACTAGTCATATAAGAAGAGGGTTTAGGTGCAAGAAATTAAGCCTGGCCTTTCAGAGTGCATTACGACGGATTGGTAGCAAAAATAAGCAGATTTAAAATTCAGGCAGTGAATATATCAACACAGCAATGCTCTTAATAAGATACAATTTGTAACATGTATTAAAATCGTACATGTTTCGGCACCGGGTTGCCATCCTCAAGGATTGTTAGAAGAAATGAGTATAAGCCTAATAAGTTAGTATACCATTACATAGACGTTACTGGAATGATTAAAATATAAAATTCTAAAATACGTAAAGTGGATAAGCACAAATAGACATAAAATTTACAGCAGTCTGATATTACAATTGTGCGATAGTGAGCAGTTCTAAGTACAAGTCCACAGTCGTGTATGATATGCAGTATGCATACATAAGTCTCTCTCGTTCTTATGTGATCCGTAGGGATCTAAATAGAATCATGTTCACGTCGATAAGTTATTTAACTTTGTATAATGCCTATATACGTTCTCAAAACCACATATTAAAAAGCCCACGAATAACTTCCTGCTATAATTATATTTTGTAGCTGAGACAATGTACATAAATAACCAGAAAACTCTCAGGAGAAATTTACTTCAAACCCCCAAACTTGTGTTCGCATTATTTTGACCATCGTTACCCTGCAAGCAGTAGGATTAAATTGAGACATTTTTACGAAATACGTGCGATAAAACGGAATAATGTGTGCAATAAAGCAGGCATTGGGCATTGTATTGTGATCTTTAATTATTTCTACCAACAAATAACTATCCAGATAAGATAAACGGAAAATACTTACTTAGAACGCAGGTAGCTTGAAAATTCACGTGAAGTGATTACTCGTAAGGATAATAGAAGACTGTATTTTTCTACAAAACACGAAGGTTACCTGTGTAAATTACAGTTTGAAGACGGTATTCTGCTTAACAAGACTACAAAAGTGTGCGTGTTGCTGTTATTTCTATTGTAGTAAGGCCCAAGGAATGTATTCGACGGCAATAGAACCCCTCAAGGTCTGTTTACGTATAATGTCCAAAACAGAAGCTTGTACCTACGTTTACCTCCGTAAGAGTCCTTCACCCATTCATTATAATGAGACGAAATAGTGCGGAATTCTTTTGTTCGCCTTTTTCGGAAAAGGTCATTGCCCTTCGTCTTAAATTCAGACGCCCATAAATTATTTTTTTGGGGGGGGTGGGGGATTCAAACCTTTTACCTTAATTCGAAATGATATTTTTGTCTGGTATTCTTCCTAATGGTGTATGTGTTTCGCAGTATAGACACAGTAGGCCAACATAAAACAGGGAGTCTCATATTCATATGTTCGATTTTCAGCGCTTTAGAAGACGGATGTCAAATCCACGATTTGGCATGCTAAACGACTGACATAACCAAGCCCGCATTCCACGTGTTACCTGTTACTACAAAAACACCATGAGAATTTTAAATGTGTTTATTGTTTTGTTAATTATTACTCAGCCATCAGCATACGGGCCACATCAAAGTAAGGGTTTAAGTGTCTTTAGAAACGTCACATCAAACTTAAGTGTTTGTGACTATGGGTTTTGACTATTATTCATCACAAGTGACCTTCGTGAAATCTGGAATATAGTGGACCAGTGAGCGGACCGCCTTTTACCAACAAGTCTGGACCGATGTTTACAGCCAGCTGTTATGTCGGAAATCGATCATTTAAATATGAAACTCCCTGAAGATGGCTCCGGCATACGCCGAAACGTGCTGAAGAATGTAATGTGACGTGTTATGTACCGTAGGGTCATTAAATATTGGTTTAGACGAAGACTATTAAAATGAACGAAATGCAAGGTATACACAATATTAATGTAATGAAATGCACGGTAGCCAAACGTACGATACAGTTTATGGGATTCGTGGAAAGGTCCATTTTTACGCTTGTAGCCTGGACTGTATTAGACTTCAATACGGCTGCAAAAAGGAATTGACAGCAATTTGTAGTTGAGGTTTCCAGCGTCACAAGAAATATAACTCTCCAGAAGTTTAGTCGCTGATACTAGACCACAGACGAGTAGCGATTTAGACTGCACATATTACAAGCCACTCTCAAGATATTCGTTAGCTAATCTCAAATTCTTAGATAAAAACGCGAGACTTCAAATAATGGTCATAATTGAAGAATAAGAGACCAACTTGATGCCACTAGTTATTATGTTTTATTTCAATTCTTCTATGTTCAACATGTTTCGGACATTAATACCTCCATCATCAGGAGCCTGCGACTTTTCTATTGAATCCTGCTACACGGATACCACCCCAACCCAGCCACACCGAAACTCCAACACATATCGATACAAGAACACATGACCAATGTGGTGACACAATAGAAAAGTCGCAGGCTCCTAATGATGGATATATTAATGTCCGAAACATGTCGAGCATAGAAGAAGTGAAATAAAACATAATAACAAGTGACATCAAGTTAGTCTCTTATTCTTCAACTATCACAATAATGCACGGTCCAATATACATAAAATGGGCGTAATGTTTGGAGTTGTTCTTAGCCCGAAGTGCTTAAAATTATTACTGTATGAAGGGGAGGGTTTGCATCTGCCTAGAAATTCCCCGCTGCCGAAACAGTTCCCATTAAATCATGTATTGGAGAACAGCCATATACTGGAATTTGTGTGGTGCATTTCACTGCATCAGCTTCCAGTATGATCTTACGTTAAACGATGCTGAAGACGGAATTAAACGAATTTTTCAAAAAACTGATTTGCTTCTACGAACGAGATAGTGTATATGGCCCAAAATAATGAGTCAATTGATAAACCCGTACAAAGCGCACCCATTAATATGTCACGTTAGAATAAGGTTGTGTCATTGAACATTCTTTACCCTAAAGTAGCTCGAAAAGCTGAAAACATAGATTAAAAAAAATAGAACATATGCCTAATATTCCTTAAAAAGTTTCTTCACGAGATGCATATTAAAAAAGCAAAAACAATTGTATTGGTCATATGGAGGGTAGTATATTTTGCTTCACTATTCTGGAGTGTACCTGATTACTACAAATCAAGTAGCATAATTTAATTCAAGTTGTCCCTTTATACTCCATGAAGATGTACGAATAATTGGAACTCTTTTTCTACGTATTTGTATAGGATATCAGTCTTGCCCACAGAACAATCTCTTCCCGCTCCACAATTCTGTCTCTATGATTGTCAAGGATCGCAGGAATCTGTTAAATTTTCTAATATTCCCTCTAAATATTTAGAATTTTTGACTATATTTGTCAACCTTTCAATACGATTCCATTGTTTTCACACTCAGCCTAAAGAAAAAATTCAAAACACGGCTCTTCCTCACTCTGATACCAATGAAAAATTAAAGCCAGGTGGTAAATTCGATGATCCGCATTGCTTAACCTAGCGATCCCTTTTAGGTTACGTAAAACATAATAACAGAATAAGGTAGGGCGGTGGCTCTTTGCCTCATATAACGTGTCTGCAGCTTTAGGCGGTAAAACAATGCATCATTGTAGTGAAATAATTCATTATCATTTTAATTATAACTGTAAATTTGTTTTAATAACTGGAGAATAGATAGTCCACTGGGGCACCCAAAATAATTAAACTACATTTGAACTTCCTTTTTGATTTAAGACAAGTCTAAAATTTGTGACGGTAGGGCTCCGTGAAACACATACATACCGTATATTGGATATTTTTCTTCTTCCTGCCTCGCTTAGAAGGGGTTAGAGATTATCAGCATCTAATGATATAATATATAGTAGGTGTCAGAGTTTCATCTGATGACAGAAGCACATCTAGTATCCGAAACAAGTCAACAAAAGCAACACTGTACATAATATGTGTCAGTACATTTTGAGCTTTATGGAATCACGAAGTAAGAACACTCACAATCAGTTCTCACGGCCAGGGATCTTGTCATGGACAAACGCAGTTCATGTCACCACACCCCGCAACAAATCGAACTGTTTGTTCAAACGCTTTGTCCGCTCGATATTAAATTTCAGTAACATTCTCATAGACCTGTATTTGCTAAGTCTAATCGCCTTTTAAACCTCCTGAGCGTATGAGATTCTGCCAAAATACAAACAGCATTACGCCCCAATTTTTAATGTATCACACAGCATAAATTGAATATGGCAGTAAAATATCATCACTATGGAAGTTTAATTTTTCATAACATGCTTTATAGAAACAAATTTTCCGCTTCAGAAGTGTTTAAGGTAGACAAATAACCATAACAGTTAAGGCGACTATACTTCAAGTTTGATCGAGTTAGGCACACATGATATATTTTATTACAGTTTAGTATTTTGCATGGCAACCATGACAGAATATACTGGAGAGGGTTTTTATCAAACCAGACATTTCAATATATTTCTAACGGCGTCGGTGAGTGGTTGTAGTGTACATGGGATGCTGCATTAAGTAGGGTAGAAGGGAGAGAGAAGTGGGAGGAATATATAGTGCAAAAGGAAGAAACGATTCTGAAAGAAGCGAACAGAAAGGTATAGAAACTTGGATGTATATTTATAGAGAAAACACAGTGCTCATCACTTACATTATTCATATTTCATACACAAGCAAAACATTTTTTTTTCGCTTTATATATTTTTTCCTCCAGAAGAAAAATAAAGAATTGCACAAATGCTCCTTCTAAAGGAAAGCAAAGAATAAGAAAAAAAGTGGCACCCTACTTAATCTATGTCTTCCCCACCCCTTATTTCCTTGAAAATTTTACATCCCCTCTCTTTAAAACCACCACAAAAATTCAAATGTACAGTCAAGTTATACGACAAAAGTAAAGCTACATTTAAAGTTGGAAAGATTTGTACTTTAATGGCTACTAAAATCATTTTACAGCTGCAGGCTTATAGCTGGAGGAAAAATCAAAACCTGCATAGGACATTGGTTGTGAAATTAAAATTTTAAGAAATATTTAGTGCTATGTTTTGTGCATATTTGTATTTAAGTGACTATCACCTAATTGAACTGTTCCTACACCTACAGAAATATCGTTATTCGGAATAATTTTCGAACGCAAGAAATATGTCTTCTGGGCTTATTATTATATCACTAAACAAATTTTAAATCGTAGTACTCTGAATTAATCTTCCTTACTATACTTTTACAATAAACTGATACTTTATATTGCACAAATAATAGAACTGGTGAAATGAAATGTGAACCTAAATTTTCACAAGTTTAGGAAAATGCATTCCTTGTAGATGTTGAATAATAACATTTGGAAATAGACAGCAGAGTTTAAAGAATATTTGCTTTAATCTCTCGAATCCGTTTACGTTGATTTCTTTTCGTTGCTGGTACTGAACAGACTCTGAAATATGAAGTGTAAATACCATCATGTACTTGGGACCAGAATAGAATGTCACAGATTTTCTTTCCGGGAGACATTCCTTCGTGGCTAGCATTACTTCTCAACTACGTACTGAATTTACTAAATATCTTCCACTTACAGCTAGCACGTTTGTTTTAACAAAGTGCGGATTACAAGTACGTTCTTCTGTCACTTCTTTCAAAGTGAATTCAACATCATAATATCAAATTATTACAAATCTGCGCAACTACAAGCCAGTGCTGTAAGTAATAGAAAATACGGTAGAGCAGATGATTGCAGGCCGCATGCATGGTA
>Ga0131853_10015318_pt1 | contig 14026 bp, 9 predicted proteins | sample TergutLab28metaG_FD_92764 | JGI IMG/M metagenome (GOLD analysis project Ga0131853, IMG submission 92764) | Labiotermes labralis P1 segment gut microbial communities from Petit-Saut dam, French Guiana - Lab288 P1 (version 2) (version 2) | ecosystem: Host-associated > Arthropoda: Insects >... | reverse complement strand
GAAACGCTTTGCTCAACAACAAGAATATTGCCGACGAATACGGCAGATTGAAAATGCGACTGATTGAGGAAGTGAACGGCGACAGGGTTTTATATACCGATTCAAAGACGGATTTTATTCAGGGCATTATAAATAAAGCTATTGAAGCCGATGCCTTTTGGGTTGCTCTTGACAAACTCGTATCGGAATCAAAAATCGTTATCGACCGCCCGAAGGGCAGTCATCATCCTAAATATTCGGATTATAAATATCCACTTGACTATGGTTATCTCGAAAACACATCTTCAATGGACGGTGGCGGGATTGATATTTGGAAAGGTAGAAACGGCGATTATATTGACGCTATTATCTGCACGGTTGATTTGTGCAAAAAAGACAGTGAAATAAAAATTCTCATTGGATGTTCCGAGGAAGATAAGTGTATTGTGGTAGAAGCTCATAACCGCAGTGAATTTATGAAGGGGATATTAATACGAAAGCAATGGCTGGAGGAAAATCTATGAATCTAATACATGGAAATCTAACAATAAGAAATGCAAGACCATCAGATGCAGAACAGCTATGTACCTGGTGGAATGACGGTAAAATTATGGCTCACGCCGGTTTTCCGAATGGGCTTAACGAGCAGCCTGACGAAAACCGCGAAGCCCTTGTTACAAACAGCGATGAAAGCTTTCGCATTCACATTATTGAGCACAAAGGCAAGCCAATAGGCGAAATGAGCCATCGCAATATAGGCGATGGCACCGCGGAAATTGGCATTAAAATTTGCGATTTTACTGAGCAGGAAAAAGGCTTGGGTACAAAACTTCTCACTATATTTATTGATGCGCTGTTTAAGTATCATGATTATGAAAAAATTGTCTTGAGCACTAACAAGAAAAACGAGCGCGCGCAGCATGTTTACAAAAACAAGCTGGGATTTAAGCTTGTAGAAATCAAAGAAAATGACTGGCAAGACCAATTGAGTGAATGGCAGTCCTCTGTTTACTACGAACTAGCAAAAGCAGACTGGCATATGACACCTAGCTATCTGCACTTACGCATAGAGAAACCTGAAGACTACTTTGAGGTTGAAGCAATCACTCGGGAAGCCCATTGGTACGGCAATTGGGGAATGGAGCCGCAAATCACGGATACTCATTTGCTGGTACACAGGCTGCGGCTGTGCCCATCTTATATACCGGAGCTTCATTATATAGCTGAGCTTGACGGCAAGCCGGTAGGGCATATTATGTACTGCATTAGTAAAATTGTGGATGAAGCTGACAAAGCCCACGAAGCATTAACCTTCGGTCCGCTCTCTGTTTTGCCTGGGCATCAGAGCCAAGGCATAGGCAAAGCCCTTATGCAGTATACATTTTCTGAGGCAAAAGACCAAGGCTACCGTGCTGTGCTTATATTCGGTCATCCCGATTATTACCCGCGCGTTGGTTTCCGGCGTGCGGCTGAGTTTGGCATAACAGATTCAGGTGGCAATTCCTATGACCCATTTATGGCATATCCCCTATACGATGGTGCGTTGGATGGAATAAAAGGACGTTTTTTTATCGACCCTGCGTATAATGATCTTGCAGAGGATGACATAATCGCCTTTGATAAAAAATTCCCGCCAAAGGATATGCACATACCCATTTCGATAAATGCATTGATCGACCGCCTAACCCCACCTGCGAAGACAGCCTTTGAAGGCTTGAAGGGAAAATCCCTGATGATAATGCAGACAAAAAGCCAGCGCGAAATATCTGCCATGGATGGAATTGATGCAGAAGCAATAGAAACCATACGCACAGTTATGCGGGAGCATGGGCATACCTGGGGTGAGCCTAAACACAATGCGTTATAACGATATACATAAAGGGATTTTTGTATCCCGCTCAAGCAGATTTATAGCCGAGATAGAAATCGGCGGTAGAGTTGAACGATGCCACGTAAAGAATACCGGGCGATTACAAGAGCTACTTATACCCGGAGCACATGTTTTTGTGAATCGAGTAGACGAATCACACCGATTAACAAAATATGAATTAATTAATATACGCAAAAATAATCAGTTAATTAACGTGGATAGTCATGCCCCGAATAAAGTTTTCCTCGAATATTTGCAATCCGGGCAATATATTGCTGGTATTACCCATATAAAACCCGAAGCAAAATACGGTGGCTCAAGATTTGATTTCTATGTAGAAACCGCGGAGCGCAAGATATTTATAGAGATAAAAGGCGTTACTCTTGAAAATGATGGAGTGGCACTCTTCCCAGATGCCCCAACAGAGCGTGGTGTTAAGCACCTACATGAACTCACCGGGTGCATTAACGATGGTTATGAAGCTCATGTAGTGTTTGTCATAAAAATGAGCGATGTTCGGCATTTTTCACCCAACGATGCAATCCATCCTGCTTTTGGTGAGGCACTTATAGCCGCAAGCGAAGCGGGCGTTAAAATATCAGCGGTAGATTGCATCGTCACGCCGGATAGTCTAGGAATTAATGCTCCGGTGCCAGTTTATTATTAGCTTCATCCCAATCACCCGTTGTAAATCTTGTAGAAGTTAAACCATCAATAGCCGCAAGTAGTGCAATGATATCCGGCACGCGGTGGGGGCGGACACAATATTCCCCTTTTTTATTTTCTCGCTCGGATATTAGATCTGCTGCAATCAGCGGTCGCAGGTGGTGATACACCTGACCCGGTGATGAATATTTGCAGCTTTCCACAATACCGGCGACGGTGTTAGGCTGCTTTAGCAATGCAAGTAAGATATTCAATCGGTCATGATTGCCTATACATGCTAATACTTTCTCCGCCGTGCGGTTTTCGATTAACGCAAGTAGCTCATTCGCGTTTTTATGGTATGTCCATGTCGAGGTTTCGCCGCCGTCATTGGTTCTGGCATCAAAATAACCATAATGTGATATTTCACCTATATGACCTTGCTTTTTGCAATGATCTTCCATTTCCTCGCGGAGCTTGTTGAATTTTTCTTTTGCAAACACCGCTCGGGAAATGGGCACTTCAATTGCTTTTTTTATTGCTTCGATTTCGTCTTTCAATAAATCCAATTCATTGGCAAGGTTTCTTTCCATTGTTGTTACCCCTAACTTTGAATGTTCGCAATTGCGCACTTGCGACGAATGTATGGTAGCAGGACTATCCTTGTTTTGTCAATGCGAAAATTCGAATAATCGCACATTGCTTTTCAGGGCTGTATTATTGACCAATTCGAACACAGTTTTGGAAGGTTTGTTTGTAGTTCTTGTGCAGAATTATCTATTTATCTAATAGTTTTGTTGTAAAATATAGAGAGAGGCGTAAAAAATGCCACTTGACTTGGAAATCTTGACATGATATCATTTTTCATAGAAAGCGGTTTCGTAAGTCATTTTATTAAATGAAAATCAAAAAGGAGAATTGCGTATGCTACGTAAAAAACTTGTGTTTCTAGCGACTGTTTTATTGGTTGCACTGCTGGTACTTGGTGCCTGCGGAAGGAATGGTGATGACGATACTGATGACACAACACCTATTGTCGATGACAATGGTGGAGATGATACTACCCCAGTAGATGATAATGTTACAGATGATGTTGTTCCCCCTACTAGCGAAATGACCGGTCGTGTAACTATAGGTACAGGTGAAAATCCCGTGATGTTGTCAGCAATGATTGAGCGCTTCAATGAAGTGCGTCATCCTGGCATCGAAGTAGATATTTTGCATACAGGCGAGTGGATGGGTAACGAAACCATGGCTCAGCTTGTTGCCGCAGGGCAAATGCCTTGTATTATCTTTTTGCAAAATCCACAGTTTCCTGTGCAAAACAACTGGGTTATTGATCTTAACCCATTTGTAGCCAACACACCTGATTTTGATGTACCGGAAGCTTTCCAGTATCAGCTTACACTTGGTGATGAACTCATTGGTGTACCATGGCTGGTTTTCTTACATGGTGTTGTTGTAAACCTTAGTCTTCTGGATGCAGAAAACATCCCAAGACCGGACTATTTCTGGACAATTGAAGACATGGTTTACATTATCCAACGCGGTACCCGTCCAGGCTACAGCATTGGTATAAACCAAGTAGGGGATTTCTTGAAACATCTTCCGCCACAAATGAATCATAATCTAGGTTGGTCAGGCTTCAATCACACCTCTCGCCGTTATGAGCTTGGCGATGACTGGGTACGCGCAGCCACGATTGCTGCCGACCTTGTGCAAGGCGGATTTACCCTCAACGAGCAATTAGACGGCATGGGTCTGTATTGGTATATGGAAGACGGCTCACCAGAGCGCGCTTCCGCTCAAGAAGCGCGTCAAGCTCTTTTGTGGGAAATGCTTGGGCTTGAAACCGGTTGGTATGCTCTGCTCACAGGGCAGTTCGCCACATGGATGGATTTCTCATGGGGTATGAACTTCCACACTTGGGAAATGTTTTCTGGCTTTGAATGGGATTTCTTCCCGTTCCCAGCTTATAACAGAGGCGACACTCCAAGACCTGGTATTGTTGTTGACCCAATCGGTATAACAACAGCTGCACCTTATCCAGAGGCAGCATGGGAAGTTGTAAGATGGCTGACATTTGACCATGAAGGTCTAAACACTCGCTATGATATCATTGATAACTGGGATCAAGCTGAGGCTATGGAAAGATGGCCAGGTTGGCCAGAGGGCACTTATCCAGAGCATATGTACACCGTTAGCATTCCACCTACAACCAATACCGCAATCATTGACCGCTGGGTAGAAATGAATAATGCTTCTCCTGGTTTGAGATTTATCATGGGTAATATGGGTATTGGATATATGGATGGCTTCAAAGTAACCCCAGGTTATGAACAGGCTTTCTATAGGACTATCAGCGACACGTGGCGCGCAGAGGTTATGACAGGGCAACGCACTGCCGCTGACATTGTGAATGAAGTTGAAAATATTGCAAATGATATTATACGTGAAGCTTTCGAGTCTATTGGTATAGCGATTCAGTAAACATGTATAGATATTTGGGAACTGGCGTAGATGTGTGCGCCAGTTCCCGGTACATATGTAATAATGGAGGGATTTACTTGAAAAATAAGTTGGTTGCGCTGCTTGCTGCCATGATAGTAGTCTTTCTTTGTACAATGAATGTGACAGTACAAGCTGATGAAAGACTGGAGAGAGAACCAACTTATTTCTTCTCAAGTAATTTCCAAGACGACATACTCCTACGTGGTGTACAGCCAATAACTGTAAATCCAAGTGAGTCCTTAGTTGATGCCGATGGCGTGGTTGTCTTATCTGCCAGTGAGAGCCATGGCTATGGCAGTACTGTACTTTCATTTGATGAAAATGGTATTGTCTATTTTGAAGTCTATGTTCTCCAAGCGGGAGGATATACAATTACATTAGATTATTTTGTGCCGGGCACATATTTCTTTAACTTGCTGCTTAGCATGTCAATAAATGACGAATTTCAATTTCATGAAATGCGTTCACTTAATTTGCCTGTGCGTTGGGAAGATTATTGCCAAGACTATAATCGTGATGAGTTTGGCAATGATACATTTCCACAGCCTATACGTATTCACTCTTGGGAGTCACGGGCTTTTAATAGTGTTTCATATAATTTCCGAATTCCGTTTGTGTTTTACTTCCAGCAGGGTGTAAACACCATTAGCTTAATCAATAATCATGTTTCTCTTCTGCTTGGAAATGTGACATTAAACCCGCTTGTAGATGTTATATATGCGGAAGAATATATGGAAGCGAATGCATTTATTCCGTTTGGCCCTGCGGAGCCTATTGTTATTCAAGGTCAGCACTACACCGCAAAGAGCCAATCTTATATTATTCCTGCCAGGTCTAATAATCACAATGCCTATCCTTACGACCCAGGTTTTATGCGCATCAATGCACTTGCGGAAAACACATGGCGCGAACCAGGGAACTTTGTAGAGTATACTTTTTCTGTGCCAGAAGATGGCTTGTATTACATTGTGTTTAGGTACCGCATAAGTGCAATACAAAATCAGCCAAGTTTTCATCATATTTTTATTAATGGCGAGCCGTTGTTTGAGGAAATGTTTAACCAGCGTTTTGCATTCACGGGCTCCAGTTATGCACATCATCCTATTAGTGCCGGTGATGAGCCCGTTCCTATTTTTTTGACTGCAGGTACGCATGTCTTACGGATTGAGTCTACCTCGGATGTGTATTTTGAAATACATGAAAATCTCTTGCGCGTAATCAACGCGCTCAATAATCTTACAATTGATATCACTTTCATAACGGGTAACAGGCGTGATCGCTTCCGCGAATGGAATATTGACGAGTTTATCCCCAACATACGGGAAGACTTATTATACTATGCCGATATCTTGGAATATGAATTTAATAGACTTCTTGGCTTTTTCGGTGAGGGTAATAATGGCGAAATAGCCAATCTTTTGGTTGCAAAAAACCTGCTGTTAAGCTTTGCCGACGATTTGGATATGTTGGTCAATAATCTAGATCGCTTATCGCAATCCAGCAATTCTGCAACGGATCTAATTTCATTCACGCTACCGGGGTTGCTGTGGCAGTTTATGGAGATTGAACGGATTTTTATCACGGGAGATAGAGACGATCTGCCTCGTGAAAACAGAGGTTTCTTTTCATCTTTATGGGAGCACATACGTCAGTTTTTCCTTACATTTAGAGTTCGTCAGGATGTGCAAGGTACTCATGATGATGAACGTCTGAATATTTGGGTAGGTAAAAACATGATGCAAGTGGAAATGATGCGCGAGCGTTTTAGGGACTTCACACTTGAAACAGGCATACAGGTCAATATTTCCGCAATGCCTGATGAGCAGCGACTGCTTCTTGCTGCCGCGGCTGGGTATGGGCCGGATATGGTCATTGGTGCTTCCAGTTTTCGCCCGTTTGACTTTGCACTTAGGGGTGCAATTCACGACCTGCGGCAGTTCCCGGATTTTTATACGCTGCTGCCTGATTTCCACCCTGAAATGTTTGTGCCATTTATTATTAATGACGCAGTCTATGCGGTGCCTGAGACAATCAACTTTCATGCGACATATTATCGCAGGGATATATTAGAGCGTCTTGGGCTGGAGCCTCCAGAAACATGGGACGATGTAATCGAAATGCTGCCTGTGCTGTCACGTTTTGGGATGGTGTTTAACTCACCGATTGCCAATGCAGGCGCGATGAAGCATTTTGGGGTGACGGTTCCGCTGATTTTCCAGCATCAAGGCGAAATCTATGCCGAAGACGGCTCTCATGTTGTGTTTGGTAACCCTAATACTGTAGCTGCATTTAGGTTTATGACAGATTTGTACACCAGATATTCATTGCCTGAGAGCATCCCCAGCTTTTATAATTATTTTAGGCGTGGTGTTTCGCCTGTTGGCATTGGAGGAGTACAAGAATACTTCCTGATACGGTTTGGAGCACCGGAGCTACATGGGCAGTGGGGAATGGCTCCGGCAGTGGGAGTACGCGGCGCGGATGGTGTTGTGCGTAATTATCAAACAGCCGTACTCACAAGTAATATGATTATGGCTAATTCAGACCGGTTAGACGAAGCCTGGGAAGCTCTCAAATGGTGGATGAGCACAGAAGTGCAAGTCACCTTTGCTAATGATTTGCAACTCAGGTTTGGTAGCCAGTTTATACATTTGACTGCCAATACAACTGCGTTTGCGCAAATGCGAACCATTCCGGAGGACGCAAGGGAAGTAATACTTGCACAGCTTGAAAACACAAGGGAGATTCCGCGTAACCCTGCGTATTTCCAGGTAGAGCGGTCATTATCTAATGCATGGAATTCCGTCGTTTTCCAAGGTGTATCGCCGCGCACAGCTCTGGACACCGCTATCATAGAAAGCAATAGGGAAATCACCAGAAAAATGCAGGAGTTTGATTTTAAGGATGAGCAGGGTAACCTGGTGATACCTTTTAGAACGGGAACAAGAGAGTTAGTTGAAAGTTGGATGGTGCCCCATGACTAAAAAGCGTGTTCGGCGAAAAATGGATTTTTCGATACCCATAAATCTTGGGCCATATATATTATTGTTTTCATTTTTTATAGCAATCCCTGTTGTGCTTGCATTGATGCTAAGCTTTAGTAATTTCGATGTTATAAATGCTCCCCGTTTTATCGGTTTGACCAACTATGTGAGAATCCTTACTAATGACGAAGTTTTTATGCGTCATGTGCTGCCTAATACCTTGCTTTTTTCCATGGTAGTCGGCCCTATCGGTTTTGGATTACAGTTTTTACTTGCATGGGCTTTGGCACAGCTTCCAAAAGTGCCTCGTTTGATTTTGGCTCTGTGCTTTTATTCTCCGTCTATAACTCTTGGTATCACTATGGCGGTAATCTGGCGTGTTGTTTTTGGTGGCGACCAGTTTGGATATATCAATTATTTGCTGCTTCGTTTTGACCTTATAGAGAGACCGATTCAGTTTTTGCAAGACCCACGGTTTACTATGCCCATAATGATAATAGTATCGCTTTGGGTAAGCATGGGGGTGGGCTTCCTTGCAATGCTGGCTGGTATTTTGAATGTTGACCAGGAATTATACGAGGCGGCGTATGTGGATGGTCTAAACAATCGATTCCAAGAAGCAATTTATATAACGATTCCATCTATGAAACCTCAAATGCTTTTTGGCGCTGTTATGGCAATTGTAGCGACATTTTCTACCGGGCAAATTGGTGCAGACTTAACAGGGGCAAACCCAACGCCCATGTACGCGGGGCAGACCATGTTACTGCATATAGAAGACCATGCAATGCTGCGCTATGAGATGGGCTATGCCAGTGCGCTTGCTGTGGTACTACTTCTTATGATTTTGGGTGCGTCTACTATTGCTAATAAGCTATTCTTGCAGAAAGACTAAATAAGGGGGTATATATGCGCTTCCGAGGTACAAGGGTTAACCCCAAACATTTTGAACGTGGTCAAATTGGGTTTTATATTGTGTTGATACCGCTGGCGTTGTTTATGATTATGCCGGTTATATACATTGTCAACCATGCGTTCAAGCCATTTGACGAGCTTTTTGCATATCCTCCGCAATTTTTTGTTATCCGACCTACTTTGCAGAATTTTTCGGATATGTTCAGGTTTATGGGGCAGACCCATACTCCAATGTCACGATTTTTGTTTAATAGCTTTGCATCATCAATGCTTATTGTAATTTTCTCTGTACTGCTTTCATTGCAAGCAGGGTATGTGTTATCCAAAAAACAGTTTAGTTTGAAGAAGACCCTTTTTGCAATCAATACAATTTCTATGATGCTTGTCCCGGTGGCGGTAAGGATTCCTCGTTATCTGGTTATTGAGCGAGCCGGGCTTTTGAATACATTTACAATTTTAGTGCTTCCAATGCTTGCGATGCCTGTTGGGCTATTTTTGGTTAAGCAATTTATTGACCAAGTGCCGGATGCGTTAATCGAAGCTGCGCGAATTGACGGGGCGAAGGAAATATTTATTATTTTTCGCATAGTTGCCCCCATTGTAAAGCCCGCGCTTGTCACAGTTGCAATTCTTGCATTCCAAACCTCGTGGAACTCCCACGAAGCATCTACTTTATTTATTAATGACGATAACTTGCGTACCTTTGCCTTCTTTATGCACGCACTTGGGGTAGGAGCGGCTACGGAAGTTGCGGCTCAGGGCATGATAGCGGCTTCGTCGCTTGTATTATTTGTTCCAAATCTGCTGATTTTCGTGTTTATGCAGAGTAAGATCATGAATACTATGGCTCATTCGGGTATTAAATAATGCGTAAATTTATTAGGAAAGCAACCCTGATTTTATTGGCTACGCTGTTTCTTTCCGGTAGCCTGAGACTTCATGCGGATTCGACCAGTCATACCTATACGCTTTTGACAACTGGCGGGGTGGGTATTTCGCAAAATGCATATATCCCAACGGATGTCTTGATGGATTTTGGGCTAGACAGTGCGCAGGATATCTTTGTGCTGGGTATGAATATGTATATCGCGGATACCGGTAACAGCCGTGCGCTGGTTGTAGACCTTCACACAATGGAATACCGAGTAATTGGTGAAGGCGTTCTCGTTAATCCGCGTGGTATTGCCGCAGATGAATGGGGACGTATATTTGTTGCGGACAATAATGCGGTGTTTCGTTTTGATGCAAATGGTGAATTGGAGTTTACATTTACCAGACCCACAACGCCTAACTTCGGGCGTTACGAGCCGTTTAATCCTGTAAAAGTTGCTCCCGGTGGTGCTGATGGTGGGGTTTACATTATCAGCGAAGGCTCTACTGCTGGTGTTATTTTCATGAATGGCTACGGAGAATTCCTTGGCTATTTTGCGTCAAATAATATTGAAATGTCTATATCCCAGCGTTTAATGAGAGCTGTCCTTACAGAAGAGCAACAAGCGCGGTTTTTGCGTGTTGTTCCTGCTGTATATGCAAATATATTTCGCGGTGAAGATGGGCTTGTCTATACGATAAATAGGGGCAGCGGCGTAAGTATGAGGCGGCATAGTATCAGCGGCATAGACTTACTTGCCCATTCTCGAGGCAATATGCCACTTGTTGATGTAGGTGATATACATGTGACTGCCGATGGGCGGATGTATGCAGTGCAGCAAGGAAGCGGGCATATATTTGTGCTAACCAACGAAGGGTATTTGCTTGCAGTGTTTGGGGGAAGCTCTTCCCCGACGGAGCGTGTAGGGCTTTTTGTCTCGCCTTCCGGTATTGGTGTCGATGATTTGGGTAGGCTGTTTGTATTGGATCAGGTGCGTAATTTTATTCAGATATTTGAGCCAACGGCTCCTCAACTGATGCTTTACGAGGCAATGTGGCTTTATGGCGAAGGGCGCTACTTAGAAAGCCAAGCGCTCTTTCGTGAGATGTTGATATTTAACAGCGCGTCGTTTTTAGGGCATTTGTACATGGGGCGTATTTATATGCAGCTCCTTGACTATGAACAAGCCGCACATCATTTCAGGATTGCGAATGTTATAGATTTATATTCCCGCGCATATTGGGAAATTAGGAACTCATGGCTTCAAACGAACATGAGTTATATTTTGCTGGGGATATTTATTTTTATATTTCTGTGGCGTATGGTTAAGTTTTTGGATAAGCGTTTTGGTATTTTGGCGTTTGCGAGAACAGCAAAAGATAAGCTTGGTAATTATCGTCTGTATAGAGACTTGACTGCCGTGAAATACGCATTAAAACATCCAATTGACAATGCCTATAATGTACATGTCAATGAAACAGGAAGCTATGGCGTGGGGCTTATACTTGCGGGTATCCTGTATATTCTCTTCATTTTGTTTCAGGTAGGAATGGGTTATATTTTCTCGCAAGATATCGATAATTTTTCCTTTATGAACGCAACTTTGTATTTTGTTACAATTCCGCTGCTCTTTATAACGGTTAATTATTATGTCACATCAATTTATGATGGGAACGGGTCTTTCAAGGATGTATTCCTGTCTGTGGTATATGGCTTTACGCCTGTTTTATTGTTCCAGCCATTTATTATTATTTTTGCCAACTTTGCGACCTTAAACGAGACCTTTTTGATAGTGCTCGGCACTGGATTTTTGCTGGTGTGGAGTGCAATTAATATATTTATATCTTTGAGTGAGATACACGAATATTCATTTAGGGAAACGATTAAGTCGTTACTGATTACATTCTTTTATATGCTGGTTGTAGTGCTTGCTCTTTCTATTATATATATGCTTGGTAGACAGCTTTTCGGCTTTATCCAAGAGATATTCACGGAGGTGACTCTGCGTGTATAAGAGGCTGATTGTATTTCTTAGTGTAATTTCTGCGTTTTTGCTTTTTGCCGCCTGTGCTGCGGAAATGTCCGACAGAGTTGTTGGGCGTGAGCTGCTTCCCAGTGAGCCGCTTACCGGGTCACCACTGACAGTTAGCCATTGGGAGAACGATAACTTTGTATTGGAATTGGAAAAAGACACAGCGACTATTCAAGTAACAGATAAATCCAACGGGTTTGTATGGTCAAGCCGTCCTCTCGAACCCAAATACGAGGACATGAGCCGCGATTGGCAACTATTTGCTGAATCACTTGTTGTGATTGACTTTATCAACCTAGGTGCTGTTCAAACCCGTGAAATGTATGACCCCAGTCGGGCTGATTCACCAATTTATGTTGCAATAGATAACGGATTTGCGGTTTCTTTGCATTTTCCTAGAGCTGAAATACGAATCAGAGTTGAGGTAATTCTCACAGAAACAGGCATTTCGGCAAGCATTCCGGACGAAGGCATTGAGTATTTTGGTGATAATATAGTTTCGCGTATACTGCTGCTTCCGTTTCTCGGTGCGGCTTATCAAGATGATATTCCTGGCTATATCTTCTTGCCTGATGGGAGCGGTGCTCTTATGCGCTTTGCCCCTGCAAGACCTTTTAGTAATTCATGGACTGGCAGGGTTTATGGAACAGACAGAGGGGTAGTGCTCTCGCCCCCGTTTGCCTTATTGGCAGGGGAGCAAATGGCGACTGTACCGATGCCGCAAGTGTATTTGCCTATTTTTGGGGTAGTGCAGGGTGAAAATGCCTTTGCCGCGATTATAGAATCCGGTGATATTTTTTGCGACATAGAAGCAAGCCCAGCGGGAGATAGGATAAATTATTTCTGGGTCGCGCCTAGGTTTATATATCATGAATTATACTGGCAGCCTACCGGAGGTGGACGGGGCTTTGTTACCCCAACGCCCTCCAGAAATATTGTGAATGCCAGAGTGGATTATCATTTTCTTAGCGGTGAAGACGCAACCCATAGCGGAATGGCGAATGTATATCGTCAAATTCTTATTGATAGAGGTATGCTAAGTCAGCAGAGTTCGACATATGGCAATATTCCAATAAAGCTGGATGCGGTTATGGCTGAGCAGCAAAGTGCGTTCATTGGTACAAATACGCTGGTTATGACCCAGTTTGCGGACATTGAGCGATGGATCGACGAGTTTAAAGCTGATGGTTTGGACAATATAACCATTGCAATGATTGGAGCGGAACGCGGCGGTATAAGCGGTCGTACAACAGGGGCTCTTAATATAGAACGCCAGATAGGCGGAGAAAGAGGCTTGCGCCAGTTATACGAGCACGCAACAACTGCCGGGGTCAGACTCGTCATGCAAACGGATATTGTTTCAGGCTTTGAGCATCAGATTCCTATACGCAGGGCTGTATATGCACTGGGTGGCTCATTTTTAACAATAGAAGAGCACAGACCTATATACAGCACACTACGATTTATGAATTTTGATAGCATCATTAATGTTGTGGAGCAAATAGAAACCAGCCCATCATATATAAGAAGCCTGAGCTTGGATAATATCGCAAATTCACTAACTTCGGATTTTAATAGTAGCCAAACAATTTTTAGGGAAGATGCTTTGGACTTAACACAAAGTATCCTGGCTGATTTGAACAGGGTTACATCCAATCTGCTATTGGAATCTCCTAATGCTTATGCAATCCAGTTTGCCCAAGCGATTTATAATGTCCCCATTACTAATAGCCGGCAACTGTTTTTGCAAGATGTAGTGCCATTTTACCAGATGGTGTTTGGCGGATATATTGATATGTTCGCGCCCATCATGAATTATCGTGCCCATTCTATGACCGAAATGCTGAGGTTGATTGACTTTAATATATTCCCGTCATATGTGCTGACCGAAGAGTCCGCGACGTTATTTGCTCGTTCTAATACCGTTGATATTTTCTCGTCCAGATATGATGACTGGAGAAATATAATCGTACCTCAGTACCACATGGTCAATGATGTGCTGCGTAATGTCAGAGGGCAGTATATTGTTAGCAGGCGAGAGGTCGCTGATAATGTTTTTGCAATTAGATACTCAGGGGGGGGGCATATCGTTGTGAATTATTCGGGTGAGCCTTTTGAGTACAATGGCGTGATGATAGAAAGTGAAACCGCGAGTTTCATAAAATAATATGCAATACGCGGTTTTGATGATAGTGTCAAAACCTGAAAAGTAACACATT
>Ga0131853_10015317_pt1 | contig 14026 bp, 12 predicted proteins | sample TergutLab28metaG_FD_92764 | JGI IMG/M metagenome (GOLD analysis project Ga0131853, IMG submission 92764) | Labiotermes labralis P1 segment gut microbial communities from Petit-Saut dam, French Guiana - Lab288 P1 (version 2) (version 2) | ecosystem: Host-associated > Arthropoda: Insects >... | reverse complement strand
GTTTTCACTGTCGGTTGAAGAGTATATCCGCATTTTTAAGCATTATAAATCGGGAGTGATTGTTCATTGCCATGAAAAAAAGCCTTGCCAAAAAATTTCTTATGAGATAGAGCGGCAAGCATATATGGACGAATATTATTTTGCTTTGTCTTTGTCAGACTGTGCTATTTGTGATGAGTGCAAGGGGCATAAGGGCTTGCCTTGCATAGCACCCAAGTTCGCCCGCCCCGCTTTTCATAGTATCGGAGTAGATGTATTTTTGACAGCAAAAAATTTGGGACTGCCATTGTATGCTCTCAAAAATGAAAACGATCAACAAAACTGGTTTTCAGCAATTTTTATTGAGTAGTGAGATTAGTTATAGGGACGGGGCACTAAGACCGCTCGTCAGCACATTTATAATATTAGCACAGACGGGCGGCCGAGTGTGTTTCATACTGCAGAAACAATTAGCAAACTAATGAGATTCCTTGCTTTGCTCAGGAATAATATACCCTTACGACTAACCAACCACTATCTATCTCACAAAATAGTTATGTTGTTTTTCATATGATATAGCTGTGCTTTCACCATGACCGGGCATAATTACATAATCATGCTGAATCGCCAAAATGTTTTTTATAGTGTTTCTAAGCGTCTTTTCACACCCACCGTACAAATCAGTCCTGCCCACACCTTTTCTAAACAGTGTATCACCGCTAAACAAATAATCCCCGATTATAAAACAAACTCCGCCCTTTGTGTGTCCCGGAGTTTTTATTATATCCACCGTTAATCCGCCAAGCTCTAGCCTATCGCTCTCTAAAAATACAGGCTCAAACAACATAAAATCCTCATTGGTCAATTTTAATCCAAAAAAATTGTTTTTGGGCATCTGATAATCCTCTTCAGTAATATACACCTTTATTCCTCTGTCAGAAAAATCCTTTGCCTTAAACACATGGTCCGGATGTCCATGTGTCAATAAAACAGCCTCAATAACAAGCCCCTCCGCCTTTGCATAATCAAAAATAGGTGCGGAATCAAACCCCACATCAACTATAACAGCGCTTGCTCCCTCGCTGACCACATATGAGTTGCAAGAATAATAATCACTGACAATTGTTTTAACTTTCATATATATTTACCCCTTATGTATTGTTTTACAGTTATAGCACTCTCTATACAACAGCTTTTTTCTCCCTGATACCTCTACAACAAAAACATCACTCATTTCATCGCCGCATAAACAATATAACCCTGATAATTCCACTGCGTGGCCACGCTCTTGCGTGGCTTTTTTGCTTTCTCCTATTATTGCAAGCAAAGCAATAAATATCGGAATCCCCGCAAGCGCTCCCCAAAAACCAAAGATAAACAAACAAAACCAAATGACAGAAACCAAAAAAACCAAGCATGACACAATGTGGGCAATTCTCATTTTTTCAAAAAAGTTTTTCAGCTTTTTAAAAAGAGGCAATGGTGTTTTATTCTTTTGTTTTGCATTAATTTTCAAAAACAAATGGCTGATAATAATAATTAGAAACGGCGCTAATAAAAGAAAGAAAAACATAACAAGCCCAAGCACAATTAAAATCATGCCCGCAAATGACATATGTTCTAGGTTTTCTATAAATGCAAGACTGTGCATATGCTTTCTCCTTTATGCTTTAATGATTGACCACATCTTCTATCCCCTGCCTCTATATACCTTATCCACATTAGGCAATGCACCAATCTTGTCCATCAACGGTTTAATTTGTGAGGCATCAGACAAATCCACTTTGATAACAATAACTCCCATATTCCTTTTATCAATCCGTGCATTAAGGCTTTGAATGAACAAATTTTCTCTGGCAATCAAATTAGTAATTGATGCAAGCATGCCTGCATTGTTGCTTGTTTGGATATGAAGCGATACCCCAAAGCTCGCTGTTCTATGCTCTGCCCAGTGCGCCACTACCAGCTTCTTTATGTCCGCATTTTTAAAATTTTCACAATCCTTGCGGTGCACCGCCGCCTTGCTTCCTGCCACCACCCCCGCAATATCATCGCCGGGAACAGGCTCACAGCACTTAGCTATCCTAACAGTCAAATCCTCCGCACCCATAACAATCACCGACCCGTCTCCGCTTCCTATCCTGGTTTTTTTCTCCTTAGATTTTGCCGCCTTCTTGCTGTCAAGCCTCTTTTTATAAAAATCAATAAAAATATTTAGTATCAGTTTAGAGCTTAAATCCCCATACCCAATTGCAGCATACATATCCTCTATTGACGAAAGCAAGTATTTTTGCAAGACAATGTCTACCCAATTTTTTTCTAATAAATCATCCAAATTATAGCCAAAATCCATTGCCTCCTTTTCTAAAGCTTCCCTGCCCTTATTGATATTTTCCTCTTTCAGTCCCCTCTTAAAAAAAGACTTAATCTTTGATTTTGCACCGCTTGTTTTTACGATTTTAAGCCACTCCCGTTTTGGTGCGGCAATCTCTCCAGTAATAATCTCTACATAGTCGCCTGATTGCAGCTTTGTATCTAAGGCAGCCACCTTATTGTTGACCTTTGCACCTATGCAGGTGTCTCCTATTTGAGAATGAACACTGTATGCTAGGTCTAACGGAGTAGAGCCTTTTGATAAGGATTTCACATCACCCTTAGGAGTAAAAACAAAAACCTGATCGCTGTATAAATCTATTTTTAGCGACTCATAAAACTCTTGAGAGGTTTCCTCATTGCCAAGCTCAATCATATCCCTTAGCCAAGCAATTCTATTATCTAAATCAGTAGCACTGTCCCTGTTCTCTTTATATTTCCAATGCGCCGCTATGCCATATTCGGCAATTTTATGCATGTCAAAGGTGCGAATTTGGATTTCAAACGGCATTCCGTATGAGGACATGACTGAGGTGTGAATAGATTGATATTTGTTTGGCTTTGGGATGGATATATAATCCTTGAAACGATTAGGGATAGGGCGCCAAACTGTGTGAATCATACCCAGCACCTCATAACAATCCTTTATGGTTGGAACAATGACGCGGATAGCGGTCAAATCATAAATTTGCTCTAAGCTAATGCCGTGCCTTTTGATTTTTTTATAGATAGAATAAAAATGCTTTGGGCGGCCGCTTACCTCTCCTTTTAGGTTTAGTTGACTTAGGATTTGTTTTAGTTTATAGGTTAGGTTTTCAACAATGCTCTCTCTTTGCACAATGTGCGAAGGAATTCGCTCTATGAAATAAGCATATTGCTCCGGATAGAAAACCTTGAAGCATAGGTCTTCTAATTCACATTTAATATAAGATAATCCTAGTCGGGATGCTAGCGGTGTATAAATTTCTAATGTTTCTCTTGCAAGCTTTTCTTGCCTGCTTGGGCTTAAAAATTCTAGCGTACGCATATTGTGAAGGCGGTCAGCAAGCTTGATTAATATGACTCTTATGTCCTTTGCCATGGCAAAAAGCATCCGCCTAAAGTTTTCTGCTGCCTCCTCTTCTTTTGAAGCAAAGGTAAGCTTTTCCAGCTTTGTTACTCCGCTTACCAGCCCAAAGATTTCTTGCCCGAATTTTTTCATAATGTCCACATCTGTAGCCGCAGTATCCTCTATTACATCATGAAGCAAGGCAGCGGCAATCGTTGCAGCATCCAGCCCTAGGTCTATCAGGATATTGGCGACTGCGACAGGGTGAACAATATAACTGTCACCTGATGCCCTTTTTTGATCCTTGTGCATTTTTTTTGCATAAGAAAGCGCAGAGGCTATCAAAGCCGCTGATTTTTCATCAAATATTTCTTTGTATTTTGGGTTAGCATCATAATTTTGAATTAGTAGACTTGTCTCCTAATTTAAAAGTAGTGGATAGCGAGTGTATTTTTTAGGTTAGGATACAAGTCTAATGAACAAGCCTATTATAAATTTCTGAATCCTCAAGCTCTACCTTTGTTTCATCATTAGTTGTGATATAAAAGCCTTTTTCTTTATGGATATTTAATAAGTTTAGATCAATAAAAATGGTTAAGGATACTACAAACTGCTTTAATGAAATGTCTTGTCTTAGTCTTAGTTTATTAAAATAATCTACTAAATTGTTTGCCAAAATATCTTGTGAGGTCTTTATTAGCTTAAAATAATTTCTTAATGTATCTTTGGCTAAATCAACACCTTTGATTAGCCTTCTAAAATTATCTTTTTTAGGTATATAAATTTTTGCTTGTGTCTTTTTTCTAATAAAAGAAATTATTTTCTCATTGGGTGGAGAATCCAAAAATACTATGCGGTTATAAAAGGCTAGATTTAACTCCTCATTAAAATCAGGCGAAACTATAATACGATTAAAGTTGTTTTTTGTTAAAGACTTTATATACTCTTTTAATATAACAAAATCAGAGTGCTTGTCAAGAAAGCTTTTGTATGTTTTGTGTGACGCAGCAATAAATAATGTACCATAAATTGATTTTGGCGCAAAATCAATAAGGCTTTGATAGGTAAAATAATCACTGTCGCATTGCGCCTTATCATAAGCCGAAACATGATTTGATGCCATAATAAAGCTACTTTGAGCAAATTCATCATCAAAAATCAAATCAGCCGTAGTACAATGCCGTAAAATTCCGCTGGGTCCTCCACGATATGTGTCCTCTTTTAATTCTAAAATCAACTCTTTATTTCCTTCACCATGCAATAAATAATTTTTGTCAGAATATCCAAAGGCAATGATATTAAAGCCTTTATTTGTAGTAATAGCCGTATGCACTCCGCCCTTTATATCCAACAGCTTGAGCTTGCCTGCAACTAATCTAAATAGCGGTCTGGCATTGCTGTGACCATAGGGCTCTAATAAATCAAGCGCATTAATTAAATCCCCATCAATTTCTTGCTCTAAAATATCAATATCATAGCCCACCTGAGGCATGAAGATATCATCGTCCAATTTATTAAAATACTCTTGCAGCTCTTTTTTGAAAAGCAAAATATTTTTTTCTTGTATAGAAAAACCCGCCGCTTGAGTATGTCCGCCATGCTCAAGCAAATGATGCTCTACGCTAGTCAACGCTTCATATATGTTTATTCTTCCGTTGCTTCTTGCTGTACCCTTATAGCAATCGCCGGCCCTTGACATTATAATGACCGGACGGTTAAACTCTCCGCAAAGCCTAGCTGCCACAATACCGGTAATCCCCTTCTCAAAGCTATCACTATACAAAATTATGCTTTTCTGATTATAAAGCTCTTCGCCCTCAAGCTGCTTTATGGCATCTGAATATAATTTTTCACACACCTGTTTTCGCCTGTCATTATCCGCTTCCAGCTCTAAAATCAACTCTTTGACCGTTGACATATCATTTGTATCTAATAAAATAAATGCTCTTTTTGCATCCCCCATGCGCCCTGCCGCGTTTAGTCTGGGAGCTACCTTAAAAGCAATATCAATGGCAGTGGGGGTTTTTAGGCTGAGGTAAGACAGCATTTGCTTTAAACCAAGCGAGCTAGTTTTGCAGGCCTGACTTAGACCTAGCTTAACAATAGAACGATTTTCATCTAGCAAAGGAACAAGATCGGCAATTGTAGCAATTGTGGCAAGGTCAAGATAGTTTTTAGCCTCTGCTTCGCCTATGAAAGCGTGCACTAGCTTTAGGGCTACACCTGCACCGCATAGTTCTTTGAATGGATAGTTGCAGTCGCGTTGCTTAGGATTTATCACGATGCAATTTGGAATTTTTTGAGGAGGCTGATGATGGTCGGTTATTATGATATCTATGCCTTTGCTTATGACATATTCAGCCTCGTCAAAACAAGAGATTCCACAGTCACAAGTAATAATTAAGTGAGGACTAACCTCTTCTATCAATTTTTCTAAGGTTTTTATGTTTAAGCCATAACCATCGCCGTCACGGGACGGAATATGAATATGGAAATCAGCGTTTTGAGCAGTCAAAAAGCGTGCCATGATAGCAGCAGAACAAACCCCGTCAGCATCATAGTCGCTGTATACCAGAATTTTTTGCTTTTTTTCAATCGCTTGGGTTATTTTTGTTTTAGCTTTAGTCATCCCTTTTAGCAAAAACGGATCATGCGAAATAGTCTCATCAGAAATGAATGACTTGATTTTGTCTTGTGTGTCAATTCCACGCAAAAATAACAACTCAACAATCTTTAACGGCAGATTAAGGTTTTGTGCTATGCTGCTTATTAAATTTTGCGCAAGACTTTTTTTCATAGTTTTTGTTGTATTTCTTGTATGCTGCCTGTGTACTTGTTTTTATGTAAGAAGATGCTTTACTCCCCCGACCTTGTTGTAAATAATAGGAACAATAAAAATAGCCGATACAGATACAATTGAGAATGTTTGAGCAAACAATGATGCAACTGCAAATAAAGGGGCGGCGAGGCGCCTTTCCCAGAGGGAAAGGCGATAACCAAGAAACTTTATGCAAGTTTTCATTTAAAGCAGCCGCCCGCTAAAAGTTTCTTGGTTATTATGGAGCGCTTTAAGCAAACGCCTTTTGAGTAGCCGCAGCTCTAAAAGCGCTCCATGCCTCGCCGCCCCACGCCCCGCCGCTCACTCTCTTTTATTCTTACAACACAATCGCCGCAACCGCTGCTGTCCCTCCTCTCTATCACTTTTCTACTTGGTTTTTTCAAAAAAAGCCTCTTGCGCTCTTTAGACACAAAAGGCCTTTATTAATTTATTTGCTGATTAAACCTTCAAAAATTATTCTTCTACGCTAGCCATAGCAGGCTGAGGACTAGCTAAAGGCACAGCCGTCTTAGGTGCATTCTCATCATTACTTCTTCTAAATCCCCTGCCGGGCGCAAGATTATTTTTTCTGATAATAGACCAAATTGACGGCGCCAAACAAGTAGATGAGAACAATCCGGCCAAAAATCCAATGGTAATAGGCAACGCAAACGCCACCATGTCAGTAATCCCTCCAATCGCCGTAACAATCGCCATCATGGCAATCATAATGATTGTAGTAACCGTCGTACTGATGTTTCTTCCTAAAACCTCAACAACAGACCTATTGGCTATCTCATTGGATGTTACATTTTTGCTTTTTGCATACATAGCACCCCGATTCTCCCTAATTCTGTCAAACACTATTATGGAGTTGTTTATGGAGTATGCGAGCACCGTTATGACTATTGCAATAAAGGTGGAGCTGATTTCAATGTGGAAAATAGTTATGAATGCAAACATTATTATCATATCGTGAATAAGTGAAACAATAATAGCAATACCGGAAGCAAACTCAAACCTGATGATAATATACGCAAGCATAAAGACTAGTGCCCACAAAATAGCCGCTATTGCACTTATAACCAAAGCACTGGACACTGTCCCGGATACTTCTGCATGAGGAACAGCTTGACCAAAGAAAGGATTGTATATGGTTAGTTGCTCAATAGTAGGAGCAGTACCGGTGTGTTCAAACACTAATCTTCTAAAGCCGCCCGGAAAATATGCTTCATCAATATATACCCCTGCAACCCTCTCGGCAACAATAGACCCAGACACAAAACCAATACCGGCATCACGCAGCATTTGCTCAAAAAATCCGGTTTCAACATGTGCCAATATGGGCATATCATAGGTTGCGCGCACTTGGTTGCCGCTCACCTGAATGACAGGTCTTGCCTGCCCAAACATATTATTAAGCTCTTCTGCCAATAATTCAGTAACATTACTCATCCAAGCGTCCACTTGAGCAGCCGCGATTCCGGTAGGCGCTCTAAACTGAATCCTTATGGTTGGCTCAGTTTCATCACCCATTGTGGTTATGCCGCGCTCGTTTATTCTGATGTTATAATAGTCGCCGCCATAGTCAGCATCAACAAGCTCGCCCGCTGAATTAAACCTAGCCTCACGCAAGGTGTCATATATATTGTCAATATGTCCTTGCACATTGTCAGAATTTATAGATGACCCTGCATTAACCTGTATAACATGGCCGCCGGTAAAATCCATACTTAGGTTTAAGAATGTGCCTCTGACTCCGCCGGCATTCCAAATAAAACCAACAATGACAGCTAAAACAATTATTCCAAGCGGAACAATAAAAAATATTCTTTTCTTTTCAACTATTTTTACATCTTTTTGCAAAAGATTGTCTAGTGATAGTTTACGCATGATGTGCTCCTCCTTCTATTTTTTCTCTTCTTTCTTGCTCTTCTCTCTCTTTTTTCTCTTTTTTAATCCTTGCCTCGTTTGCAATTTGGTCTGATACTAAGGCAGAGTTTTGGTCTGCCTTAAGCTCTTCATAGCCCTTGCCTCTTTTAAGATTATATAGGCTTGGATTTTTGTGATTTAGTCCAATAAATATGCTGTTCATCCATCTTGTGATTACTAATGAAGCAAATGCCTCCAGCACGATACCCAGCAATAGTGTTATAGCAAAGCCTTGAACCGGTCCTGTACCAAAAATCAACAACACAATACCCGCAATAATCGTTGTGATATTAGCATCTAGAATAGGTCTGACAGAACGACGATAGCCATAATAAGTGGCGGATTTAATAGATTTGCCATTGCGGTATTCATCCTTTATCCTCTCAATAATGATGATATTTCCGTCTATGGCTATACCTATGGCAAGCAGCACCCCCGCTATACCCGGCAAAGTCAGCTGTACCCACGGGAATATCGCCATCATTATGATATAACCCGCTGTGAATATAAGAAGTGTAATTGATGCAGCCACACCAAACATACGATATAGATAGATCAACACAGCCATAACAAGCAGTATCCCGATGATACCTGCTATTATACCAAACCGCAGGGCATCTTGCCCCAAGGTCGCTGATACTGTTGTTACTTCAAGTCTTTCTAAAAGCAAAGGCAGTCTGCCGGCATTTATTTGCCCGGCTAATTCATTTGCTCTTTCTGCGCTGCCCATGCCTGTGATTACCGCTTGTCCCGTAGTAATATGCGCTTGAATTCTGGGTGATGACAAATGTGTTTCTATCCTGTCATCGCCTTGTCCCATAACTGAAAAGATTTCAATTACATCTTCTAGGTTTTGAGTGGCTCTGGAAAAGGCTTCTGCGCCATATCTGTCAAAGGTAAGCGACACAACATGGTCAGCAAGCTGCATACTGGCATGCGCCGCAACAATATTAGACCCTGTGATGATGGTTTCACCCCTAAATCTAAACTCAATTTGAGCAGGCTCACCCAAAATACGCAAAACCTCAGCGGGGTCACCTATGCCGGGAACAGAAACACGCAGATTGCTTGCGCCTTCCGTCTGAATTGTAGCATCAGTAAAGCCCTGTCCGATTAGAGTGCCTAAAAGTGAATCAATTGTGCCTTGCATAAGCTCATTGATGTTTGTCCCCGACTCGGCATCCTCAGGCAAATGCGCACGATAAACGGCGGTTACACCTCCGCTTAGGTCTAGCCCCAGTCTGATTTGGCTTGCAAATGAATTCACATTAAAAAAACCAATTTCCATAGGCACAAAGCTAAAAATAAAGGCCAAGATTAAGAAAGCGCCTATTATAACCAGCTGTATTATACTTCTTCTTTTTTTCATTATATCCTCGTTTGTTGATTTACAAAATAGATTATTGCCAAAATAAAATAATATTTACCGCATTTTAGCAAAATAACAATTTATTATATACTAGAAAAAAATGTAAGTCAAATAAATTTGCGGTGTTTTATTGATTAATTATGAATTTATCACTTTCAATGCAATCGCACACTCTACCCTCTTTTTCATCAATTCACACGACATTTTGTGAGCAGCATTTATATTGCCACCATACTCTATATTATTTGCATTGCACCCACCGCTGCAAAAATATTTAGCAAAGCAGTTGTCGCAATGAGGCTTGGTAAGGAGATTGCTTTTTTGAAAGTAATGGGATATTTTATTAAAATTAATGTCATTTTCTAAAGATCTCGCACTTTTCACACTTCCCATCTTATATTTGTCCACACCGTCAAAACGATGACACGGATAGATAGTCCCGTCCACCGACACACACAAATATTCTCCTCCTACCCCGCAGCCGCTCAAACGCTTCTTAAGACACGGACCTCCCTTTAAATCTATATTAAAATGAAAGAAATTAAAAGCTGTGTCAGTCCCCTTCCGCTTTAAATATTCACTAGCAAGTAATTCATACTGCTCTAGCAATATTGGCAAATGCTCTTCTCTTAGTGCCAACGGATGCTCATCAAGCAAAACAACAGGCTCTAAAGAAATTTGGTCAAAGCCTAAATCGGCAAGTGCAATTACATCCTTAGAAAAATCTAAATTCCTTGCCGTAAAAGTTCCTCTGATATAATAGCTGCCTTTTCGCACACTCTTAAACTTGACAGCATTGTCGACAATTCTCTCAAACGACGGCCTTCCGCTCACATCAGGCCGCATTAGATTATGCACATCCTTCCGTCCGTCAATACTTATCACTACATTAAATATTTCCTCATCAAAATATCGGCTCATCTCATCAACAAGATTCAATCCGTTTGTAGTAACGGTAAACTTGAATAATTTGTTATGTAATTTTTCTTGCTGTCTGCCATAAGCTATAGCATCTTTGATAGTCTGATAATTAAGAAGCGGCTCGCCGCCAAAAAAATCAATCTCAAGGTTTCTTTTTTTGCCGCTATTTTGGACTAGGAAATCTATGCATGCCTTGGCAATGTCTAAGGACATATTTTTTGGCCGCGAACGACCAACGGCATCCGTCTCTGCTAAGTTATAATCCCCCCCGCCTGCAAAGCAATACGCACACGCAAGATTGCATTTGTGCGAAATGTTTATGCATAAAGCCTTGACTTCACCGGTAATTTGCGGCGGTGATATAATTTTTGTACCTGAAAATAACGACCCGCGCTCAATCAAGGCATCAATTTCAGCATTCGCCTCGGCGATTTCACCGGCATTATAGTTGTCCGCAAAAAAATCCTCTTCTAAAAGAGAATTCCTTTTGTCAATCAAATTTTTGACTAAGTCATCTATCTCAAAGCAAGAACCGCTTTCCACATCAAGTGCAAATTGTTTTCCAAGACAAAAAAATGTATGTACCATGCTTAGCTTTCTTTATTGTCCTTGATGTTTACTCTAATTTCTTCTCTTAAACACTCTTGATTGCCCACAGTGCAGCTTGTTTTGCAAGCAGATTGACAAGAGGTTTGACACTCACCGCACCCGGAATGCTTGTCATTATTGATAACAACTTCAATAGCTTTTTTAATATGTTTCATTTTGGTTTTGCTCCTTTATTTTAAATTATAAACCAAAGACAAAAAACAATCAAGCAATTCTAAGGTCTTTTTCAAATTTATTAGACATGATAATTTCAAATTTGCTCGTCGATTAATTCTGCCGGAAAAAATTTTAAACAAAAGAGCGAACTTAGTTCGCCCCTACTGCTTGAATATTCAAAATAATCCCTTCTCAAGTTGCTCAATTTACACAGTCTTTAAAATCCGCCGCATGCCGCCGCCCGCTGCCAAACCACCAAATATAATTACACACTGTTTTTATTTTTTCTTAAATTTACACACAAAATCCCGCAGATTAGACCCATCACCGCACCAAAAGCAATATCGTTGAGCAATGACAATCCAAAATTAAAGCCCTCCGGTGCCATAAGCGAAAAAACTACAAATGTTATAATCGTATAAAGCACACCAAAAATGATACCCCTTATCCAGCCGTTGCTAGGCAGCCTAAAAACCAAAATAGCAGTGATTAAAATAGCAATGCCTCTTATGATTTGGTTTATGATGGGGATAGCGCTGGTGGGAATGTTTGTAAAATAAATGATGGCAGCGGAGATTAGGATAAGTACGAGCGAGATAATGAGGGCAATAATAACCGCCTTAAACATTTCTAAAGAATAGCTTTTGTTTTGCTTTTTGACTTTTTTGGTTTTCATATAGAGAAAAATCCTCCTGTATAGAACTAATCTATGCGAAGGATTTTTTATTTATGACTGCATAAACATAGGAAAAAAAGTCGAAATATAAAATATTGAGCATAAGGCGGCACAATGCTATGTTAGGCATAATGCAAGAAATCAATAAACTCTGCCAAAAAATGCTTCATTCAGGACGACAGCACCACAAGCTTACTGTCCGCTGCCAATTAGTTATGACCCTTTGCCTGATTTTTTCTCTTCCTTTGCTATTCTCACCAGCTCAGCCTGCTTTGCCGCCTCTTCTCTCAGCTCTTTAATTCTGGTTCTGTTTTCATACAATGCTCTCAAATCAAACCTAAGCACTGACTTGTTACTTTCTTGTCCTGTTTCAATTATAAAATCCTTGTCAGTCGGAGAATGCTCAATAATTTGGATGATAGTCCCCACTATTCCGCCTGCGGTCATTACCTCATCACCAAGCCTTAAAGTAGTCCTTAAATCATTGACTTGCTTGCCTCGCTTGCGCCTAGAAAGCATTGGCAAAGCTATTATTGAAACAACCAAAAGTCCCAATATAACAAACATACCCCACTGTTGAAACCAGCCCGGATCCGGCTCTGTATTTGCTAATAAAAAATTAAAAACTGATAAAATTTGCATTATTTTGCTTGTCCTTTTTGTTAATAATAGAATTTTACCATAATTTGGAACACATGGCAACTAAAATAAGCAATTATTTTGCCGAATTATAAAGTTTATTATTATTAGAGCAAAAGCATTGAGTCGCCAAAACTGAAAAAACGATATTTTTCTTTGACTGCATAGTTGTAGATTTCCAGCGTTTTTTCTCTTGTCAAGAATGCCGATACCAACATAATAAGCGTACTCTCAGGCAAATGAAAATTGGTTATCAATCCGTCAACAACCTTAAATTTATAAGGCGGATATATAAAGATTGAAGTATCACCGCTGCCTGCTTTAATCACCCCATCATCCCCTGCCGCACTCTCTAAAGTCCTCACCGATGTAGTCCCCACAGCAATAATCCTCCGCCCTGCCCGCTTAGCCGCATTTATTCTATCCGCCGACTCCTCACTAACCTGATAATACTCTGAGTGCATAATATGCTCTTCAATTTTATCAGTCTTAACAGGTCTAAAAGTCCCTAAACCCACATGTAAGAGAACCTTTACAAATTCCACCCCTTTATCCCTCAGTTTATCCATTAGCCCTGGCGTAAAATGTAATCCCGCCGTCGGAGCCGCACTTGACCCGCCCTTCTTATCATCAGCATAAACAGTTTGATACCTATCCTTTTTCTCCAATTTCCCCTTAATATAATGAGGCAAGGGCATATCCCCAATCTTTTCTAAAATCTCTTCAAAAACTCCATCATAAAAAAACTTGACCTTTTTTAAGCCATCCTCTAAATCTTCTAACACCTCTAATTGCAAGAGCGAATTATGTTCGTCCACAAAAAAATCCACCTTTGACCCAATCTTCAACCTTTTACCCGGCTTAGCCAGCACCTCCCATTCATCAAGATTAAGTCGTTTGTGCAGCAAAAACTCTATATTAGCTTTGGTATCGCTCTTTTGCCCATAAATCCTTGCAGGAATAACCTTGGTATCATTAACCACCAGCACATCACCCTTTTGCAGTATGTCGCAAAGGTTGAAAAACTGTAAATTTGTTATAGTTTCACTCTGCCGATTAAAGTGTAAAAGCCTAGCATGATCCCTAGGCTCTAACGGAGTTTGAGCAATCAGTTCCTCAGGCAAAATATAATTAAAATCCTCTTTTTTCATTTTGTGTATTTCCTTTTACAATGTTGTATAGTAGCAATAAGTGAAAACCTGCTTGCCTGTCATCCTAAGCGAAGCACGAAGTGCCAAGCCGAAGTTTCTCATATCACATACATTTGTCTGATTGCCCACTACTCATTATCACCTAAATTTTCTAAAAATCCCATTTGTTCATTTTGTAAAAGCTTTTCCAGCCCCAAATGCCTATACGCCTGCGGCATAGCAACCCTGCCTCTTGGTGTCCTTGCGATAAAACCTAGCTGCAACAAAAACGGCTCTATTACATCCTCAATGGTTACAGCCTCTTCATTTATCGCCGCCGCAATCGTATCCAAACCCACAGGCTTTCCGCTAAACT
>Ga0131853_10015315_pt1 | contig 14028 bp, 7 predicted proteins | sample TergutLab28metaG_FD_92764 | JGI IMG/M metagenome (GOLD analysis project Ga0131853, IMG submission 92764) | Labiotermes labralis P1 segment gut microbial communities from Petit-Saut dam, French Guiana - Lab288 P1 (version 2) (version 2) | ecosystem: Host-associated > Arthropoda: Insects >... | reverse complement strand
CCTCGCAACTCTGGCCCTGGCGTTCTTCCACGTTGGCGGCGGCTGGTCAGGCGGCGTAATGCTGCTCTTGATCTCGGGTGTGTTCGCCCTCGTCGCGATCCGGATGCCCGACCTATGGATGGAAAGGCTCGCGCAGCGGCCGAGTCGTCAGAAGCGCGGTCAATAGGGCCTCACCTGATACGCAGCGCGCTTGCAGAAGGAGACGCCACGTTCCGGCGCTTCGCGCCACCTCTACGCCATCTGGCGCTCCGGCGACAACGTACGCCCCGACTGGTCCCCCTAGTTCCGCGAGAACTAGGCCACGGCTGGTTCCCCTACTTCACAAGGAAGGCCGCAAGATGCAAGGGCTTCGCTAGTGACCATGACTTTTGGGGACCAACGCGGAAGGTGCCCGGAAACGACGAAGCCCAGGCGAGAAAACTGCTTCTCACCTGGGCTTTTTGTCGGGCTGACAGGATTTGAACCTGCGACCCCCTGACCCCCAGGTAGGACTATCGGCCGTATCGCCCTTGCAGCAGGCGACTTTCGCCTACTTTCGGCGTCAGCCTTTGCTCTCCTTACGCCCCTTGCACACATTGCGGTCCCCCTTCTGGTCCCCTAGCGCCCGGGGAGCGGAAGCATCAGAGATACCGGCAAGATGAGTTTGGTTCTAAGCAGCGTCGACTTGCCGCCGTCAACGAAGCGCGTGCGTTCACTATGCGAAACGGCGGCCACCTCGCGGCTTGGTGCCCGTGGGCTGCGACTTGACGGGGCACTCAGAGGCCGAGCGCGTTGCGGTGCTCGAGGTCTAGAACCGGCACTACAACTATCACCGGCCCCATCGCACCCATAGCGGACAGCCTCCGGCCCCGCGATGCCACTACGTGTCGACAACCTTCTGACCGACAACACCGAGGCATACAACTCCGGCGCGGCGTTCAGCACGACTACCACCCTTGGCATCCACCTGCCGCAATCAGTTCTGCGGACACATTTCGCTGATCACGAAACAGGCAGCGATGTGCTTCATAAAGCGCCATCCTCGCGGGCCAGGGCCACGCGCACGACATCCGCACAAAACTCAGGCGGATAAAGGCTGAGGCATGGCGACATTCCCCCAGGGGCACCCCGGCGCCACAGATCAGTTGTCACCTAACCGTGCAGCAAACCATTTCGCATACGTCTCCATACCTGCATAAACTCATCTCGCGGCAATAGTGCAGACGGAATAATCGTCGGATATTTATCCGCAGCGGAAAACATGATTATAAAGCCAAAGCAGGCCCTGATTCGAGTGTAATGAGCAAATGTATAAGTATGTAACGCATCGCCGCGTCGAATAACGATTTCACTCGCGGTAACTTTACTTTGCCATCGATCGCCTACAGAAACCGACCCTTGCAACTCTCTATATATTGGCCACATAACCGCAAGCGGGAATCCAATGAGAGTGGCAAGACCAATCACAAGAGCCAGGATCCACCACGCCCTATATGCAGCCGAACTCATTACAATGCCGAAGGCGGAGACACATGACCCGATCGCAGAAAGTGTTGTGATAACACCAACACCAGGCAATGTAATAAGGTATAAAAAATACATGGCCAAAACTTGGCGAACGAGAAACATATTGTCAACCGTCATGTAATGCAGTTTATGAGAATTTGCATTCGAGTCAGAAACGTTCATCCGGGGTCAGCCTCTCTGAAGTCCCATACGCGGCGGACGTCACTCGATCCAGAACGTCATGTCCTCTGGCACGCCATCGTCCAAGCCGAACTCACTAGGGTCTTCCATCTGACGGTCCGTCGCCTGCAGTGACTCTCTGATATTTTCGGCCCATCCTCGACCAACATCAGTCACCTTACTAAGGATCTTGCCAGCATTGTCCATAACGGATACATTCATAGCCAGCGTAACGATCAGTGCCGGTGGACCGAGCGATTCGACAATGTCAGCCGAGTCATCCGCCATTGCTTGCGCATCCTCGTCCGCATCTGCGATTCGCACACTTACAATTTTGTAGGTAGCATTTGCCACCTCGCCAACCTTATCCACAGCTTCATATATCGGCTTCGCCTTGTCTTCGTTTTTCTGAGGCGCGTCGCTGACGGTTGGCTGACATGCAGCCGGATACTTTGCGCCCGATCTGTCAACTGCCGTGTGGCGGTAGGTGCCATCTCCCAGCGGCAGTAGGGTCTGTGCGAGATCTCCGGTGGTGTCGTTGCTGTTGACCGGGTCTAACGGGTAGCTATAGGCGTTCGCGTTCCCGCCTGTCACCGGGTCGGTGGTCAGGAACCTGCCGAGCGCTGGCACGTACACCCGATCGCCCATCATCGTCATCGGGATGCCGCCACTGGTGTCATACGAGCGGTTCGCCGCCCCCTCCCACGCCAGAGACTGACCAGGCGTGGCCGTGTTCGCCAGCACCGCACCATCCGCTGCCGTAGTGCCGATACGCCCCGTCGCCACATCCAGCGGGTTCCCGAACGGGTCGTACAGCGACAGCGTCCCCTGCCGCGTGCCGGTCGCGTTGGTGGTCACCGTGACCGCACCCTGAAGGTTCGGGAACGACCACACCGCACCGGTAGCCTGCACGCTCTCCGACACCCCGCCCGGCAGCCCCAGCGTGTGCTGCAGCACGGCACCCGTGCCGTTCAGCGTCCACACCGCACTGTTGCCGCCGCCCGCATACCCGGACTGGGTGGTCGTGACCGTGCCGTTCGCGGCGGTCAGGGTCTGCTGCACGACACGGCCTGTCGCATCCCGCACATACGTCGTCGAGGATCCGCCGACAGTCGAGCTCGAGACGAGCATGCCGTCCTGATCCCAGGTCAGCGTCTCGGTGCCGAGCGTCGTGGTATCCCCGTGACTGTCATACGCCAGGGTCGCACCCGGCGCGCTCGTGCTGAGGCTCGTGGCCGCCAACAGGTCCGCACCCGCGGGAGCGTTCGCGACCGTGGTTCCCACGAGCCGATCCTGATAGTCGTAGCAGTACGCCGTTATCTGCGCCGGTGCCCCGTCGAGGCTGTCTGCCATCGAGGTCCGGTCGCCGTCGTTGCCTGCTGCCGTGTTCGGGCCGCACCCACCCGAGGCCGCGTACCCGTAGGTCAGCGTGTTGTGCGGGATCGCCGCCTGCGTGAGCCGCCCTGCCGCGTCATACGTGAACGTCGACGTGTACGCCGTGGTCCCGTCGGTGAGGACATCCTGCAGGATCTGCCCAGCCTGGGAACGCGTCACCGCATCCTGCAAACCGCTCTGACCGTTCGGGAACACCCACGCGACGCCGTCCTCGGACCCCGTCGGCCCGTACGTGACCGTGCCGCTCGCCCCGTTCCCGCCGCCCGCGCTCGGGAACGCGACTGCGGTCAACCTGCCGGTCGTGTACGTCATCGTCGCCAACGCTACGCCCGGGGCGCTGTCGATCTCCGTGGCCTGCCCGTCGAGGTTGTACGTGAAGTACTCGCTCGCACCCGCCTGCCCGGCCGGCGTCGAGGTCGCCTCAGTGACCTGGCCGAGCTGGTTGTAGGCGCTCGTGGTCACCGTGCCCCACACGTCCGTGTACGACGTGACACGGCCCAGGAGATCGGTGACCGTCGTGATCTTCCCGCCCGTCGGCGACCCGGCAACGGTCGACTGCACCCAACTCGTCAGCGGATCGCCGGTGGCGGTGCCGTCCGAAGTGTACGAATACGTCACCGTCTTCGCCGGCGTCGAACCATACGCCGGAGAGGTTGTCTGCGACACCCGGCCGCGCGCGTCGTAGCTGGTGCACGACCAATCGCTATCACCAGCCGAGAGCGTCCCGGCCACACGACCCAGCACGTCATAGACGAACTCCGTCCACGACGGCGTGCCATCAGAGGCCGTCGGCCCGTTCTCCTTCTCCAGCATCCCGTACTGCGGAGTGCTCAAGTCGACACCGCACACCGCCGAGGACAGCCCCAACGCCGCACCGTACCCGCCAGAGCCCGGATAGTACGTGTTTGTGCTCGTCGTGCCAGACCCAGCCGGCCCAGTCGCCGTCAACTGACGGTCGAAACCAGAGGTGCCCGTCTCCCACGTCGAGGTCGACGTGAGGTTCAAACCGCCCGGGTCCACACTCGTCGCCGTCGCCTCACCCAGCCACGGGTTCGCGTACGACGTCGAGACCTCCGAACTCGCTGCAGTGTGCCCGCTGAGGCCCGCCGGATCGGCATCCGCAGTCGTCACCGACGTAGCCAGGTTGTAGCCCGGCGACAGATCCGTGCCGGGGATCACCGCCTGCGTTCCGCCGGGAGGCGTCCACTTCAGGACAAGCGAGTCCGCGCCGGTCAGCTGATGGTAGTTGAGGATGATCTTAGACACTTGGCCAGCCGCAGCTGCGGTGAAAGTGCCAGAGACATCGTGCGCAGCTCCGGAACCCCACCCGTTGACGACCAGAAGGCCGTCGATCCACACCTGGGATCCGTCATCCACGGTTGTCGTAAGCGTGTATGTGCCCGCCGCCGGGAACGTGATCAAACCCGTCAGACGCAGCGTCCAGTCGTTGGTGGGACCACCCGAATATCCCGGGCCGGAGTTCCAATTCACATTCACGGATCCGTCGCTCGTACCCACCCCGAGTTGTTGGTGGGCCGGAAGTCCGCTGACAGTGTCGTTGTTGTAGAAGGAGGCGGCGAGGCCATGCATGCCACCGTCATAGACGGTGGCGGTCTGTGCGACCGGCAGACCTGTGGCCGCGCAGGTTCCTGAGGGCACCTGATTGACCAGCGTCTGCCCGATGGTCGAGGTCTGGGCCGGGAAACAGGAAGTCGGCGCAGGCCCATAGGCTGCAGTCGGCCGGTTCTGGCTGTCGTACGCGGTGGCCGTCTCCAATCCTTGGGGACTGATGAAGGCCATGGCGTCATCGCTGGTGTTCCAGAACGACTTGGAGGTCAGTCCGGAAGCCGATGCATCGCTTACCGCCTGCAATTCCTCGTTGTACGTGACGGTGCGGGCGTGACCGTTCGAACCACCGGTGGTAGGCACGCTGAGCCCGGCCTCATCCACGTAAGTCGTCCCGATCGCGGTGGCCGTAGGAGCGGACGCGTATGTGTAGGTCTTCTTCGGTTGCTGCGCCGCGGTCACCCCGTCCGTTGCAGGCAAGGTCACACTCGTCGCACGTCCCGTGCTGTCGTAGGTGATGGTCGTCTGCTGAGCAGTCGCCGGCGTGCGAGTGGTGTCGGCGGCCAGCCAGTCGTTGGCCAGGGGGCTACGCACGGCAGACAGCAGCCACGCTCCGCCGACTGCAGTGTACGCAAAGTCCGTGACCGAGTTGCCGGGGTTGATGACGCGGGCGAGTTGCCCGTTCGTGTTGTAGAGCAACTGCGTCGCGGAGCCGTCGGGGTAGTGGATGACGCAGATGTCTCCTGGCGGTGCTGCTTCGAACAGCGGGTTCCCGTTCGCATCGGTTGTCGTCGGCACGGAACATGCAGAGCCGGCTGTCGTGCTGGTGCCTGTGCCAGCCGTGGAAGCGGAGTCGGTGGCGTAGCCGAACAGAATCTGCCTGCTGTAAACCGGCGGGGTCGCCCCATTGCTCGAGACCGGATCGCTGATCGATCGCAGTGAGTCGGACAGCGATGACGTGCTGATATACTGCGGGATCGGCGTGGCCGGATGTGCTAGGTCATCTGGGGTCGAGATCTGTGTCACCTGCCCGGCTGCGTCGAACAGATATACCGTTCCGGACGAGTCGGTGAAGGTGAGGTTCCCCGATTGGTCAGCGGTGAGGATGCCGCCCTCCCCTGCTGGCGGCTTGTACCCGCCATTCGAGGTCTTCGTGTAGGTGTGCTGACCGCCCTGAGCATCGACTAGGGTAACAAACCCTTCCTTGTTGGTCGCACTGACGTATCCGCCTGCGATGCCCGTGACCGGGCCAGACGCAGCCCACCCGGACGGCAGGAATGTTGCGTCTTTGGTCAGCCAGGAAGCCGGAACGACCTGAGCGGTGCTGGTATCGGACGGGTCCTCCACCATGAGCGAGATATGTGCAGGACCGGTCTGCTGGAAATACTGCACCTGGATCGGCAAAGGCAGCGGCACGCTTTTCCCGCCGAGCGTTGCCGTCTCCACACCTTTCGCGTCAGCGGACACCACCAGTTGCGCCGAGGCTGCCGAGGCCCAGTCAGTGGCGTAACCGCCGTGCGTTGCCCACAGATCCAGTGTCGCGGTGCTGCTGTTGTTGAAATAGATCCGCACCCCGTCGTCGTGAACAGCGCCGAACTGCCAGGTACCTACCGGTGGGGTGATGTACCCCGTCCAGCTCGTCAGGAAATAGCTAGCTGGGAGGCTAGGGCCCGGCGACCCAGCCGACCAGTCGAAGTTCACCTGGGTATCCGTGCGCACCAGTTTCGGGGTCCGTCCGGCCGTCGTGTAGTTCGGTGTCGCCCCGGATGCGGGGGTCACGTCGTAGTACGCCCCAGTCAGGCCGGCGTTTCCCGGCAGCTGCGAGTCGTAGTTGAAGGTGAAGCCCATCGGGCCACCGACGGTCTGCACAGTCGGAGAGCTAAATGAAGTCGCCACGTTGCCGTTCGCGAGATTCACCGTCACCGGGCCCGCCACATCCGTCGGGGCCGGCCCCGGATCCGTAGTGCGCAGATTGATGTGAAGAGTCTGTACCGACAAGACGAACTTGTCGTTCTCGCCGTCGTTGATCACCTCATCCCAGGTATACGTGCTGCCGTCCTGCAGCACGCCCTTCGGCGGTGTCCACGAGAACGACGACGTCGCCGATGAGAACGCCGACATTGCCACCTGACCGGACGTTCCGTCCGTTCCTGTGACCACCCGGATCGCATAGGTCAACGCGCGCCCGTTCGCGTCCGTCGCCGTTGGCACCGTCAACGTCGGCGTCAACGATGCCGCCACAGCGCCGCTGACTGGAGCAACCGCGATCGACCCCGACGGCAATGTCGGCTTCGGCGTTGCCGTGAAGGTATAAATCGGGGTCGCGACCTCGTATCCGGTCGTGTCCTTCATGTACGCCTTCCACGAATACTTCGTGCCCGGAGTCAACGCCCCGGCCGGGATCTGCGCACTCGTCGCACTCGTCCACCCTGTCGCCCACACCGGGGAGGTGTCGGGGTTCGTCGTATTCGCCGAGACCTCGTAGTCGTAGCTCATCGCCAGACCCGCTGGATCGGAGCCGGAGACCGTGAACGTCGGCTGGTCGCTGGAATAGCCCGACTCCGGTGATGAGGTCGACCCGTCTGGCTGCGCGACCTGCGTTGCCTTCACCGACGGCAGGGCGGCATAGCTGATGTACATGGCCGCGTTCAACTGCTTGAACGTGTAGAGGCCCGAGGTCTCCTGCCCCCGCAGACCCAGATAGTTCTGGGTCGTGCCTTTCGCGTTCACCCACGTCGCGATCTGATTCGACAGGGCTGTCCCTGTCGCGTCTCCGTATCCGCTGCTGCCCGCGCTGATCGAAATGCTCGACAAAGTGGTGGCGTTCGTCGCTCCCGCGTAGCTGAACGCGGACGCATAGTGCACCGTTCCGGTCGTCGCGTTCGTCGTGCCGTTGCCTGCATACGCCTCCCGCAAGTCGACCCCGAGGATCTCCTGCCCGTACAGGGCGGAATACACGAACTTCGCCACCGTGCGCCAGTAGGTGTCGGTGTTGCTGATGCGCGAGTTGCCGACGTACGCGACCCCGGTCAGCGAGGTGGAGCCATCCGAGAGATAGGAGTGAGCGTCCTGGATCCCCAGGGTGTCCGTCGATGGATCCACGAAGACTGGGTACTCCCGAGACGGCGAGTTCAGCCACGACGCATCCGGTGTCAACGTGACCAGCCAGTCGCCGTCAGCGGCCTGCGCGATCGACATCGGGACATCCGTGATCGCCGACTGCGAAACCCCGTCAACCCCCGAGGAATCCCACATCGCCGGCGTCGGAGTGACGAAGTCAAGATTTCCCTGGGCATCCGTGTATCCGATCGACCCGTCATCGAGCTTGGAAAGAGTCAGTCCCGGCGCATGCACCACCCACGTCCACGACGGCGCAGCTTCAGCCGGAGGCGCCTGAAGAACCAGCGACTCCTTCACACCACTCGCGCTCACCTGATAGGTCAGATCGCCGTTCGGAACCACCCCGGGATACGCAACACTGTTCGAGGAGGTCTCCCCCGAACCCGCCGAAACATCCTGCGTCGGCACCGTCGACGCATCCACCGGCTGCTCGCCCTGCAGCGTGAACGAGATCTGGTGGCCCGAGCTGTCGGAAACCGCATAGTCCGAGCCCGTGCCCGAAACCGCGGCGAACGACGGCGACACCGGATTGTCTGCGACCGCAAACCGGCCCTGCCCCTGCCTGGCGATCGTCGTCGAGACCGGCACCCACGCGCCCGAAGAATCCTGCACGTTCAACGGGTCGACAGACATCTCCACTGTCTGCGATCCATCCGGGTTCGAATAGGTCTGCTGGAAACGATCCCGCGAGACCACCATTGACTTCGCCGGATCGAAATGCGAGCCGCCGGATGAGCGGACCGGATCCGGCACCGACGGAACCGGGGCAGCAGACACCTCCGCCGGCGGCGGCTGCACCGCCTCCGCCGCAGAAGGCAACGACACCGACGGCTTCGCCGCGGCCGCCACCGGCAGCGGCTGCACCTGGTTCGCCGACACATGAGGATGAGAAGCAGCCACAGCAGATGCCGCAAACGCCACAGGTGCGACAATCCCGACCGCCAGCGCGATGCTGGTCGCCAATGCAACACCCGATGCCCGCGCACCACCCCTAAGCCGCGCCATAGCAGAACGACGAACCTTGCAAGCCCGGTCGACAGCGACCACGAGCATCCCCCTTGCCCACCGGCCCCAAACTTAAAATTGGCCGACAAAGTGCACCGTATTTGATCTGTAGACCATCGACATACCCCCCAACGTGGGGCACGCGATCGCCGGGATAGCGACACCCATCACCGCCAGCTCACCACGCAACGGCCGGCGACGCTCCGTTTCTCCAGACGGCCACACGGCGGCGTCATCATGACCGCCTCGCTGCGCGAGGCGACCGACCGGGATGGGATTGCAAGGGCTGTGGCGGGGTGATCTCCGGCACGTCGGCGCAACATGGTTCGCGAACTCCGGCGTCCCGCCGCGCGCCGTGCTATGGACAAGCAGTCTCAACCACGGCCTGAGCAATCCCCATCCGACGCAGGACGAGACCCATGCCACGTCTCAATTTTTCCGGGTGGGGTGCACAAGTCCCCGCCACGCAATGGCAGTCTCGTACGCTTCCGGAATGGCCATGCGCACGAATCTCCCGCAAGGTGTCTTGCAGCTCTTGGACATGCCATGGGCCTTCTCGCAGACTCGGCTCTTGGAGTCCGAGGCGTTCAAGAAGGAAGCAGCCGAATGGGGCTTCACTATCACGCTTGACGATCTGCAGGAGTTCTACCGACTTGGCGTGCTCGTGCCGTTCTATCAAGTCGAGGATGCCGAAGACGCGGCTCTGATTGCCAATCCGCCCGACGATGATTGGTCGGAGCTGACCCGGTATTCGCGGAAAGGTCGGATTCGTGACGCTCGGCAGGTTCTCGACCGCGAGCAGCGGCCGCATTGCCGGCCAGAGGATGCTCCGCAGAACTGGTGGGACGGGTTCCTGTACTCGCACTGGCAACTCCTCGCCGTGCGAGACGCGATTCGGCTGCGCAACAACATCTCGATCGATCCGGGCTGGTATGAGCACTCGGTCAAGGAGGCCGACAAGTGGCGCGATCAACAGATTGCGCTCGCGTCCCTATCGCTCAGATTCGTGCCATCGATCGTGGGCCAAATTACGTCCCAAGGATCAGCAAAGCTCGCCACCGTTGACGAGGCGCGGCGCCAGCTGACTGTCGAGGAGCGGTTGACCGCCGCCGGCTTTGAGGCCGACGCCTTGCTTCCGGCCGCGCAGCTGCTCCTGATGCGTGCGCGTAACAACGACCCTATGCGTGAGTGGTGGGACCTTCTTCGCCTGTCGGACCATCGCGGCTGGTTCTCACTCCGAGGAGCCGCACTCGAGGCGATCTGGCAGCGCATCGGCGCCGAGGTTCTGCTTCGGGCACACGATGCACTCGCCGAGGCAGGCCAGCTCGAGCCGCTCCCGCGCACACCTAAGAACCCCCGTGTCCACGATGCTCTTCACGATCGCATCGGCCAGCAGCCACACGCTGACGGCCTTCATAGCAGCTTGGCACGCCTCGGGCTATCCCCAACTCCCAGCGTGGCGCTCATCGTCGAAGGCGACACCGAAGAGATTCATGTCCAGTCGCTGATTCGCGAGTACGGCTTGCGGCCTCACGACGTTCGAGTATTCAAGCAAGGCACCGCCAATGACTGGCCGCACGAGATCGCCCGATACGTCGCGCCACAGTTGGGCCGCGTTCGCGGCGGACGACAAACAGTTGAGGCGATCACGGCAATTGTCGTGGCAATGGATCGCGAGCAGAAGTGGAAAGACCCCGCGCGGAAGCGACGTGAGTTGCAGGACAAGATCCAGAAGGAGATCCAGGCTCAGGGCGCGATCCTGACGCAGGTCGAGCTGGATGTCCTGGTGAATACCCGCAACTGGGGCGAGCAGAAGTACGAGCTCGCGAACTTTACCGACGATGAGCTCGAGCAGGCACTCATCGCAGTCGCTTTGCAATGCGGTGACATCGCGGCAGATCAACTCGATGACGACCTACAGTCGAAGCTCCGCAAAGCGCTTACGCATGCTCGGACGCGTGGCGAAGACCTCGACGTCGTGTTCCGCCGCATGCAGTGGAAGACTCGGAAGTCGGAGCTTGCCCGACAACTCATCCCGAACCTCTTGGCGAAGCCCTACGACACCGAGACAGGCAACGACATCGCGCCGGTGATCGAACTTATGAACGACATCTACGCGTTGGTGCAGCAGCTTGGCTACGGTGTCTTCGTGCTCGACACCCCTGTGGACTCCCCGGAAAAACTCTAGGTTCGCCGCGGGGCTCCGAAGGTCTTGTAGCGACACACTTCGGGCGACTTGCGGCATCACCCGCTGATCTCCTTGCACCCATTGCACATTTTGTGGTCCCGCCTTTGATCCTCTCGCCCCTGACGCTCGCTGTACGTTCTCGTTCTGCTACCCGTCAGAGCACCCTTCATGCGCCCCCGATGAGCTGTGATGTATTCGCCCGATGTAGCCGAACCGGACCAAAACCCGGGAGCCGGACAAATTGGCATTCCGCTTGGACTGTTGCGCACGTCTCAGCCTTGAGGCCCCACGCTCCGCACCTGAGCCGGCGCGCGCTTTGTCATCCGGTCACTCCTCAAGGGATGAGCGGCCACCGACATCGCTCGCGCAGCGCGCTCGGCGCTCAGTCGTCTATGCCGGTGGCCGCTGTCGGCTTGCAGCTTTGAGCGCGGATTGGTTTTGCAAGCCTGCTTCTGTGGCCGTTTGTGAAGGCGATCCCGACCGACCTTTATCTGTTCTGGGATGCCCTGACGGCCGCTTGGTCAACGATCGTGGCGTTTGGCGTGCTCATCACGATTGACCTCGCGAGGCTCGTCAGCCGACGAGTCGTGCATGTCCTGCGATGGAGTAACACGACGATGGCTGACGGGCGCACACTCCATGCGGTTCAACATCATCTACTTGCTTCGCCAAGCACCGACTCGGGCCCCGCAAAATGGCTTCATGACCGAATCCGACTCGTCCGAAGATGCACCCGCGACAAGCCGCCAACTTCAGCTGCCGACTGATAGCAAGTACGGCGGCGCTGAGTTGCTCGAGACCGCGTTGGTTGGGGGCGCCGGCCTGATCCCCGGAGTCGGAAGCTTGATCAGCGCGGGCATTGCCACGATCTTTCGCCAAGAGGCTGATAAGCGGACCCGCGAGTGGCAGGAACTGGTCGTCGAGGCAGTGAATCGCATTGGCGACGCAGTCGACGATCTGGAGTCGCGTGTATCTGGTGGCGCTTTCTATGACGCTGCATACCAGGCGACATTCATCGCGCTGTCGACGGCATCCGAAGACAAGCGATCGATGCTGGCGAACGCGCTCGTCAACGCGGGCATCACGGACGACACCGATGCCAGGGAACGAGACACCCGCGCGGTGTTCATACGCTTCGTCGGCGAATTGACCCCGTCACACATCCGGCTTCTGCGTTACTTTCTGGCACCAGAGACGTCGCTGGGATGGGACGCTGCGCGGAAAGTGGAACAGAAGCCGTCTTCGACTATCTGGGATGGTGTGCATGCCGCATTCCCGCAGTGGGTTGGCGACCAGGTCACTTCCTTGATGGTGGACGACCTACGGCAGCGCAATCTGCTGGGCCTGTCCACGAATGATCTGGCGAAGTCGATGACCGGAGGCGGTGTCCTCACCCGCCGAGCAACTGGGCTCGGGAAGCATTTCCTGGACTTCCTGTCAGGGCCGTTCGGTGAAGCAGGAACCTCCGTCGCGGGAGAGTCGGACGACGAGAGATCGTAATGAATAGCGAGATTCCGTGCGCCGTCGAAGCGGCACTCGACGCACCGGAATCGTCGCGGACACCGACGCGGCAGCGGGTCAGGCACACCGCGACGCGCTGCCTGACGACGCCGAATGAGTCAGCCTGCGCACGACGACAGGCGGGAATCTCGCAGGCGCCGCCTTCGAGGCAGTTTTTTGTATAAAGATGGATAGTGTTCGGCACCGCTTCAGGCCAGGCAAACCGGGGTCGCTCTGTCTGGGGATGAGTCACTGCTCGAAAGACTCTCGCCTACAGTCGCGAAGGCATGATGTAGCTGCGCAGGTGAACGGCAGCAACCCGGTCCCCACCTATTTGAATGTCGAGGCGGGTACGCGCGCCTCGCAACTCGGCGACGAGCGCATCGAAGTCCCGCGTGGACAGGTGGAACACGTGCTGGCTAGGCCAGAGAACCCGTGGCTCTACGCGGTGCGGGAAGAGTCAGGCAGCTTCCACGAGTGGCAAGCACCGGCGAAGGAGATTCTTGCCAGACCCGTGTCAACAACCCGCTGGCCTCCTAGAGCTAAATGTGGCCGCCGAGACGACCGCGAGTAGCGTGGGCTCTGGCCCCAGCCAGGGGTCTGGCGCTGTTCACAGCACGCTCACTAGATTTGCCGCGTGATCTCCGCCTTCTCCGGCCTCGGCGCGCTCCTGGTCCTCGTTTACGTCGCCGCGATCGTTCTTCTGATCTGGGGATTGGTCCTCTGGCTCCGCGTCGGCCACCGCTGGCTCGCCCTGCACCCCGCTCCGACCCGCGCGATCGATGCCGCCCCGTTGCCAGCAGCCGCCTCCCCCGACGCGTTCCCCGATCAGCACGCTGCCCGTTACGGCGATGCGCTCCGCGCATGGCAAGAATCCGGCGAGACCACTCACGCACTCGCCGCGCGTCTCGGCGTCGACCAGGCCCAGGCCGAACGCCTGTGGAACCTTGCCGATCTCGCAGCGAGCCACCGCGCATCGGAAGCGGATTGGCGCGAGCTTCGGCCGTGGGTCGGGCGGATCACCGGGCGCGGCTGATGCAACGTAGGTTCTTTGCGTGAGCAGTCTCTCGCCTCGCGTCTTCTTGGCGAACTACCGCCGCACCCCGCACGGGTACAAGGTCACGCTCTGGATTGCCCTGAGCCTCGTCACCGCGACGATCGTTTTCCTGATCGTCTTTCTCACGGCGAGTTCGATCATCAGCGGCCACCGCGAGACACGCTTCTGCACAATCACCTCGGTGGTCGACGCCACCGATGCTGGCCAAGCGCCGTTGGCCGACGGAAAGCCATCATGGAAGGTCGCGACCGACTGCGGCGGCACGCTTTACATCGATCCGGATGCCACGCATCAGACCGCGGCCGAAGCAATCGCGCTCGCCCAGTCGCTCGAGATCGGACGCGAGTTCCGGCTGTCGATTCAGGGCAGCCTGTTGAACCCGTTCACGATCTCGGCATACTTGCTCGCAGCGACTCCGGTCGGTTGACGACCCCACCCAACCCCGCCGCGCGAGAGCATCAGCGCCGGCCGCCGTTCCTGATGTTGTCGAGAGTTGAGCACACCGTCGGCCACACGAGCATGGCGATGATTG
>Ga0131853_10015314_pt1 | contig 14029 bp, 9 predicted proteins | sample TergutLab28metaG_FD_92764 | JGI IMG/M metagenome (GOLD analysis project Ga0131853, IMG submission 92764) | Labiotermes labralis P1 segment gut microbial communities from Petit-Saut dam, French Guiana - Lab288 P1 (version 2) (version 2) | ecosystem: Host-associated > Arthropoda: Insects >... | reverse complement strand
CACCCACCCACACACCCCCTACACACACACACACACCCACCCCCCCCCCCCACACCCACACACACACACACATCACACACACACACATCACAAACACACAGACACACACATCACATAAACACACACACACACAAACACACACACCCACCCATACACACACACACACACACATCACACACACACACATCACAAACACACAGACACACACATCACATAAACACACACACACAAACACACACACCCACCCATACACACACACACACACACACACACACAGTACAAATTGTTTAATTCGAATGCATATATTATGTCGACTGAGTGGTTTCAGATTTTCAGTAGGCTTACGAGTGGCGCCCAGGTATTCGTTACAAAACCAAATCAAAACTTAAATTGAAAACCTATATTGTATAGTACAAAGTTGTACGCCGATGGAATGGTCTTATTTTCCAAATGCCTTCTTCAATTTCCTTCTGCCTACCTCATTTCCTGTGATGTCTATACCAATCGAATGTTCAAAGCAAACCGCATTTAAAACAAAAATTGCACAGAGCATGAAAACACTTTTTTTGTGTTCTGTTAAATTTCTATTTTAAATTTTCTTTTGCCAAGTGCAGATCTTAATAAATTGTATTTCTAAGTTACATATCCATAAACTCCATTTTGCAATATGACGTATTTATCAGTCTGTCTATAAATACCCCGCTTTTGAGCTAATTTCAACTTTATGTACAGCCTACAGCAAACCTACAAGCAGAAATTTGGTTGACGATATTCATGGCAGGTCACCCAATGTCAGATGAACCAAAATCATTTGAGAAGCTTCGGAGTGGAAATACGCAGACATGCATACACCTTCTGTCTTATATTCGTGCGGTTTTATGTCCTCACTACGAAACGTAGCTACCAAACTGTGCGGTGCAATGTCCTACAGCATTACTTTTCCTTGCTCTTGTTCACTTCCTGTACTTTGTGCAAATAACACGAAAAAAATAGGTCAGTTTGTGTATAGCGTATGAGTTTCAGCTAATTCGCTGCATTGTGGCTTCTAGATTTCTTGAATGCTGACTTTTGTAGAAGTCGTTTGAATGATGTAAGTTTATGGATGTTAAGCAAAACGCCAACAGACAGAATATTTGCAAGGTGTCCTCCCACTTTGCACTCAAGGTACACGTCACGGAGAAATCATGTGAAATGAACGTAATTAATGAAAACTATTTTTTTTCTTTTGTAGTGAACGATCATTATACTATTTACACGTAGCTGTTTATTATTAATCAGCACCTCTGCGAAGTGATGAGAAATAAAATCAAACCCCACACTGTGTTGAATATACCACACTATTAAAGCAGCTCTACTGGCTCTTACTGAACACACAAAAAGGAATATAAGTGCACACATCCCACATGTAGGCTTAATGTTCACATTATTCAATGCACGCTTCACAGATACAGAACTGTATTAACCTTTTGGCGCCGGAATTATTATTTTTAATTTTAGCACACCCTGTGTATAAAATGTGAATAATACAGGAATAAAATACTTTAGAATTATGAAACAAACTGAATTTTGAAGAGAAAAAAACGGAGAGTATATACCATGTTTAAAATATTCAGTACCTATATTTGTTGAATAAATGTATAAAATGCAACTTTAGAGGTTAGCGTTGCAGTACGACCACTATAGTTGATATTAGGCATCAAAAGGTTAAGTTACAATCGGTGTACATTGCAGAGTGATGTGTTACGAGGTTACATGAACTTCGAAATAAGTAGCGTAGCTACGAAAAGAGTGAGCACGTAAAGGAGCAAACGTTTGTTGATTAAAACTGAACAGAGGTTTAAAATCGTCATGTATGCCATAATTTAAGGCGCACTCATCTTTCAAGTGCGTACAAACTTAACTACCGACGCCCTAGCTACATGGGTACATCTGCACCTACAGTTATACATTGGCGTGGTACAGACGAAGGAAGGGTATTTTCCACAGCATGTGAGCTGTTGTTCCTAGGCGCCGTGTTTACAAAATTTTGAAACTAATCAGTCAAAAATCACAACAAAATATTGTGTGCATTTTTTATGTTTGTACCGTGAATCAATGACGATTAAAACACTTTATTATCCAACAGATGCACACAGATGTGGATCTGTTGGATAATAAAGTGTTTTAACTGTGTGCATTTTGTACCACGTATGTCTCTTTTCTGATTGCTAATAAGAAATAAATTTATATCACTATATTAAGTAAATTAATTGTTTACCATGTGCATTCTGCATCCGTAGTTAAATAATAAAATGCAAGAGATAAAGTAAAATGGTGTCTGTGTTGGCCATAAAGGCATATAGGGGAGTAGGGGTATAGCGCCATGCGTTCTTAATTGTCTTCACAAGATTTACATGAGTAGTAAGATTCATACCCCTGTCAATTTAATTCCAGAGAAACAGGCACCCTTAGAAATTGAATGAAAGATGCGTTGACCTCAGATCTGGTTTGGACGCTATGGAGAAAAAAAAATTATCTTGTCCCAGCCTACTATACAACCGCGGATTTCTCGATATTCCAGCATGTAGCATACTCACTAAGAAGAATGCGCAGTCCCAGAAATGAAACTGTAATACAGTGGCGTTTCATTATTGCTGATTTTCTAAAAACATCTCTGAAAACCGACTTTTGTTTAATATCATATCCTTCAGGATACATCAGGAGCTACTAAATATTATGAAGTTTGCAGTGATTAATGTTTATTAGTATACCAACAAATGCACATAGATGTAGAATTAAATTAGTATTAAAATTACTGCGACATATTTCGGTGTTCTTACAACATCCTCAGGGATCTTACAAGTTTTGTCAGCTAAAGTTATGATTTATTGAATTGATAGGATACAATATAGCAGCATGTCGCTTTGGTAAATATTGCTATATTGTATTTTATCAATTCAATAATTCATAACTTTAGCTGACAAAACTTCTAAGCTCCCTGAGGAAGGTTTAAGAACACCGAAACATGTCGGAGTAATTTTAGTATTAATTTTATGCTACTTCCATATGCATTTGTTGGTATATTAATTGAACATAAAAATAATATGCCATAACATTTTAGAGAAATAAACTGTCGACAATATGAACGTTATGCGCTCATCCCGGTGGTCGAGAGGTCTAAGGCGTGGGTGAGCGGCCGTTCGCTTGCTGGGATTGAAGGTTCGACTCAGGTCGGGGGAATGGATGTCTGTCTGATGTGAATGGATGTCTGTCTGATGTGAATGTTGTTTTGGCAGATAATTTCTGCGTCGTGCTGCTCTGTTGACGTAGGAACTGTTTCTGAAATTCTGTAACATCAATCCAACTACACAGATACACACAAACACACACATATATAACAGCGAACGTTCCTTCACTTCATTTGGCCTAGCAAAATCCAGTATTCTTTATCTAATACATGGCATAATACTGCTGGTTTACTAAAAACGGAGAGAAATTATAAATTAATGCATCCTGCTGTTTAGCATTAACAATAAATAAATAATGATTATTACAACCGGCAAAACACTATTTAGTTGTTAAAATGTTTATAGTGTAGCTATATGTGTCTGTTCTTTAGTTAGTCATTGTCATGCTAATGTTAATGTATTTAGGAAAGTACTCTAGGATCCCAGATTTATAAATAATGATGTACCCGACATTTATAATCATAAGGTTCGTCATCTCCGTTGTGTTTATAATTTAACTAGATTGGAGTGTATGTAATTGTCTAACACAACTATATGATGGTACAGATATGTATATAATTTATTACGTAAAGAACAACTACATGTTTCGGCACTTTACATTGGCAATCTTCAGGTTGAGAAATGAAAAAGCTCAGTAAGCAGCTATACTCGATTTATGTGGGTTGTATACAGTGGGGAGGTAAGAGGTGAAGTGGGTACGAGATCTTGCATTTGTTACGTAGGATGGGTGGTGTGGGTACAGGGGTTCTGCTATTGTATGCTATTGTAGGTTAATTTAGTTGGATCTACGGTATCATCTTATGTTTGTAGAGATTATATGTACATGTACACTTAGCTTATAACTACACAGTGTGCAATTTTTATATAAATGTAGTTTCTATAGTTATAGTGGGTTCATTGATCTAAGACTATACATAATATAGTTCCTATAGCTATAGTGGGTTCATTGATCTAATCATTTTGTTATTATATGTACTATTATAATATATCAAGTTTGATTTTCATAACTTGTCAGTTCAGTATCTGAAGTAAAACTATTATAGGATGGAAATAAAAGTGAGGTGAGTAAGGGAACGGACCTCAGGATTACATTCCGTACCACATATGCGTTAGTCAACCTACTTACACACAAAGACCGTGCACACGGCAAATACTCCCTATCAGGTGTATACAAACTAACTTGCCCTGACTGCCACAAAACGTATGTCGGACAAACAGACGACAGTTCTCCACCCGCTACAAAGAACACAAGACAGCATGGCGCAACCACATCACTACCTCCAATTTTGCACAGCACCTTATAGAAGAAGCCCATTCATTTGGCCCCATGAACAAGATCATGAAAATAGTACACTGCCACAAAAAAGGAGCACATCTTAACACAGTAGAGAGATTCCATATCTACACTGAATCCGCTAAAAACAATCGCCTCAGTGACCCTCAGACGATACTCCCCATTGCCATCTTCGACACGCTCATAAAGACCGACCGACCATTAAACCGTACAACTGCCCAACCCTCTCACCCCAACTATAGACATTCCCAAGCACCCTAACAAAAGGACAAGGTCATTTACACGAAACATAACAGCAGACTGACTTCCACCCTAGTAGCCACAGGCCATAGATCATCTATCATCTAGTATATAGATTGGCATGTCAATGATGAAAATTGGCAACGTGACCGCCCTGCCATCCGTGTACTGAGATCACCCAACTAACATGCCTAGGGCGATAATCACGACCCCACCCCCCCCCCTACGCAGATCATTGGTACTAATATAACGTGTCTCAAAGCATCAATCGGTAACAAAACCGACTACTATCCAACTTTTAGTATTTTCTTGCACTTATAAAACCACCTACACGTACTGACACTTTTCGATGCTAACTATTTTATTATCCTCAGCGTCATCCTAACACATAGCCATTCACAGTATCCTGTATTATATGCACACGTTTCCATATTCTTCACTGCTTTTTCCCCTCTTGCACTTTTGATATGCATTTCTGTTCCATTTATTTCCCTCTTTGTAACTCACTCCTGTAAAACTGCCATTTCACTTATTGGTTGCTGTACTTATATCCACGACAGAGGACGCAACAAGTGAGCAAGATACAATGAAAGAAACGAAACACATGTCAACAAGTAGCCTGTGAGTGCAACAAGGGGAAACAAGTGTAATAAACTGCACTATGAACACAGGAAATGCAATGAATACAACCACCTACAAATGGCATGATGTGTAATCTAGGAAGATAATGCAACAGTCAGCATCAAAATGCAGTCAGTACACAGGACACATATAACTGAAGGGTGTCAGTGACTAGAATATAAAAATTATGCAAAGTAAATGGTACGCATATCACATTTCACGACTCTGCCCCCTCAATTCGTCATCATCAGACCCATTCATAAATGTGAAATTCTGACATTGCAGAGTGACTTCTCCATACACTGGACAAAAATGTGCACAGGCGAAGAACTTTCCATAGTCCCTTTACTGAAATTTACTGGACTATGGCACAGAAAATTCAATATTCCTAATGAATAAGAACAGGTCATCTAGGAATATCATGATTGAGAAACATCTTTCAATCACAGACATTTGTATTAGAAACTCTTAAACACATATACACATTATGACTCCTTGCTAAACAATAACAATTCATTTTCTGCACTCATACTCTATAATACCAAAAATGTTACTTGTCATTTCACCCTAACCATACAAAATTTGACTAAAACAAAACATCAGTCAGCACAGATTTTATCAGAATGGCACACGTTTCAGATCACTCAAACCATCATCAGGTGAATACAGACTTCACATTTACAGGAAAATGCAGTTATATAGAGTTGCCATCTCAGTATCTGTCGGATAACACAAGATTACAAAAAAATTTTCTTCTTTTTCTGGCATTACAATCCTTGGTGGCTCGTGAGTCTCTTCCACAATTGCCATACGTGTTCTCGGTCCTGAGACTTACGCATCCATTTCCTTATACTTGCAAATCATTGTTGATGCTGGGTTGTCTCCGTTGTTTCCATCTGGTTTCAGGCTTCATAATGCAGCCGCGGCAGTGCGTACAAACCAGCAGGGTCGAGTCACATGAGTCTTGCCGAGTCAAGAGTCTTGATGCCGCATATTCCACTTTCGTCAGTCAGACTCTAGTGATCGGACGTGACGGCTGCTGTCTTGAGGAAGAAATGGATGTGGAAAAGCTTATTCTTTTAGTTAAGGACCACGAGGCAATTCACGACGTCTCGCGTTGTGAACACCGGAACCGCGTCTTACATTGATGATGATGTTCATAACAACAAAAACAACAGCACCACTAACAATAGTAATAATGTTTTTTTTGTTATTAGGCCTTCTATTTAAAGTTTGTATACGTTGTTTTTGGCGAAGTAGAGAGTGACAACCGACTTTCAACTGCCTTCAAATTAAAGATAGTGTAATGTGTCTGTAGTGTATCATCATCATCTTCGTCGTTTTAATCGAGGGATGGGTGACAGGAGGAAGTAATAAAAGTAACGGAATGTGCTACTTCAAATATTTTCTTTACTCTAAGTTAATTATATTCAGATTACGTTCGTGGCTTCGGGAGGGGGGGGGGAGGCTTCATCTCCTACAAAGTACTGTGGGTTACTTATTCTAGTACGTGGAATATTTCAAATTTAAGGAATATTTAAGTCACCAGAACTAAACGCCTTTCCAAAATTTGAGTTACTAAAAACACTGCTATCATTGTCAGGTCCGTGGGCTCCTACATCAATCAGTGTGAAGCAGCAGTTTGCATCAGCCACGCCAAACAAGTTCATTGAGTGGAAGATTTTGTAATTAAAATGCAAAGATCCTGCGTTTGGTGGGCATTTGATGAGGCAGGTTTTCCCGTCTATGCTTCCTAAGCAATTAGGCATTTTAAAAATTTCTTTGAACTCATCTGCAATTCGCAGCCATATTTCCGAAGTAAGGATTTTTTATATATATTGGTTGCAGTACCTTTCAAATGGCTTTTCCGGACTCACTTACAATGCCCTGTACTGTATTCTTTCCAACCCGAAAAAAGTATCCCAAAGACGCAAGTAATTCCCCATTGGCAAGACACCTGAAACAGACTTCCTTCCTCAGATTACCAGAAATGTAAGGACAAGTGTCACAACATAAGAAGTAATAATATGAGGAAAAGAAGAAAATAAAAAAAATATATCAGGAATTGGGGCTACGGTGAAAGGGAAATGACCATCTTATGGTGTCAAGAATATTTTGGAGTACTACTTGCAGCGTAGAACTATAGAAATGTTCCCAAGACAGCAACTGCAACTGAAGTTGCATTCATTGATCCAGATGAAACTGAAATCGGCAACTCTGAACAACTGGAAGGAGAAAATATAATTCACGACCAGAAAATGGAAGGAGGTTCGAGTCAAAAAGAGCAGCCAGCAGGAATTAAAAGAGGAGGAAAAATACAAAAATTAACTGCTGTTAATACAGGCAAATAATATTTGGACTCCTTGAAAGAAATCGGTAAGAAATGGGGGAGATCCTGGGTTTGAATATCCATTATAATTCCAATTAAACAAAAAAAGGCATAGCCTACTCTCTCTCTCTCTCTCTCTCTATATATATATATATATATATAAAATTGAAGAAATAAAAGATAAATAGGAGTAAATAATATTACTATCTGGGACACTAACTAAGAAAAAAGGGCAGCTCCAATAATATTAGAATCCCTTTCTTGTCTCCTACAGATTTTCATAGGACATACCTCAAAATATTACAAGTCTTTCTTCAGGTGTAATCGTCCTCCTATAGTTGGTGTTTTGTTTTTGTATTTCCTCTCGCACCAGTTGTGACAGACGGTACAACTGCTCGATATTCATTCTAAAAAACCCATGGAATTTCTCTTCATCCTCGAGTAGATCCGGAAATAAATGGCTAAATATTTCGAAATCTGGTCTCTTTATGTTTATCGGGTGTACCCACATGTTCCGTCTCTTACGACGCCACCTCCTTCTCCAACTAATCTTGTGCAAAACAAGCATGTTAAAATTTTCCATCGCTTTAGAGTTCTTTACTTGTGCACTGCCCAAAGAGTATTACAAACCCAATGGGAGTCGCGGAGATTTGATTGGACTCGACTCGGTCGGTGTGAACACCCCTTGACTCTAGAGTATGACTGGACTGGATTGGACTCGACTCGACTCTGTTGGTGTGTGCGCACCCTTACGGACTGTGCTGTAGGTTGCCTACAGACTCATTCATTAGCTATATTAGCAGTTGAGTTTCCTAAATATCTGCACGTTTCACCGTCTTCAAACATGCATCCTTTAACTCCTAACTAGTCTGTCCATACAGATAAATCTCTATTGAAATGAGAGGGACATTATCCCTTGTTTGTTTTGATTGACTTGCACTAATTATTGAGGGGATCAACATCCACTTGCATCGGCACTTGAACAACCTCTAACAGTAATTCAGTTCCAGTTCCGGACCTGACAATACTTGGCCCACAGGTACATTAGAACTGTTCGCTGAAATTTCCTTTAACTGGACAGGAATTCGCTCACCAGTCCAGTTGAAAATTAGGAGTTTCCTACTATTAGGTGGTAACATTTTCGTGTGGAAAACAACCCGGTAGCTGCTACCGGATTTTTACAACTTCATGTACCCTCTTTGCTACCGGATAGCAAAGTGGGTACATAAGGTTGTAAAATTAAAGTAGTAGGTATGCCTGAATTCCATTTTTTTTTGTGTATGATGCGACATTTTACATAAAAGGGTAGCCTATGCATGATGTATAACTTTTTGGGCATTCTACACTTCATGTTCGAAAATGAAGAAAAATAAGTAAGGTCTTGGAGTTGTATCTCTAAGAGGAACATTTTTCTATAATTAAGATGCATGATATCAGACGTAACAATTAGTGAAGCAGATTTCAACGAAATTGTAACGTGCATTTACAGAACGTAATATAATCACTGAAATACATCTCCTTCATTTAAAGGATCATGAGCTTGTTGGGCTTCGTTATAAAGCTCACACAGCACGCCAGTAAGACGAAATATTTTCCTTGTGAGCCGCCATTAAAAATTAAGTGTCGTAATATCTCTCATAATATTCCGCTTACATATTCTATGCACTTCTGTCAGTAGCATGTTTCGTTCGTTTATTGTATTTATACTTTTTCGTTTTATGTACTATATAACTACCATCTTCACGTTTGTACCGTGCATCAATGACGATTAAAAATTTTAAATATTTTATAATAATTTAATTATATCTACGAATTATATATTTGTGCATCTGTTGGATAATAAAGTGTTTTATGCACCTACAACTTGTTACATTAATTTATCAGTGTAATATACGTTTTTTTTGTAGTATTTCATAATTCGCATCCTACCAAGCGAGGGCATCTTTTACAAATGTTTAAACTTTATAGCAGCAGAGTTTAATCTACATTTATTTGTTCGTGTCTTATCATTAAAATCCAGATTCCTCTTCCATAAAATTGTAAGGACTTAGGATAAAATGAAAGTATATAAATAATAATAACAATAACAATAATAATAATACGCTACAAACCTTTCAATGTAGGCTATAGGCTATAGGCCTATATGGAACACAGATAAGAATTATAGAATCCAAGTGTTATGACACCATGAGAATAGTTACGGCGATATGGTCATGCAGTTCTACAGACTGTGCCAAATTGACTGTCCACCAAAATTGACATAAATATATTTAAAGATTCCATGAACATTAATACAGACAATTTGTTATAATTCCTCGAGTTAATAAAACTTTGGAAATTGCCCCCACGTGCTTGTAGACATGCTTATGTACGTCAGAGACTATCTTGTTTGCAAAATCACGCGAAAATTCAGTCAGAGGGAGGTCTTTGATGAAATTGGCGGTGGAATAGGCCTACTCCAGTTTAAGAAGAGTGTGAGGCTATTATTTGTAAATAGCGCGTTTCGTGGCTTCCCACAAATAATAATGAGAGGGTGTAATGTTGTGTTGTCACCGACAGAGTCGAGTCGAAACGAGTCGAATTAAACTCACAAACGCGCGGCAGAGACTATTTGGCTTAAAATGACAACAGCCGCGCGCAAGAAGGTGGCCGGCCACAACAGCAGGGTCAGGTCGAGGCCCGTGAGACTTGCAAAATCAAGAGTCTTGATGCCGCAAGCCTTAGTGCTGGCTGTCGGGTTCCAGTAACAGGGCGTGACAGCTGCTATTGTGTACTGAGAAATTAATGTGAGAAAGTTAATTATTTGATTGAAGGACCAAGATACAATCTACGACGCGTCTCATGTGACAAATGAACCAGAGATAACATAGCCAGCGTCCGAGTAAAAATCGCACAGACGATGAACGTAGGAAGGTTAGGTTTTTGGTGTTTTTTACTTATTTTTATTATTATGTTAATAATGTGATTATTATTATTATTAGGCCATTTATTTACTGTTTTTATACGATAGTTTTGGCGTAGGGGATAATTATGAAAGCGAAACATTGCGCTGTCTCAGTTTAGAGACTGTGTAATGATTGTAACATGAATTATTATTATTATTATAATAATTATTATTATTATTAAGAAATTGCATGAAATAAGGAAGTATTAAAACAACTAACAACGCTACTTCTTTTGTTCATTGTAAGTTAATTACATTTAAATTACATTCATAGCAATTTTTTTAAGTCATTTAATGGGAAAGGAGAGGTTAAAGTAAAAGAAAGTGGATAGAAAAACATTTTATTTCCTGGTGGCCAGAGTTAAACACGTAATGTTGCTGAAGCTTTCTGTCTTCCACGAACTGATGCAAAATGGTCTCTTAGCTTATCAGTTTCCTACAGTGCATCAACGGAAGAACGCCCAAAGGAAGCGGTTTGTTTAACTGAAACTCATGTTTTGCTGTTTTTTTTTCAGGAATTAATTCTCCCTTTGTTTAACTTCACTTGCTTGCTGCCCATTGTCCGTCACATGGCGCAGTAGCATCGTGTAGACACGAGCTGTATGAACAGTGGCACTGCAACGCTGCAAGTAGCCGCGGGTAATTTTATCCTTAATTAAATGTGCAATGAAGGAGTAAAGAATCACTTCATAACACTGTTCCGACTTAGCAGTGTTAGCCAAGCATGTGACCGATTATTAAATATCGTGATCTGGTCCACCACACACCAGTCTTCTTCATATGCAGATTATAGCCACACAACAAACGCGACTGTTTTTGTTTGTTGACGTAATCAGATAAACGAAAACACACCTCATCGGTAAAAAATGTGACGCCCAGAATCTCTTTTCGAGTGGCAGTAATGGAGTCGCTCTATCATCAGCAATATTCAACGCGCTTGTTTTTCTTCCTTCCTTTCTTTCTTTCTTTCTTTTCTTTCTTTCTTTCTTTCTTTCTTTCAAGTCCTTCAATGATGTTCTGTCGGGATTCTTCAGCATTCTACATGTGTGCTTCTATACGAGACATCCTTTTGCTGTGTCATTTTGCGAAAGGACCTTCCGCGGTTTGCAATATGCCATCCGAAATATGCAGTACGTTGATTCTGCGTCATTACTGGCGTCCTACGGCTCTCGGCGCATCCGCAACTGATACAGTTTCATGAAGCTCGGCAATTAACGCGATGCGGCACGCGAGTGTCCGGATACTTTCCTGCAAACTCTGCTGCACGCGATCTGTATACCGGCCTGAAACACGAAACACCGACTATTCTCGAGCCTCACGTGACTAAACTATTTGCACTTTAACACTAATTCGAATCCGAACATGCCTTTGTTGAAACAAATTATCTTGCCCGAAGAAGGTAGGCTTTGTCAAGTAGGTGCCATATGTCACGTAGGCCGGAATATATACGAAAATGGTGGTTGCAAAATTATTCTTTGTAGTACTGGCGCGCATTGACGTTTGGCACACTCTGTATTATGCAAGACATTTCGCACAGAGTGTACCAAACTTCAGGTTTTAATTTGAATGTCGTATTGAGATAAAAAAATTCTCTATCGACAAATGCCCCTACTCCACTAAGAGCACTTTGGTATACGTATATGACCATAACCGGAAACGTTAAAAAAATGCACGTTTTTTTGAAACCTTGCGTATAAAAAGTGAAGGTGCTTGTCAGATAACAACGCGAAAGAAATGTGTCCTTCAGTTCTTACGCTACAGTAACACGTACGTGGGATGTGCAGCAGCACAATAAAATGACAGCATTCAAGTCCTACCCTACACTGCGTACTGCACAAGAAAATATGTCAGACAATACCATAAAAGGACATAAATTTGTATCTGTTGCACCTAGTTACTTAAGTTGGTTTACGTAATTACGAGGGCGGAAGATCTCCTGATTTTCGACTCTTGTTTGTGGGAGCACATGGCGGACATTGTCGCAGAGAAGACTACTGCAGGGAACCAAGAAATCCCCTGGCCGCGTAAGGGCAATGATGACATTACCAAAAAAGAAAAAGAATATCGCTCTCGACACGACAGACTGTACACACAGAATGGTGCGCGCAGTCTAATAAATCTTATACATTAAAGCAATTCAAAATTCCATACATGAAGAATCGAGAGTAAACAAAACAATGCAAAAAAATGAACTTGTATCTGTAGAATATTTAATGAGGAAAATTGACCGTTTTGTGACGATTATTATCAGACTTAGCTGCCTACACTGTTCTGTCCTGTACAACCTAGAGTCTGCAAGACATAATCATCACTAATTATTCGACCAGTAAAACAAAGGCACGTTACGTCACTGATTGCAGTGATTATTTTGGAGTTTAGTACCAAATAAAAATTCCACATAAAAATATTTTGATCAGGAGCTTCAGCTTTTACGAATGCCCGTAAGATCACATAATGTAAAAACCGCATGTTATTCTCAGACTGAATTTTATGCCAATACGTGCTGCTAATCTACTTCGCTACTCCCTTCGAAAGAGTGTCAGTACTTTATGAGCCGTTTATGTTGCTCTATCAACACACCCTACAGATCGCTTTCAAAACAATGTGTAACTTAAGGTTACACATTATGCGTTTGATACACAGCTGCCTATAGAAGAATTACATATGACTTCAGTTACTACACTAGAGTATGAAAGCTGTGTTAAGTGAAATCGAAAGGACTGACAGAATATTACGTTTTGCAAATGTTTCTGTTCCTAATATTTCATAGGAAACTACAAACAGATTGATGCAAAATACTAGACTATTGCATGTAAGTACTTATTAAAAAAATATCGCCATCTTTGGGAAGTTATCAGCTCCTTAATTACTCAGTATATTCGATTATGGTAGCAGGAAGTGTGTTAACGTGTTCCAAAGAGCAAGTATCATGTGGCAGACAAATCAATACACCTTTAACTCTATTTCTTCTAGTCATTGAAGCAAAAAATTACCTATATGCACCATTTTATATTTTTACGTTAAGGAATCGTGAATTTTTTCTGCAGAATGTATTTGTTTTTCGCGTGATTTTCAGAATTAGGAAAGATAACCTCGCTAAGCAACACTAACCAATTATATTTAGTACCGGAAGCGGTGCCTGTTTATTATAAATAGCAACTGAAATTTTTTACATTATTCATATGAATTGATACTGCAAGAGTGAAGATCCATTTTAGTATCACACATTAATCTAATCATAGATCTTCAAAGTCGTCCAATCCATTCAGGCTTTCAGACCAACAGCCTGCTCTTATTTATTATCTCCCTCGCACATTATATACATTGCGCATGTCATCGTCCACGACTGGATCATCCTAGAGAAACAGTACAAT